>LFFM01003251.1_pt1 | contig 10314 bp, 11 predicted proteins | sample 643131 | NCBI WGS metagenome assembly LFFM01 (sample SAMN03777445, study PRJNA286221) | soda lake metagenome | biome: soda lake; feature: Kulunda steppe; material: water; isolation source: sample Tc-Br brine of Tanatar trona crystallizer | place: Russia: Kulunda steppe | collected 2011-07 | reverse complement strand
GTCTAGTGGTTATGACGCGGCCTTTACAAGGCTGAGATCGGTGGTTCGACTCCGCCCGAGCCCATCCATATTCTGCACGAATGTGAGCCAACGAATTCAGCAAGTAGAGCCATTGAAACGGCGTTTTCACTGATTCATCGGGTGTTTGTCGTTCTGGTTTTCTGTGGAGCCCATTCATACAGTATACGAGGGTCGCTCTCTTCTTGCCTTCGTTAATGTCCGAAGATAGCGGGCGTAATAGTCAATTGCTGGTTGAGTATTGATTTCGGGGGGTGTATATCCTTTCAAGCAAGAATCAGTGAGTCTGTTATATTCTGACGAACAGATAGTATCTTTCATATTCCATCTTATCTTATACATTCCATTAAAAAATACGTGATTTACTATTCTCACTACTATTACATGTACGAAGAACATCGAAAGTAACTGATCAAGGCTTCATTATCTTTTTACTGGCAAATTTTATATGATATTATTACGATAGCTCGAATTATCATATGAATAGAAATAAATTATAAATTAAAGGTTTGCTATCTATGTAATTACAAACAGAACTAATATAGTCGAATCACATATGAAATGTAATGGACTTCTTGAAACCAAGCCGTGAAGATCTCCCTGTAAATTCGCGTGTATATATCGCAAATGTTGATGGTATTAATATTTTAGAAAAGAACAAAAAAAATAACGCATGGTGTACGGTCAAAAATCATAGCTATGCTGAATTGTCTAATAAAGATATTAAAATGGAAAATGATGGACCGGTATATGCTGAATTTCGGGTTAAAAAATTGATCAATGAAAATATAAAGACAGTATTTGAATATGTTGCTAATGTAAAAACACATCCAGAATATGCTGATTTTGTTGATAGCTTATCCATTATCTCTGATAACAAATCAGGATTAGGTGTTGTATTCACTCAGACACACCCTAATTCGAGCGAAGAATATACTTCAGAGATTACAGTTTTTAACCCTCCTAAACAAGTTCAATGGATAGTTGAACGTGATCACGCGAATCTCACAATAAATTATTGGTTTAATAATAAAAACGGGTCTACTGAGATTATTCACACAGGAATTACTAGGATTTATCCTGATCAGCAGACCACTTTATTTAGTGATATCTCGGAATTAAAAGAGCATTACAATAATAATGTTCGTGAATTAAACAGTCTTCAAAAAATACTTGAATGACAAATAGGCACTGGGCACTGTCTAGTTAGCGACCTCCTCAGCTGGCGTTCGATTATTTAGCGATTGATGCGGTCGCTAGCGGTTATAATAATGTGCAAACTGTAAACACCAGCGGCGAACGCTCGACCGATTGCCCACCCACAAATTATAGAAGCGGTCGATCCTCGTTTTAAGTGTCTGAAACCATTTTTCGATCAGGCTTCGGTCTGTGTAATCACGCCGACCGCTCAATCCTAATCGAGCAAGGGCAGTCTGATAGCCGAAGCCATCGACGAGAAACACGGCCTCGGAGACGTCGTGTTTCTCGGAGAGCCCATGTAGAAACGCAGCAGCTGGATCGGTACCATGTCGTCCGAACAGATCAACACCCAAAATCAACTTGGTGTCGAGGTCTATTGTAGTATATAACCAAGACCACTCGCCATTGATTTTGACACCAGTTTCGTCTACTGCAACCCGCTTCGGCTGCGCCTCAGGCGGGTCGGGAACGCTGTCAGCTACTCTATGTACCCACTGAAAGATCGCCTGATAAGAGCGTTGAACGCCGAATACTCGGAGAATCTCTTGTGTTTCTCTGAGCGAACAATCAGTCGCCTGGATCCGGACGGCGAACACCCTGACGGGCGTCGCCGCCCGCTCCCGCTGCCAACATTCAAGATTTGTCGTGTCCAACGACTCTCTGATCAGTTCTGGGGATAGCATCAACACTTCAAACCACGAACTGCTCACTTCTCAAACTGGCTTAACTAGACATTGGTATTATCTATTATCTAATAAATATTTTGCTGCTTTTAACGCCTTCAAATCATTGCCAAATGACGCTACCAATTGTATTCCTAATGGCTTTGATTTGATCTCTGCCCATGGTATTGAAATCGCAGGATTTCCAACCAAACTAAATGGTCCAGTATTACCTAAAACATCTGTTACAGTCAACTGACTATCTTCATATTCATTTGGTTTTGGTGGTAACTTTGGTAGTGTTGGTGTAATAATTATGTCATATCTCTCGAATATTTTAGAGATCTCTTTTTCAAACATTAGAGCTTCTTTTCTTGAAGCAATATATGATTCTCCAAAACTTTGTTCTTCTAAATATATTGATGATATAATGCGTTCGATCACATGGACCGGCAATGTAATATTTTCTAAACTCTTTTTCCATTCTAGTTCATAATGTCTCTTCGAGACCCTATTAACAAAATCATTTTTATACATCTGTACAAATTCGTTTGATATTATTTGGGGATATGCTAATCTAATTTTTTCAATATCTAAACTAATAAGAGACATATCGATCTTTGGCAGTTTTTCCAGTTCTTTGATTTTTTCTTTTCCAGTCTCGCGCATCCGATTCATAAATTCAATTGGGATGGCTACACGAATTTCGTCTTTCATTTCTAGATTAGAAGCATAATTTTGTTTTTTTACATTTGAACCTGTCTTTGTAATAACATCCATTACCTTTGCCCCTGTCTCTACATCTTTAGTAATAGGCCCGATTGTATCAGAAGTGGGTGCCATTTCGACAAATCCATGTCTTGAAACTAACCCATGTGACGGTTTAATACCAACAAGTCCACAGCAGGCAGCTGGAACACGAATACTACCACCTGTGTCTGTTCCAATTGCTATATCGGCTAAACCGGCGGCAACAGCCGCTGCACTTCCACTTGACGAACCTCCGGAAACCGATTGAGCATAGTTTGGATTTTGTACCGGTCCAAATTCACTGAATTCCCCTGTTGGTCCGAAAGCAAATGGATCCATGTTACTCTTCCCAATCAAATTTGCTCCTGATTCGAGTAAATGGTCCACAATAGCAGCATCAAAAGTAGGAACATAATCTAACTTTGTTGTTCCACAGGTCATTTCCAAACCTTTGACTGCTAGACAATCTTTAATTACAATATTATAACCGTTTAATATACCTTCAGTTGTTCTTTTTCGGGGTTCATAATAACAGTCCAACAAAGCATTCCATTTATCATTAGACCTATTTGGAACCCTCTGATCGATCTTTTCATATTCTTTGTCAGGAATTAGATCAGAAAATTTGTCTATTGATGTGATAGTTGTTTCATCAATTTTGACATCGTTTCTATCAAAATTCATTCGTACGTATTCTGTTAAAATATCTACGTCAACTTCCATTATATATTCAGTCTATCCAGTAAGGTAAAAATTTTACTGTTAAGCTACTGCTTGTTTTACTCACTTGACAAATACTTAATTCTGACTCAAGTTACTGATGTTATTTTAAGAACTGATTAGAGGTTTGTTGAGTATAAATTTTTTGAATGTTTGGACGGACGGCGAACTTCTTAACAGACATAACCGTTCGGCTCCTCGTGAGTGCTTATTCACTCAGAGATACAAAATAACCTCTTTGGCTCTGTTGGAATGATTAATAGGTGATATATTCTGCCTCGGTTGATGTCAATACAGGAAACTCACAGAGTGTTCAGTACAGGTGAAGCACATATCGCTCAGTACGGGGGATTCGCGTATCGATTCGCCCGCTAAATTATAGACTGCCTGTAAAAAACGCAATACGAGATTCAAAAATGAGTTCAGCACAGCGGTATCATTGCGCTCTATCTATGCTGTTAGAGTTAGCGTGCTGAGAGAACGGAACTATTACGCAGGAGTGGATTCGAAGATTGGTTCCGGATTAGTGGACTGGGTGCTATCACAGACTCGAATGCGGCCATCGTCATAGATGTACACGTTCCAGGTCTCAAATCGAAAACTGAGAATTGTATCCGCGTGAGATGCGGTATCGTGCCCCATGAAAAGCTGATTGACAGCATCGGGATCGATGAAATCAAACAGTGATGGTAGGTCTACTGGATCACCCCCGGTGGCTTCTGCCAGCGCCTCGATGATGACTTCTACGGGTGGCTCGTCGCTCTCAGATCCGTACTCGGCATCGGCAACTGGCTTACAGTTACAGTATGCGTTCAAGGGTCTCCGTTCCGTTCGATGAATTCTAAGAGAACACGATTCGACCACTGTGGATTGAAACACTTTTTAATTGACACAGGTATCAGTGGTCGATTCGCAGGAGCCACTTCTTCGACCATTCATTGTTCAATGCTCTAATCAGACAATTTAAAAAATATGTGATAGATAATTGGCTAAATTAAATTAAACCGGACCGTTCTGGTAGATATAGCGTAGCTTCTGGCACATAGATAATTATTCCAATAACCAACATATAGGTAATATAAAATGGTATAATTTTCTTTGTTATTTCTCCAATTGATATACCCGATACACTTGATGCGGCAAAAAGACACAAACCAATTGGGGGAGTTATCAATCCAATAGTGAGGGACATCACGATAATTAATCCAAACTGTATCTCGTGTATCCCCATTTCAACAGCTACTTGAGTTAGCGTCGGTGCGAGAATTATGACTGCTGCATTAATATCTAACCAAGTACCCAAAATCAGAAGAACAATTGCTACTAGGATCATAATTGTTGTTGCCTCAAACCCAGTTCCTAAGAGTGTATCAGTGATATACTGTGGTATTCCCTCTCGTGCGATGATCCATGATAACATTCCAGATAATGCGATAATGATATAAAGTTGAGATGTGAGCAAAATAGATTTATTAAGTGATGTGTATACTTTATTAGCAGTTAGTGTTCTGAAAACAAATACTCCGATTAGAGTTACCCAAACACACGCCACTACAGCAGCTTCAGTCGGTGTAAAAAAGCCACCAATAATTCCAATCAATATAATTGCTGGAATTGTGAGTACAAGCAGGCTGACTCCGATCAATCGTGGATATTCTTTTCGCTCAAACTGCTCATCATATTTTGGGTAATCATTCTTCCAGGCTAGAAGCCCAACTAGACCGACCATTCCAATTACCAACATAATGCCTGGAACAATAGCTGCTGCAAAGAGAGCTCCCACAGAAGTATTTGTAATTGCACCATAAATTATGAGAATAATACTAGGTGGTATAATTGGACCAACAATTGATGTCGCAGCTGTCAATGCGGTACTAAAAGCACCATCATATCCTTCATCACGCATTCTTGGAATAAATATCGAGCCCAAAGCAGCAACATCCGCAACTGCCGAACCGGATAAGCCCGCGAAAAGCATACTAGTTACAACGTTCGCTTGTGCTAGACCACCTTTAATTCGTCCTGTCGTAACATTCCCGATCCGGACAAGTTTTGGTGTTACCTCAGACGAATTCATCAGTTCTGCTGCTAATATAAAAAACGGTATCGCTAATAACACAAGAATATCAATACTTCCTAATGTTCGTGAAGCAGCAATAGTAAGTGGATAATCTGCTACTATCAGCCATAATATCCCAACAGTTCCAACAGCAAATGCAACATCTACACTTAGAATAATGAGTAAGAAAATTAAAACGACAAATAATATTAGCAGGATTTCACTCATTGATCTCGCTCCATGTTTTTCCACCGCTTATTCTCATCATTTTTATCCTTGATCTGTGTGTTCTCAATTTCTATATCGTTGATTATACTACTCTCATTTTGAAAACCGTCTGGAGTTATAATCACTATGGCGCGAGCTATAGTAAAAAGAATTAATGAAACCCCAGTCACTGGTAAAACGAGATATACCCACGCCATTTGGAAGTTCATTGATTGTGCAGTAGAAGACATTCCTGAGGTGAGTACGTACTCCAACCCCCAATTCGTCAATATTACTGCTACAAATAGTATTGGAACTAATTTGAGGAGCTTAGCATAGTAACGAATCCTCTTGTTAGTAACCTTAGCAAATGAATTAACATAAAAATGCATATTTCGATACACGAGTGGACCTGAAAGAGGTAGAATAACCCACATTATTAAATATCTCTGAATTTCTCCATACCAAGCTGGAACGCCGAGGCCTAGTTGTCGTGAGAATACTCCTCCAACGACAATCATTACTAAAGCAAAGAACAATACTAGAGAGAAACCCCAGATTAGCCGTTCAATTAAATCTATCAACCGAAGATATAATTTAAATGGCTTCTTCGCATCTAAACTCATTTGTTTTACTTACTAAATCTGAACTTTTATAAATTTAGCTATCCAAGAGAACCGTATCCGAGTTCTTCTTTTGTTTCCTCAACAGTATCCTCTAATTCATCAAAGAGTTCTGGACGATCCATAACATCTCGAATGAGATTATCAACTGGTTCTTTAGTTTGCTCACGAACCTCATTGATGAATGCTTCATCTGGATCATAAGTATCGATCCCAATACTATTAATATAATCTTGGCCGTTCTCCCGATAATACCTTGTCATTCTCCTACCAGCAATACTAGCTTCTCGACCAGCATTTAGCCAGAGATTTTGGTAAGTAGCAGGAAGATCTTCAAACCAGCCATTATTGCACGGGAGCCAAAGAAGTGCCATTACTGGTCCATTCAACAATTTGTAATCCTGAACTTCATGTAGACTAAATAACAACATCGTCTCAATTGGATTTGCTTGAGCATCCATTACACCAGTGTCCAGTGCTTGGTAAAGTTCCCCAATATCCATTGGTTCAGGGTTCATACCTAATTGGCTGTAAAATTCTAGATGAGAATCCATAGACATAGTACGGATTGATTGACCTTCCAAGACTTCTAGGTTGTCAAGCGGACCCGTATTTGAACTAATTGTTTGGAAGCCCCCAACGTCGATCGATCCAATGATACGCATACCCGTGTCATCGAGAAACGCCTCTTTGAGAGTATCACCAAATGGACCATCCATTACTGCCAGCGCCAAATCTACATCCTCGAACAAGAACGGGCTTGTATAAACATTAAAATCAGGGAAAAATGGTGCCAGATGAGCTCCCGTTAGCTGTGCAGCCTGAATTGTATTGTTTTGAACTTGTTCAATGGTCTCACGTGTATTCCCAACCTCACCACCTGGAGCAATGTTAACAGTGAACTGTCCATCAGTCATTGTCTCCATATAATTTTTGACAGTAATTGCAATTCTGTGTGACCGCAATGACGCATCTGGTGGCCCATTGTGTGCCCATGTAGCTTCAACTTCAGGGAGTTCATCAAGTTCCTCTTCGTCAAGTTGCAGTTGCTCGTCGTCTCCACCGATTATTGTAGTACAACCGCTAAGTCCTGTTGTGATTCCAACACCAGTTGCGATACCAGTTTTTTGTAATACACTACGTCTCGATACGGGATTCTGTTCACCCATGATTTCATATCATTATCCACCTATATATAGCTTTGGGTGACATTCGTACTATATTTGGTGTTTTTGGTGTAAGATAAGAATAATACAACATTTAGAAGTATTATATTTAAAAATCCCATCGCTCTTATGATGGAAGTTGTTGATGAGTCAAAGTGGAGCGTCAAGTATCTTCTTAGAGCATTTTTTCAGTTTTAGGAATACTTCATGGGAGGGCTGAAATAATCTGAGGAACGGCGTGAGTTTGTCTTTGTATGCGCTTCGGTGCGGAGAGATCCAGTATCGTACTACGCTCTTGTGGCGTAGATTGTTGGTGAGTCATAGTACTGCTTCAAGGATGGTTTTTAGCGCTTTTTTCCTGGTTTTCGATAGACTCGACGACGAAGCTGAAACGCTCTGAGATACGAAGTCAGTTTGTCCTTGGAGACACCTCGATGGGAGAGAGCCAGGATCGCACCAGCGATCGTGGCTCTCACAAGTGTTCACGTGAACGTTTCCATCAACGTACTCGCCGTCGCCGTGGACGACGCATTCACTCGTGAATGCTTCGTCCTCATCAAGCGGCTCATACGCCCGAAAGCCGTCAGTATCGACAGTGAGCGACTCCTGGTGGCGGTCAGCCACCAGGAGTCGGATTGTCGATTCATCGGCGGCTTTCGCTGGGATCACGTACCGTTCATCGGTGCCGCGGTCTGCGAGAATAAACACGGGTGACTTGTCTTTTTCATATGTTCCACGTCCGCGCGTGGCTTTTGAGTCCGGCTTTCACGTACACCTCGTCGATCTCAACGGGTCCTTCGAGGTGTGGAAGAGGCGCGTCCAGCGCCCGCAGGAAGCGCTGGACGCACCGGTAGATCGTCTCGTAAGAAACGTTGATCTCCACGCCAAGCTGTCTGAAACTCGTGTTGAAGCGGATGTAGGTGTAAACAGCGAGGAACCACTTTCTGAGACCAACCGCAGAGTGCTCAAAGACTGTCCCTGTCTGATCGTTGAATGTACGGTCGCAATTTTCACACCGGTATCGCTGGAACACTCGATAGCTGCCGTAACGAATCACAGATTCGGCACGGCAGCATGGGCAATAGACGCCGTCATGCCAGCGAACCTGTGCCAGCAGATTCGCGGCTCGACGCTCCAAAACAAACGCTTTGATTGGGAACATCGTATGTCGGGTGACACGAGTATGTCACCCTTGCCTGCTGTGACTTCCAGCGACTGGTAAGAACTGACCAATAATCCTCTACCCAAGAGCGATCGTACTAATAACTACCAGCTGAGAATGCGTGATTACGTTCCAACGATAACTGAATCTGTTCTACGTTTTAAACTAGCTATAGTTGACAATGCCGCAACATAGCTTGTCTTCGCGTTATCTGGATGTGGTTTAGTCTCAAATTTCAATTCCATATCGCCAGCACCACCCTTTGCCTGGATAATATGGACGTTATCTGTTTCATCTGGGTCAGCATATATTTTGACGATAGTGTCTTCCAAACCAATTCCAGCGAGGCTCAATGCCACAGAAACATTTATATTTGCTGGAAAGGCAGGAGCAGCCTCACGCGCAGTTCCTTCAAATACAATTACCTTTTTTTCTATCTCGTCAAGATCGATGTCCGAATTTTCAATATGTGTTGCTCCTTTAAGACCTGATGGTGGTTTTATAGTCGTAAAAATAACCTCATCGAGTTCAGAATTAACCGTAGAGGCTTTGATAGCATCAACACCCGCCAATGCACCGGAAGGAACTTCGAATGTTGAACCATTATTTTTAGCCGCTTCAATAATGCTTGAATGCAAACTCTGGTCTGAGAGCGCGCCTACGCTAAGTGATAAAAAATCAACGCCATTTTCGAGAAACGGAACCGCATATTCTTTAACTGCACTATGACTCGCACATTCAACTACAATATCACATCGTTCTATAAGTTCAAATGGATCGTCACACACTATTTCGTCGGTATTATTAATTTGTAGTACTCCTGAATCTACGTCTAATCTTAGGTCATTGGGATTTCTATCATAAATTCCTGTGATTGTAGCTTCTGAAACATCCCCATTCGATACAGAATTTACAACTTCACGACCGATTACGCCATTTCCTATTACTCCGATACTCAGTACCATAACAATGACCACCGTTCGCAGTTGAAAAAACCCTTTCGCAAATAGATGAGCCAATCTATTATCACGAGATAGTTCTGATTCCGTTGATTCACATATGCCGGACTAATGTGTTCAATGTTATAGAATAAGTAGCTTAGTTTCTATTACAATTATATGTCTGTAATTCCAATCCAGAATCTCCTTTTACAACACTTTTTAGATTAGAATATGAAGTACGATGGGAAATATGACTTATTACTGGAAAATATATTTTCACATATAGAGGACGCTTATCATCACGAAAATCATACCTGATTTGATTGATAGGATTTAATTTATTTGTCTAATCAATTGTAAGTGCTCATGTCACAAGTTCATTTAATTAGACATATTTATGTCCACTTGAATTAAATTCGCTACTTCCATTAATTTTTTAGGAATGGTTTCCCGGAATATGTCTCCAGAAAGATATGCGGTAGGTCCAGATACACTTAACGACCCAATAACACCTTTACCATCTACAATAACAGGAGCAGCAACAGCACGAAATCCAGTTACTTCTTCTTCATCATTTGTCGCATAGCCTTGTTCAGAAACCTGTTCTAGCTCATTCAAAAATATTTCTTTATTGGTTATCGTATTTTCTGTATGTGGGCTAAGACCATGCTTGTGAATAATTTCTTTTACGTGCTCCGTCTCATAATTTGCTAAGATCGCCTTCCCGGAAGCTGTAATGTGGAGCGGTTCTCTTTTTTGTAATTTTGATTGCTGGTAGGCATGTTCGCCACTTAGCTCACCTATTG
>LFFM01003250.1_pt1 | contig 10314 bp, 7 predicted proteins | sample 643131 | NCBI WGS metagenome assembly LFFM01 (sample SAMN03777445, study PRJNA286221) | soda lake metagenome | biome: soda lake; feature: Kulunda steppe; material: water; isolation source: sample Tc-Br brine of Tanatar trona crystallizer | place: Russia: Kulunda steppe | collected 2011-07 | reverse complement strand
CGGAGCCAGCATAGTAGTCCTTCCAGCCGAATACGTGCGCTTCGACACCCCTATCATTTAGAAATGAGACGAACCGAGTGTTGAAATCGATCTGTCCGTGGAGAAAGACGGCCTCCGCATGTTCGATCGGGATGTGCTTTTTTTGTCCGTCGTCCGTAACGACGCGGAGCGTGTCATCTCGGCGTTCAATGTGTCCATCAGAGAACACGTGGTAGTTTCGGTCCATACTCAACACCAACAGAAATCGTGATAAGCACACGACTCACAGAACGGTTTTTCGGTGGCTTCGGGCGGAGTATCGCTTGTGACGACTCGATAGATACCACGGATGGCGTCCTCGACGTTCTCGCGGCGCTCAGCGTCGAGCTGGACCGGCTCCCGTGATCGTTCAGTCGGATGGACAAGCACGCCGTCACGCTGGACGTCCGCGAACTCCTCGAGATACCAAAGGTAGTACGACAGCTGCATCCGTGCCGGCTCGGTGAGCGACGAGGAGGGTTTGATCTCGACGACCCGCCCATCCTGGAGAAGGTCAAGCGAGACCATCCCGAGCGAGAGGTTCTCCCGCTCGTCCTCGTAGGCGGTGTCGTCAACCCGGGTTCCTTGGACCACCGACGGGTTTCCTCGATCGATCTCTAAATGTCGGCTGGCGAACCACAGTTCGCGCTCGCAGACAAAATAGTACTGCATCATCACACCGGTTACGCGGAAAGGGTCGGCATTGCGCTCGCCGGCGACGGTTTCCCGAAGGCGTTCGACGGGATCAACACCCTCAAAGTCGGTCATAACAGTCGCGCCTCCACGGAATCGTCCGGTGTTACGACACCCTCTGTCACGTCGAAATAATCGACAAACCGGGCCGACCGGGTGTCGATGTAGAGACGATCGTCACGTCGAGTTCGTTGATCGCGCGGGTCGATCCGTTCGCAGTGTCCGAAGAGCGATTCGTCGTCACCGTATACGGGCACCGAGACCTGTAGCGGCTTCAGCAGATCCGCCTTCGCTTCGACTGTCTCCCAGTCGTAATCGCGGTAGGCGTCCCTGAGTTCGCTAACCTGCATCGCTTCATTGTGCGTACGCGAAACGATGACCTCGGCTGCGGGCGGTTCATCGATCAACGATACTTTTCCGAGCGTCTTCGCTTCGGCCTTCTCAACGTATTTGACGTACTCCGGGTTACCGACGTTACGCTCGTCAAGCTTCTGGAAATAGGACTTGACCGCCGTGCGGGTGACGGTGTACTCGTCCATCGGCTCGTCCTCGTACACCTCCGCCAGCGCGAGTGCGGCAATCTTTGTCAGGCTGTCTCCGCCGTAGTCGTACACCGACGTTGATGGTGTCCGGTCTCTGCCTTCCGGCGGTTCGAGAACCCACGTCGTTACCACTCCCGAATCACGGTCAAACGATCGATTGCATCGACCTGCAGCCTGAACGATACTGTCGAGCGGAGCGAAATCCCTGAACACGCGGTCAAAGCTCACATCCACACCCGCCTCGACGAGCTGTGTCGAGACGAGGACCACGGGGAGGCGCTGTTCCGTTAACTCGATCGTGACGTCGATGAGGTGCTGTCGGTCGACTGGTCGGTGCCGAGTCGTGAGATGGACGAGCAGCGGCTGATCACCGCTCCGCTGGTCCAGCGCCCGTGTGACGGTCGCAGTAGGGTTTACATCGGCACTGCTGCCTGTCGCGTCCTCGAGCACGCGGTCATAACTGTCGTTGACGACGACTGGGTTCGTCCGTCGGTCGATAGTCTCTGTCAGTTCGCGCGCACTGTCGATCGTATTGCAGATGGAGAGAACGGACAACCCATCCTGCACAATCGAGGCGATCCGGTTGCCGGCGGCATCGTAGCTGACCGGCTCCGGATCACCGTCGAGTGCGGCCTCCACGGACGGGTGTAACTCGAAGTGGACGCGATCGAGCCCTTTGTAGTATTGCTCGGGGTTGGGGATCAGACTCGTCGGGTCACCGTCCCCAAGATCGGTGAACAGCTTCGGCTGGGTTGCAGTCATGGCGATTACCGTCGCATTGTACTCCTCAGTGAGCAGCCCAGCCAGGCGCTCAACGAGCGCCCACCAACGGTGCGGAAGCGCCTGTGGCTCATCGAGAATCACGACGCTATCGTACAGCGCCGGGAGCTTCATCGACTGGACATTACCCGGTCCCGCAAGACTCTCGAACAGCTGGACGAACGTCGTGACGACCATCCCCGACCGCCAGCTTTCACCGAGAATTGACTCCGCGTCGGCCCGCGTGTCGTCCGGAACTTCTTCGGGAACTCCTGGGAGCGGTACACGCGTCTCGGAGAGGTGGTGGTCGACGGTCAACATACCGCTGGAGATGCGGTCCACATGGAACACAGACTCGCTTTCGGCGGCCACTTGGTCGATAATCGACGTGAACGGAAGCGCGTACACCAACCGTCCATCCCCCGACTGTCGGTCGAGGACGGTTAACCCAGAATCAAGTCCGGTAAACGTCTTCCCGAGCCCGGTCGGGAGTGTAAGCGTCGCGAGGGAACCATCTGACTCGGCGAACGTCTCCGCCTGTGATCGGGCCTCTCGGCGCGCTCGTTCTCGCAGCTCGTTTAATGAGCGGGTTCGCTCGTCGACGGTCGAGTGTTCGGTATCACGCTGAAGCGCTCGAACTTTCTCGTCGATCGCGGTTCTGCTCGGTGCGGTCGCTTCGTACACCGTTACTGGCAGGTCCACCTCGCTCGTGAGATGGCGCGCGCTCGTCTTGTCCGCCAGCACGAGTGCGCTCCATACCTGGAGTACTCCATCGTAAAACGTCCCGGACAGGCTCGATGGGTCCTCGAAGGTGAGTTTACGACCGGCGAGCGCATGGTCGCCGATCGGTAGAAAGCGGCCCTGTTTGTGGGACGCTCGCATCCACTCCTTGAATCCCTCCCATGATCCCTCGTCTCCAGTTGCGCGGCGAATGAGCGCGTCAGCGACCGTCGCCTCGTTCGCGTCGATGTTTGCGACCTGTTTGAACGTGTCCTCACGGAACAGTCGTTGGAGCGGTCCAGGATCGCGTTCGGCGGCCGCTTTGCGCACGTATTCGGTCGTATCCGGGAGCTGGCCGTGATGTCTCGCGACCGCAAGAAAGCCGACTAGCGGATCGTCGCCCTCGAAACCGGCTGCGTCGAGCACGTAGTACGCCACAAGCGCGCCGACCGGGGCATGGTGTGACGGCCCGCCGATATCAAGGTCGTCACCGTCCGCGTGGAGGTGCGCCTGAAACCACGTAGTGAGCTTCCCGATATCGTGTATCCACGCGATCCGCTGTCCAACCTCCACGACGTCACTCCCGTCTGCAGTAGTCGCTGCATCCGGGACAAACGCTCCGATCCGCTCGGCAACATCCGCAAGGTGCTCATCCAGTGGCACGTCTGCACCGTCTTGCGCACGGATATGTGATGGCGGTGCTTCGATGTCAAGCCCGGTCAACTGAACATCACCCGCCGCCCATCCACACGTGATGTCTTGACGTCGTGGACGTGGATGGGCTCCGCGTCCGGCGAGTAGGCTACTGAAAGGAACTTGGTGGTCGTACGCCCGCCGGCGTCGGCGGCCATGAACCCGGGTGACCGTTCGACCCGAACAGGGGTCCCGGGAACGAGTTCGATGTCGTCGACTGCCTCAACGACGACGGAGTCGACGTCCGTCTCCACCGGCTCGCAGGACTCAACGGCGAACGTCCCAAGAAATTCAACCTCGGCGAGGTGCTCCGACAGCCCAAGACTCGGCGGGTAGTAACTCGTCCCGGCCTCTAAGCGCGTTCGAACCTCCTCGAACAGGTCGTCGTCTTGGAGCTGCAGATCGACCCGATACGCTGGGTCGACGAGTACCTCGTAATTGTGTTGCTGGCGCAACTTGGTTGGATCCGGCATCGAGATCCGCGCGTGGCCTCGCGATGGAACCGTCTTCATGTGCTCTTTTGCCGTTGAAAGCGTGTTCTGTGGGAGGTTCATCGTCCGAAGTTCGCTAACCGGTTCGATAGCGATTCTCGAGTTTTCGGGACCAAATGCGGCATAGTAGCTGTCCCTGTCGAGGCCGATGATCGCCGCGACGATGCCCGCAATGGTCGTCCGCGGCGGGATTCGATACGTCTGCTTGACGATGTTCCCCTCAACGCGCCGGAAGTGACCCCACTGGCCCCGGAGCTCGAAGGAAAGACACACCGACGACACCGAGTCGGGAGTGCCGTCGTCTCCCCCACCACCGTCGTCCCAATCGTCGAGCGAGTGTTGAGTCATCAGTTGTCGGCGTTCGGCATCGTGTCAGCAGCTTCGTCGTACACGTCAATGACGTCAACGACACCATCGCCGAGCGTATCTCGGAGGGTGTCGTAGAACTCGTGTTCGCCGACTGCGTCGCCAGCTCCAAGTTGCTCGCCGTCGACCGTCACATCAAGCACGTCACTGACTTTGACACGAACGCGCTCGATGCGGTTGGCATGACGTACGAGTCGGTCGACAAGCTCTGTCAAATCGACCGTCATGTCTCGCACGTTTCGAATTTCGTCGACCGGCTCCGAAGCTGACTCGTCGACTGCGATGTCGCGCGTCAGTCCGCCGATGTGGAACCCGTCCTCGGCGTACTCGACGCGGAGATAGAGACGAGGCTCCTGTCCAACCTTGCTCCGGCTGATCGTCTGGTTCTTGATCGACCGCCAACAGAGTGTGTCGAGGCGCTCGACGTCCGCCGGCGACAGCTTCGTATCGTCCGCCCCATGCTCGTCGACGACGCCATGAAACGCGATGAAGCCGTACTGGATCCGGTGGTCGTCCAGATCGAATCCTCCCTGCTTTTTGTCAGCGCCGGTCGCGATGACACTCGTCAGGCTGTTGTACTCCTCGTTTTCCGTGACTGCGTGGATCGTCTTTCCGGGTGAGAACTGTACGGGTCCTGTGAAATGATCCGGCAGGTACTCATCGAATCCCTTGTAGTCCCCTTGCATATCCATGCTCATCGTGGCACCGAAGTAGCGCACATCGGCCGCATCATCGAGGAAGGCACCGAACACCTCCTCCCTGAGCTGCGCCTCCTCGTTCTCATCAAGGTCGCCAAGGTCCCACTCGTCGGGGTCAAGCGATCGGAGACAGTTTTCAAGAAGCTCCCACCGCTGCGCTTGATTTCCTTTCTCACCCTTGACGTTTCTGACGTAGACGCCGTGGCCGTCGGCGTCAAGCTGGTCACGCAGGTAGCGTTTCAGCCGCACGTCGGTGACGATTGCCTGCTCCGTTCGGGGATCGATCCGCGGCCGGTTCGCTCCACTCAGGGGGTTTCCGTTCGGATTGGCGTCGACCGCATCGTAACAAAAAACGATCTCCGAACGGTTTTTTACAGCTTCGTACTCGTCGTCGGCGTAGGCGTGTTCACTCATTGGTCTGGGTGGTCGCGTCTGCAGTTCGCTCGTCGTCGGGCTGTTCGTCATCCTCATCGTTCGGGATCCAGTTGTTCATACCGTAGGCGACACCGAGCGCGTAGTAGTAGCGCAGCTCGCTCGTGTCTATGTCCCAGCCGCCGTCACGCTCCGCGCGAGGGAGCGTCTCGACGAGTTCGTCGACCACCTCGGCGTACATCGTCGAAGCCATCCGATTCCCGCGGGAGTACACGACGTTCTTGTCGAGGACATCACTCGCGAGCCGCTCGATCTTTGATCCGGTGACGGACTTGATCGAGTACTGGTCGACGAGCGTCGTCGACCGGTTTTCCGAGGACTGTTGGTAACTGGATACTTGGCCGACGAGGACGCCGAGCAGAAACCCTCCGCGCCGCTGTGGATTGTCTATGTCAAGCGCCGGCGTCTGGTCGAGGAATTGTTCAAGTTTCTGTGCGCGTTTCGAGGCCGTTGAGCCGCCGTCGGTTCGTGCGCGTCGTGTCGTATCGTGTTGCATCTGTGATTTCGTGTACTCCGCGGGTTCCGTCAGCGATTCGTCTTCGCTATCAAGTAGTCCCGCCGCCGCGAACGCACACAGCTGTGCGTGTTGCATTGCAACGAACATCGATGGGAACCCTTCGTCGTCTTTGTCGCTCTCTTCGATCAGCCGGTCCGCGTACTCCTTTAGTACGCGCTCCACGGGGATCGACCCACCGGAGAGTGACGCGACTAGTGCCTGGATTCGGAGGTCGTCGGCCGACACCGTATCGTCGTCGTCCGGCTTCGCGAACGTCGACCGGACGTAACCGCCGCCGGCGATCGACCCCACCATCGCTTCAACGTCCGGCCGGAGCAACGACCACTCCTCGTGAGCCGGAAGTGCAGGTCGCACGTCCGGATGCGGAAGGTCAGCGTCGCTGTCGAATACCCAGCTCGAGAGAACCGCGCAGTGCTCGCGGGCAAGTTCGACCGGGTACACCAACGACGCGTTCATGTCGTCGCCGAACACGTCGTAGCGTTTGGTCTGGTGTTGGAGCACGGCGGCGACGTAGAACTGGAGTCGATCGCCGTCGGGATCGTACCCGTCATGAGGGTTGTAGTCCCTGTACAATCGCTCAACTGGCGTCAGATCTTCCGCATCCACGACTCTATAGAGCGCGTGGTACAGCTCTCGTGCGTCTTCGGGCGTTGGCCGCCCGAAAAAGTACGGGAGGCAATAAACGTTCGACTCCAGCGTGTAGTACGAGCAGGCGTCGACGAATGTCGACGCATTCATCAGCGTGACGGCGACGTCCTCGGAGACGGGATGTGAACGCCACGCTTCGTCGGGATCGAATCCCGGAAACTTCTCCAGTTGCTTGCCGAGGAAGTAGTTTAGCGGGTCCTCAGCGGTTCCGACAGTCGGACCATCTTTCCCCGTAACGAGGTCGGTCGCTGGACCGGTAGAGTTCGTTGCCGCGTTTTTTGAAACCAGCTTCGAGCGCTTTCGAGCTCGCATCGCCTCGTTGAACACCGTGCTCCCACAAGTGCCGGGAAGCTCGTAGTCGCTATCGGCGTCCAGCTTGACCGCGACGGTCGTCAATGCTGTCGTCGACCCCTCGAGTTGTTTGTTAACTGCGTCGGCAATCGTTTCCTCGACACCGTCTCGCTCGCCGAGATCACCGAGCGCCTCGATGATCCAGCCGTCCTCGTGTTCGCCGGCGGCCTTCTGGATTACCTCATCCGTCGCCCAGTACGTGAGCCGTTGATACAGGTATTCAGCCACCTTCTCCGGATCCTTGCCCGCACCGGTGCGGTGAGTGATGCTATGATCGAACCCTCGGGCTGCATCAAACCACGCGTGTGCGACTGCCTCCACATCCTCACGCGAATAGCTCCGGAATTCGACCGGCTGGTTCGGATCGAGTGCGGGCTCATCGCTGGTAAGGTCGACGCGAAGGATCGCCAGGCTCTCTGACTTGCCAAACAGGTCCGTTGACTTCTCCGGCGTAAGGTACGGCGCGAACTCGCCACCCCCGGCGGTCGCCAGCGTGTAGAGCCGACCATATAGGTACTGGAGGTCACGCAGCGAGGCGATCGGGCGGTCAGGGAGCTTGGCAGCAAGCTCTTCGTCGTCTTTGTACTTCTCCCGGAACTCCCCCGGCTCCGGAAGGAGGCTCATCCGGCGTTCACCTCCGTCGCCGGCTCACCGAACGGACCCTGTTTCTCCACGACGTTCAAGAACCCGAGGCCGAGGGCGTTCCGCTCTCCAAGCCCACACGATAGCGCGAGATTGAGGTGGCGGCGATGGTGGTCGTCGCGGACCGTGTACGGGAGCCGCCACTTACTGAGAACGTACGTCATTTTCTGCCCCTGGGTCACCTCGATCGGGACTGCAAACGTCTTGATCAACTCGTAGCCGTCGAAGAGTTCACCTGGTCGCTCACTCGGTCCCGGGAGGTGGTCAGGTGCATACCGACCGTGTTTGGCGTCGAGGTTGGCCTCGATTTGGTTCCGGAGTGGCACCATTCCGAACTCCGGCTGCCAGAACGTCGCCGTGTCGCTACCCGGGTGGTCGATTCTGTACTCCTCACATCGCCACGGTGGGATCCGGATGAGCAAGCCCGTTCCGCTTTCGAGCACTCCAGTGCTTCCCGGCTCGCCGACATCGGGTTCGACTACCGAGAGGCCGGTGACGGTGAACGGCATCTCGCCCACGTTGAGCTCGGAGTTCTGCTGGAAATCCTCGGCCACGTATGCGAGGAGTTCCTCGTCCGGTGACGCGACGAGCAACGTCCGCTCGTCGCCTTCCCGCAGATCTCCGGGCGGGAAGGGGTTCGAGAAAGTGAACCCCGGTGGCTCGTTCGTGTCATGTGCGTCATCGTACGTCGTTCCCTCGAGCGCGCGCCACATCCGCCCACGAAGCTTGTGATGGTACGAGTTGTCGTACGTCGCGTCCGCACGCGCCGAGAGGCGTGCTAGAACCCGCATTGGTGCGAATCTATCAGCAGGCAATGTATTTGTACTACCATTTCATCCCACTATTGATTCAGATAGACGCTGCATAAATATTTCTCAACTCGGGATATATTTTCATTCGTTTTTTTTTTGATCGCCCCCTCCTGTCAACAGGGGCCCCACACAAACCACTCCGCCGATCCGGGAGTAGCAGAATCCAAAATGAGGTAGAACGCTCAACGGTAGTCGCCTCCTGCTAGTACCGCGGTCGATGCCGACTTGGTGTGGTCCCCGATGTCGAAGCCGAGCGCCCTGAACTTCTGGGCCGATGATCGTGCGTAGCATCGGTGTTCTGCACACCAAACGAGCATTCAATCGGCGCTCGTCGTCGACCCCCCGGGGGTTTTGGGTCTATTGCAGGTCGACGGAAACACTTGTGTGTACACGGCCAGTATGGGGCTTGTGGCGACCGAATCTGCCATGGTTTCAGACGAACCCTTGTGGGGTTGAAGCCCCGAATCTGCATCTTTTGGTTGAGGTTGTCGGTGGTTTCAGACGAACCCTTGTGGGGTTGAAGCGCGCCGTGAGCGTCTTGAAGAAGAGCTTGAGGACAGTTTCAGACGAACCCTTGTGGGGTTGAAGCCATCGGATCTCCGAGCCCTCTCGGAGCTCGTCGGCGTTTCAGACGAACCCTTGTGGGGTTGAAGCCCGCAGCGCGTTCGACTGTGCGTTCTTGGTGATCTCGTTTCAGACGAACCCTTGTGGGGTTGAAGCGGCTGGCAATACGTTTGGGAGAACCAGCCGGAGAAGTTTCAGACGAACCCTTGTGGGGTTGAAGCTCAATCGCTCCGGCGGACGAACTTGAGGTGACGGGAGAGTTTCAGACGAACCCTTGTGGGGTTGAAGCACGGCAACAGAGACGCAACAGCCACCCGATGATCAGTTTCAGACGAACCCTTGTGGGGTTGAAGCGGATCCGGACGACGTGACGGACGACGAGCTCCGCGTTTCAGACGAACCCTTGTGGGGTTGAAGCCGACCGTCTCTCCGCTCGTGTTGCGGACGACGGAGACGTTTCAGACGAACCCTTGTGGGGTTGAAGCGGTCGTTACTCATCGGTCTGTCCCTCCGTCAGTCGTTTCAGACGAACCCTTGTGGGGTTGAAGCCGCGATCGTGCCTCGGTCGCCGTCGAGGGTACCGCCGTTTCAGACGAACCCTTGTGGGGTTGAAGCGGTGTCCGTCACCTCGACGATGTATCGCTGGTCGCGTTTCAGACGAACCCTTGTGGGGTTGAAGCCCACCACCGATTCGCCTTCCGCGTTCTCGTCCCCTTGGTTTCAGACGAACCCTTGTGGGGTTGAAGCGCAGCGAGATCGCCCAGCCGCGTGTTGACGTATTTGGTTTCAGACGAACCCTTGTGGGGTTGAAGCGCGAAGAACGACGGCCACCTGATCGAAGCGGACGGGTTTCAGACGAACCCTTGTGGGGTTGAAGCGTGTTTGACACGCACGAGTTGGTGGTAATCCCACTGTTTCAGACGAACCCTTGTGGGGTTGAAGCGAACGACGGAAACGTGTATGTCCACGATACCTCAGGTTTCAGACGAACCCTTGTGGGGTTGAAGCGCTACATGCAGACGGAACTCGGGATCTCGACCGAGGTTTCAGACGAACCCTTGTGGGGTTGAAGCTTGCCCGAGACGGTCGACACCTTCGGGGAGTAAGAGTTTCAGACGAACCCTTGTGGGGTTGAAGCCCACACGACTTCGGTGTGGACCGGTCCTTCGGCGTCGTTTCAGACGAACCCTTGTGGGGTTGAAGCCAAGACGTGCCGATCAACCCGCAACTCCTTGAGTTGCGTTTCAGACGAACCCTTGTGGGGTTGAAGCCGGTCGTTCCTCGGGCAGGTCAATGCGGACGGGCAGGTTTCAGACGAACCCTTGTGGGGTTGAAGCGTGTTAGTGTCGTCCGATGCACTCATTATTG
>LFFM01003249.1_pt1 | contig 10315 bp, 4 predicted proteins | sample 643131 | NCBI WGS metagenome assembly LFFM01 (sample SAMN03777445, study PRJNA286221) | soda lake metagenome | biome: soda lake; feature: Kulunda steppe; material: water; isolation source: sample Tc-Br brine of Tanatar trona crystallizer | place: Russia: Kulunda steppe | collected 2011-07 | reverse complement strand
TCCATAGCAAGACTCTTTTGGAACTGAATGTTAATTTCTTCAAATCCTTCAGCAAGACCCATTTTACCAAGATCTCTCATTGTTATACCAGCTTTTTCTAAAGCTTTACGAGGAACTTTTACTCCATAGCTATTCTTTAGTCTGTTAATCATTCTTCCTTTTCTGGTACTTGTATCAATACCTTGCATCCAACTTCTATTAGTAGAAGCAGCTGCTGATGCTCTATGTCCTAAAATAATTCTCCACTGTAAAGCATCTTTCCAAATATTCATCCAACCCATTCTATAGTTATGAGCAGCTGCATTTCCAGCTTGTTCTTTAGCTTCTTCTTCACTAAAACCTCTTTGAATCATTGTCTCATAAGTCTGTTCATATAAGTCACTTGATTCAAGAGAACTATAGAGATGTCTCGATATAATAGATGAGCCTGTAGTATCAAGGATACCTTTTGCTTTTCTGGATTGTTGTATTTTATTTATTGGTTCACTAATTCTTTGAGCAAATGTAGTTCCACCAATAGCTTTACCTGCACGTTGAGCTTTTTTAGACGCCTTATATCCAGTAGCTAATGCTCTACCTACAGCTCCAAGACCTCTTGTTAAGGCAAATGTAGGAACCATCATAGCAAGACTACTAGCAACAGTAGGAAATCTAGACCCCCACCATGTAGCATCTCCCATTCCTCTTATACCGCCTTCTTGAGCTTGTCTTGTTTGATAAACAGGAAATTTATCTTCAGTCCATTTTTGTATTCCTTTACCTGCATTAACTAATACATTATCAAACTGCATAGTATCGCCAGTAAGTCTTTCTTGAGTATCAGTAAAGCCTTGAGCCATATAACCAAATCCTTCAATAATACCCCCAACAGCCATAGCTCCAGTTTGAGCTAAAGAGCCACCAATAATCTGACCCATGCTTTGACTTTGTGCTCTTAATTCTTGATTGTCAGCACCAATTCTTTTTTCAAAATCAAAGTCTCTATCAGCTCCTACATTAACAGAACTAATGGCTCCAATCCCAGTAGTTTCAATTTGCTTATCGGGGTCTAATAAATCACGTATGCTATCTCTTTTTTCATCAGATAGTTCAGGTAAGCTAGGATCTATAGATTCAGTTTTTGTTTGATCCTGTTTTGATTTTGGATCTTCTTGTAAATTTGTATTTGGATCTAATAATTCTTCTGGAGTCATTTAATTTATTCTTGAGATTCATCTTCTTGTGCAGCATTCATTTTAATATTGCTAAGTACTCTTGATGCTTCTTCTGCTGTATTTACAGTATTTTGCTGTCCTCCAAAAGTAATTCTAAATCTACCTCCTCCTTCTCTTCCATGAGCAAGATATGTTATTTTAGCAGTATCTCTTTCTTCTTGACCTATTCTAAACTCCTTACTTGTATTAGGAGTATTCATTAAGTTTACAATTTGTCTATTAGAATGAGCTTGTACTTCATCCAACATTCCATTATTAATAAGAAATGATTCCATGCCTCCAGGTACATCAGACACAACTCTTGATTTTTTTCTACGTTCACCATCCTCCTCTTCATAAGGAACCCATACTGCTTGCATTCCTTTTTGATGATGCCAAAATACTCTGTCAAATTCTGCATTGCTTGGAAGATCTTCGTAATCATCTGCAGTATAAGGATTACCGTCTGTATCATACAGTGCTACAGTACCTTCTCCTAGACCATCTTCAGTTCCAGGAGCTATGTCTTTAAACCATAAATTATTCATTACCTCCTTTCCTTCTTCAGGAAGAGTCATTCCTGATATTGTAATTTCTCCAGATTCATTATCTGCTTTAATAGCTTCTGATATTCTTCTGGCATTAGGATGTCCTTTAATAACATCATCTCTGGCTCTTTCAGCTGATCTTTTTCTTCTAGAACCATCCATATCAATATCAGTTCTAGGAAGCCTCATTTGTTTTTCATAAGCTTCTTGTGATTCTTGCATGAGATTAGGATTTTCATTTATAAAATTATCCCAAGAATCATATTCAGTTACTCTTTGTACAACATCATCTAAATATTCTCCATATTGTTCAAGAGATTCATTTGCTTGATTAATAAGCATATTATATTCTTTTTGTTGTCCTTGATGTACATTATTTCCTTCAGCATCAAGAAACTCAATTGATCCATCTTCATGAGTAATAAATTGATCAATATCTTTATTTTCAGATACATAAGTTTCAGCTCTGTTATATGTATTTTTAATGTCATGTTCAAGACCTGTACTCATCTCTTCTACATCAGATATATTATCCATACCATGACCTTGAACACCAATAGTCATTGGATAAAGAAATTGATCTCTTACCTGTTGAGACATTTGAGCATCAGGAACTTCTCTTACATTTTTAAAATCTTCTCTTATAAATGCTTCTCTAGCTGCATATGCTCCAGATTTCTCCATTGCTTTAGCAGTAAGTATATCTACTGTTTGTTGTCTGGCATCTCCTGTTTGAGGATCATCAGGCATATCAATAGTAACTTGTCTAAGCTCTCTTTCTCCAGTTTCTTCATCTACAGTATATAAATCCATACCATCCATTTCTAGTTCATAAGCAAGCTGTGCTCTCATTTGAGGATCTTCTGTCATAAGTTGAACATTAGCTGCTTGTATTTCATCAGGCATGATTCCTGTCTGTACAAATCTTTGTAGAACATGTCCATCAGGTGATTGCTGTAAATGTTCACTAGCTTCTTGACTAGACTTCCATCCAGTATTAAATTTTTCAAGTCTATCATGAAAGTCAACCCAATTCTCAACAATATCTAATTGAGGATCTTGTTGTATTCCTCTAAATTGTCCTTCTTCATCAAACATTCCTTCTTGAGCTTGTTGTTGTAATCTTCTTCTCATATGTTGTTTTGCGGGACCTGGAGCATTTGCTTCATTAAGTCTTTCCATCTGCCCTTGTAGGTTTTGAGCAGCTGATCTATATTTACTTACTTCATCTTGATATTCTCTAGCTCTTCTTTCAATAAAAGGTAATGCTCCTCTAGTACCATGTTTTTCATAGTAATCTTGTAGCTCATTTCTCATTCCTTCAGTAAGATCGCCTACTCTCCTTTGAACTTCTTCGTTTCCTAGAATAGATGTAGCTTCTCCAGCAGTTTCTGCTATAGTATCAAAAGTATCTCTTTGATATTGTAGGTTTTGTTGTCCTTGTTGTTGAATAGATTGATCTACTTGTGATAGTAAATTTGGATCTAATTTATTATGATCAGGGACATACTGAGGTTCTGGTAGTGAAAGGTATCTTAAAGGCATATTTTATATAGCTTTTTTAATTTTTCCACCATACTTCATGGCTTTCATTCTTTCTGCAACTTCTGCATCAGATAGTCCAATAGCTTTTAATCTTCTTCTGATTGCATTATTTCTATCTACTGGATCTTGAATTCTGTCTGCAGATGTTATAATCTGTGCAATTTCTTGTTGTCTTCCTCTTTTATCAGCTTGATATCTATTAATAGGCATTTCAACAGCTTCTGCAACTAATCCCATTTTTCTGGCATCAGCTTGTGCTTGCGCTTGATTATCATGTTGATCAGCTTGCATATTCATTCTATCTGCTTGCATTGCTGATCGTTGATTTACTTCTTGTGCTCTTTGTTCAAATTGAGCTTCTTGCCCTGCTATTTGATTTACTCCTTGTGTATATTGAGCATGACCTGCTTGATTAGGATTAGCTCTAAATGCAGATCCTTGTCTATTTCTAGCTCCTCTAAATGCAGGATTTGTAGTAGATATTCTTCTATTAGGTGCTCTTTGTGTTCTTTCAGGATCTGGAGCACTAGTAGCCATAGCTAATCTCATAGCAGATGGTACAGCATATGATGCTACATCCATAGCCCTATCCATATTAAATGATCTACCACCACTACTTTTTCCTCCTTCTACAGTATTACTACCCCCTCTGTTAGTAGGGTCTGTTGTAACTTCTCCACTGCCAAATCCTCTACCTTCTAAATTTCTTGTTCTAACAGGATTAGCTGGTCTAGCCTCTACATTTTGCATTTGGACAGGGTTGTTATTTGTAACAGGCATTTCTACATTTTGCATATTTGCAGTATTTCCTTGTGGGCTAAATATATCTCTATCTGATCTGCCACTAGCATTTAATAATCCTCTTGGTTGTGGTTGATTTTGATTAGGAAATACTTGAGGGTTAGTAAAAGTATTTCTTGACTCACGTTGAGGACTAGTTCCTCCTAATCCAGGTAATTGTCTTTTTGGAAGAACTCCCTTATATGTATCAGGGTGAAGACCTTTAGCGCTAACTCTTTCAGGAATAAGTTGTGATCCTACTCCTAATGCTCTAGAACCAAATCTTCCTACTCCTCTGGCAACTCTACCTAAGTTAGATGCTCTATTAGACCCAGAAGATCCAACTCCTCCTGTATGTCTATATCTATCCATTTGCTTATTAGCACCAGCACCTATATTTTGAGGGCTTCTTTCCATTGTTCCAAACTGACTTCTGAATTTTCTTAAATCATTCGGATCAATAGGTCCCCCATAAGGATACTTCTTAAGATTACCTCCCTTTTTCATCATTGGTGGCATACCTTGATCCATCATTGGATCTTCTTGCATAGGTGGCATACCTTCTTCAGGCATAGGTTCTTGCATAGGTGGTTCTTGTTGCATTTGTTGTTCAGCTCCACCATCTTCAATACCTTGCTGTTGTTTAACTTCTTCTTGCATTTGAGCTAGCTGTTCAATTTCTTCTTCTCCAGCTCCTTCTTCTAATAGCATTTCATGCATTTGAGCAAATGTCATATCTGTCTCAGGAACCATAAGTTCATCTGAAAAGATATAATCTCCCTGTCTTGTTTCATTACCCTCTACTTCTGCACTTGCTCTGTCAGGTGATGTGGGTTCTCCTCTATCATCAATAGGAATTCCTCCTTGTTCATGTGGAGGACCATCATACCTTACAGCATCAGGTCCAATTGGTTGTGTTGTTGGAATATTACCTCCAGTTGCATATTTTCTTTTCATATTACCACCGTATTTAAATCCTTGACTTGCATAAGCTGCTCTCCCTCTAATTCTTGGTTCTTCTGGTTCACTATCAAACATACCTCCTATTTTTTGACCTATCTTTCCTCCAATAGGTGCAAGAGCAGGACCAATTCCAGGAATAAAAGATGTAGCTCCAGCTCCAAGTCCTGCTCCAATAGCTCCTCCAGTATTATATTTTTTTCTTTTATATCTCATTTATCTAATAGATTGTTTCTGATTTAGATATGAACCATAAAGAAATATAGAATTATTACTACTATTATCTTTAATTAATGTCACATTATGATATTTGTCTTCTAATCTTCTTTTAAATGTCCATTCAAGATCAGGATCTATATCATCTGGTATGTTAGCAATATCTCTAAACTTATTTATGTGCCATATCTTATTTGTATTCCTTGCGTTACCAATATACATATTATCAGGATAATTTACAACATCAGGGCTAAAGTACTCTACATCTACTATTCCTGTATCTTGATAAGAATTAGTTATTCTAAACTTATCAAATGTACTCTTTCTTTCTAATTTATTATCAGTATTATATACATCACTGCTAATATTTAGTGTAGTAATTAGTTTTGAAAGATGAGGTTCTATATTATCTATGTATTCATATTCTGAATTGTAAACTTGTCCATAAAATCTTCCTCTGTCTCCTGTATTATGTCTCCAAAGTGAAGAGTCTTCAATAGAATACATATTCTCGATATCATTAAGTATAATATTTGGCTCATAACTATGTCTTGAGACCCATCCTTGAATTTTTGGACTATAACTATATGTACCATTATTTGAACACACTACTAATCTTTCATAGTATGGATTATAACCAAATCTTATATCATCCATGCTTCTAACTATAGGAAGAATAGGTTCTGATATATCAGATACGCCATCATTATTAAGTAAGTATAATCTTCTAGCTTGTTTATCATAAAAGAAATATCCAATAGGTGTGCTTATAGATGAATCTATATCCTGAATACCTCCAAATCCATCTTCACTATATATAAGTTCATCAGGTTTATTAGAAAATATGTCTCCGCTACCTAAAAATGCACGAAGATCTCCTACTTCAATTTCTTCTCTACCTTTAGTTCTAACAAGAGATCTCTCAAGGTGAGGGATAAGAATATTATTATAGACACTAAGCTTGATAAGCTCACCTCTTTTTTTAGATAAATCAACATAGTCGTCCTGTAAAAATGTTCTTATTCCTCTACTATTTCGTATTACTCTTGTTTGATAGTTTTCAGATTCTTCTTTGAATTTTGGATTTATTTCTGGAAACTTAATTAGATTTACATCAGAGAACTCTTCTTGATATCCTATGTAGTTATCAAAGTATAATAAATCTTCTTCATCAGATACTGGTTCTCCCGTAGCTCTGAATTTTGTAAATGAATAATCTCTTGCATTTACTTCTTGTGGAAATACTCTTTCCCAAGGATTCTCTCCACTATTTCTGTAATTTATATTATCACTACTTTCAATAGTAATAATTCTATTAGCAACAACATAGTTATCAGAATCTAATCCATCTTCTCTAGTTGTTCTATATCCATATTCAGTAATAAATGTATCTCCACCAAGAATAATATCGCTATCAAGATTATTCATGTCAGTGTGAATATAACCAGTAGAAGCTAATTGTTGAAGATCAAATGAATTATACAGATCTGTTTTAAAAGATCTCAAATTTCCAATCTTATGTTGGTTAGATGGAATTAAATCTTGTCCTTCTCTGCTAAGTTGTAAAACAAGTTTAGATTCTCCAGAGAAATTATTCATGTTCTTTTGAAAACCAAAAGATGTAAGATTAGATCCTACTTCTCTTTCTTCTTCAGTTTCTACATAAGCAGCTGCGTTAACTTGTATATTCTCAATTTCTTTGTTAAGCTCTCCACCATCATTATCAAATAAATTATATGTCTTGTTTGGATATCTTGAGCTATCTTGTAAGAAATTGTCAGATTCAGTAGATGATACTGATCCATAAAGACCAATGTGAGAAATGTCTCCAACTCCTAATCTCTTTCTAAGATATGTAAATGGGTGAGTATATACTACTCCATCAGCATATGTTCCACCATTAATAGCTTCTGGCTTATATACACCTTCTTCTTCTCTTGAACGTATAGGGACTACTGTATCAAGGATGCGCTTATTTTCTTCAGTTCTATTTGCATAATATACTTTGTATCCAATAACTTCATCTTGAAGCTCTGTTGGAATAGTTATGTTAGATAGCTTAATACCTAATACATGATAGTCATATACATTATCTTCTTCTGTTTCAGTAATAAAAGGCTCATGTGTAATATCAGGCATGTGATGATGTCTAACAGGTTCTCCTGCTAAAGATCCCCATTCATCTGTGTTATTAGGATATGTTTCATTTTCATTTTCCCAATATCCCATGTTGTTTATTTTAGGAGTAGACTTAAACTGAAATTCTTTTTTAGGTCCTATATTAGGAAGATTAGGATCTTCATATGTAGATCTCTCATCTTTTCCTGATATACCTCCAGTAAGGTCTACTGTTCTGCTTGTCATCCCTGTTTGTCTAACATCAAATTTTAATGCTCCATTATAATCTTCGCTAGTTGTTTGAGCTGGATCATTCTGAGCAATAATGTTAATTCTTTTAGAATTAGGAGCATTTGGTTCAGCAAGATAATGATCACTAAATTCTGTTTGATCATTAAGAAAATCTACTATTTCAACTACAACATCTTGTACAAGTGTATCTGAAGAAACAGGAATGCTCCAAGATTCTTCAAGAACATTTGTTTCTATAGATAAATCTACTTCAAATGATTCAGCATCTAAACCTCCAGAGAATATATCGTATGATCTATTAAATATTGTAGGAGATACTTGTTCATGCTCTCCTTGAGTCCCTTCTACAAATACTTGATCTGAAAATCTTGTCTCTTGACCACTAACATCTCTAGAAACTCTTATTCTAACATTATCTCCGTTATTTTGAGATGATTCATTATCATGAATAAATTTAAAAGAATCTTCTTCTACTTCACATGTAAATGTAAATGTAGAACTATTTACTGAAGATTGTATAGTATTTGCTACTTGTTCTTTTGATTGACCTTGAGCAAGAGGTATTTCTAATTCATCATCATCATAAATAATAGTAATAACACCATCTTCTCTAGGACTTCTCATTACAGTAAAGCCTCTTGTCTCTGGTGCTTTTCCAGAAGCAACATTTGTTTTATCTCCTAGAAGTTGAATATGTCCTTCAGCAACATCTCCATCAATTTGTACAGGTTCTCTGCCTGGAATGTGAAAAGCTCTTGTCTCTCCTCCATTCTTAAGTAACAGACTGATGTAAAAAGCATAAACTTCTCCTCTTCTAAACCCTTTTTTAGTAGAAGCTGTAAAAGGATCTTTATATACATCTCTTGAATTTGGTCTCCAAGAAGGTATCTGAGCATCTTCTAATGTTTCTGTTACAGCTTCAACTGTAATATCATTTGCATACTGTTGAAAATCTATTCTCTTTTTATCTTTTAGATTTCCTAAGTATAAGTTGTCGTCTTGATAAGCAATTGTTTTTGGAACTTCATAAAAGGCTTTATCAATTTGAACTTCTTCAAGTGCTCCTGGTCTGTGTGATTCATTTCCTGTATATGTGAATGTTTCTGATTCACTTGACATTTCTGGAAGTAGTTGTACTTCATCAAAGACTCCTTCTATTTTTGGTATTACAGCTATTTGAATTCGTTCATATTCATCCTTGTCTATATTATCAAAAGATAAGCTAATAGATTTTGATGTTTGAGATGCTGAAAGTGTATTAGAAGGAGTTTGAATATATACAGGACCAAATGTATCATAAAAATCCGTGATACTATCATCTTTGTGTATATATGCTATAGAAAAGTAATAAGCTCCTTCTGTAAGAGATCCCCCTGTAGAATTAATTCTGTCAAGAGAGATCTTTGGAATTTTATCAGTAGATGGAAATAGGTTATAATGTGTAGTAGATGATTTATCAGGATCATCAATATTTATAAAACGAGCATTATTTTTTCCATCTACCCAAAAAACTACATTTTCATCAAACTTGTTGATATATGGTACTGCTTGAATTGAATAGTCAGGGCTAAATTCAAAATCTCTTTGTATTACAGTAGATGTGTTTTCTCCATCAAATAAAAGAATTTTATCTGTATCTGTAGCGTGTGTACAGAAAAGTACAATATTGCCATCATGTAATAAGCATTTACCTATTACATCATATCCATTACCAATAGAACTGATATTTTCAGTTCCTTTCTCATTAGTAACAGCTCCAACAGATTCTTCGATGTTTATATTTAAAGCATCTCTATAAAATCCTTCTGGCTGATCTATTGGGTTGCAATTCTGATAAATTCCTTTTAACCTTTTCATTCAACATCTTCTTTGGTTATTTTTTTATCTGGTTCTACAAATTTTTCATAATGATTTATGATTGTTTTATATGCAGAAATTTCTCTGTCTAAGAGAACATTTTTTTCTTGTAATATTTTAACTTCCGCCTTAAGCTCTGATACTTGTGTTATTAGTTTTATCTCTCTTGTATGAGCTTCATTTTTCTGCTCTTCTAGATAGTTTACACGTTGAGTAAGACCTGTTAGAGTATCATGTAAATTCTCAATAAGCTTCTGAGTGTCATTTGATTCTCTATCTTGGTTTGTTTCTTTATGTCCCAGCCATAAGCTTGCATACTTATAACCTACACCACCTATTACAACAGTTATTATGTAGCTAATGATTTGTCCTAATTGTTCTATTTCCATACTAAAATTTGTTTATTATATTTACAAATATATTATCTTCTTGATTTAGTGTTTCATAGAGAGCGTTAATAGTTTTACGAGAATTTGTTACATTTACTATACCAGTACCAGGGTCACTAAAAGATTCTCCAACAATAGGACAACCTAAACTATCTGGTTTACCAGTTTTCGGATTAGGATTACCAATAAAGTTTCCTACATGTATAAGTATTTCACTTCTATCAGGTACATCTTTTATCCATATGCTTTTTCCAAAATTAGGAGAGATATGTTTCTGAGCAGGATAGTGTCCTTCTGGAATTCTACTTACTCTTCGTTTATTATCTCTCCAAGGAAGTTCAAGAACCTTACACTCAAACAATCTCTGTTTGTTATCATATACAACAAGTTCTCCTTGCGTTTGACTGTCATCTTCCTTAGTTCTTTCTATAACTATTTGTATTGTTCTACTCATCTT
>LFFM01003248.1_pt1 | contig 10316 bp, 9 predicted proteins | sample 643131 | NCBI WGS metagenome assembly LFFM01 (sample SAMN03777445, study PRJNA286221) | soda lake metagenome | biome: soda lake; feature: Kulunda steppe; material: water; isolation source: sample Tc-Br brine of Tanatar trona crystallizer | place: Russia: Kulunda steppe | collected 2011-07 | reverse complement strand
CCTGATTTTAGAGTCTTCGATGAAGATGATGCCACTCAGACTTTAGCCAATCCCCGGCTTTTAGCCCTGGATGGCACTGAGGCCGAGCTATTAATTGGTGATGAGATTCCCTATGAAGTGCGGGAGGTTGTCGATGGTGAAATAGAGACTGTCGGTTATGAGTTTGCCGAAGTAGGTATAAATTTAAACTTCACTCCCACTATAACCAGGGATGATACCATTACTTTAGATATTGAACCCGAAGTTAATAGCATTCTGGAAATGGGTACTGGCCTGGAGCCCCCCAGTGTCCAGACTCGCCGTTTTACCAATACCATATCCTTAAAAGACGGCCAGACCTTTGCAGTTGGAGGGTTGATGCAGGATGAAATTACCAGAGAAATCCGCAGCTTACCCTTCCTATCTGACCTTCCTATTTTAGGAAGATTATTTGAATACGAAAGAGAAGATCAGGAGGAAACCGAGCTGATTATCTTTATCACCACCAATATTGTTGATATCATGGACGATGATGATAGTATGGTGCAGGAGCTGAGTCAGACTGAAAATATTATTTTAGATGATGATAGAGAAAAAGAAGAATTAGAGCCAGAAGATATTGAAATGCCTGAAGTTGATGAGGAAAAAATAGAAAAAGAGGAAGAAATACGCAGTGATGAATTTAGAGAAGAGTTGCAGGCAAGAGAAGACTGGCCTGAATTCTATGAATTTGAATTTACCACCAGAGAAAGCCTATCAGCTCAGGAGCTAAATGACATATATGGAACTGGTATTGATTCCCTGGAGGTTAATCGCCAGGAAGATGGTAGCTGGCAATATCAACTTAAACTCAAAGGAGAAATGGTTTATGAGCTTAAAGAAGGAGAAACGATTTCAGATATAGCTCAACAGGCTGACCTATCAGTCGAGGAAATACTGGAGGCCAGCTGGCTATCAGAAGAAGAAGTCGAAGCCGAAACAACATTAATACTTCCCTTTAAATAAAAGAAAAATATATTTTTATTATTAAATATGATCACCATAGGGGGGAACGCCTGTGTTAGATAAAATTTTAATGAAATTTAGCTTTAAGAATTTAAAAATACTAATTGCTGTTTTAATGATCTTAACTGTGCCTTTTTTATTAGCTGGATGTGAAAATATAAATCTAACTACTGTAGGAGAAGTTACTGAAGATGATGAGGAGATAGATGATGAAGAACCAGAAGATTTTACTGTTGGTGGGACAATAGTTACAACTGAGGGAGATCCTTTGGCTGGTGTCGAAGTAGATATTGAATGTGATGAGTTAGATATTACTACGACAACTGACTTAGAGGGTCAATATGAGAGTTCAGGACATTACGGTGAAGCTGAAATAACCCCTCAAAAAGATGATTTTGACTTTTCTCCTGGTTCTATAAGAGCATCAAATGATAGAGAAAACGCTGACTTTGAAGCCTCTCCTCATTATTATACAACAGAAGGACGATTAGAAGATGAAAATGACAATGGTATACCTGGCTTAACTCTAGAATTCACTTCTGTTAGTAATCCAGCAAGAGAAATAGAGTCAGTAACAACTGATAGTGATGGCTACTGGGAAAAAACAGGTTTAGTTGGGGATGTTGTAGTAACACCAAGAGGGGATCTTGAAGATATAAGTGGAGAAGCCTGGTCTTTTGCACCATTCAGCAAAACTATAAGTTATGATCCAGATGGTGTTGATGATATAAAATTTGAAGGCACTAAAAAAGATGTAGCTGAAGTATATGAAATTTCTGGAGAGGTTTATGATCCTGATGGGATTGAAAGAAATGTTATTTTGGCAATCGAAAATAGCGATGGAAGCACAAATTATGCAGTTACAGATGATGATGGAGAATGGACTAAAGAAGCATTAACAGGTACAGTTTATATTAGACCAATAGATATTCCAGGTCATGATGGTGATTATGAATTTTCTCCGACAGAAAGAAGAGCTACTACTGGAAGGGAAGATGTTGATTTTACGGTTTATGAGATAGATTAAATTTAATTTATTAATTTCCCTAAACCTAAAACCCCGGCAACTTAGTTATATTTACCCTAAATCAAGTTGCCGGGTTGACTTTGTTGGTGGCCTGGTAATGAAAATTTGTCAGTAAAATTGACTAATAAAACTTTAAATTTAAACTAATAACTGTTATAATGCTATATATATTGGTGAAATTATCACATTTTTTTAGGTGAAAGGAGCTATTTTAATTATGGCAGAGATTTTAGTTGTCGATGATGCAGCTTTTATGAGGATGAATTTGAAAAAAATGCTGGAAGATGCTGGACATGAGGTTGTCGGGGAAGCAGAAGATGGCAATAAAGCGGTGGAAAAATATAAAGAGTTGGAGCCTGATTTAGTTACAATGGATATAACTATGCCTGACTTAGATGGCATTGAAGCTTTGAAAAAGATTAAAGATATTAATCCTGAGGCCCGGGTTATCATGTGTAGCGCTATGGGACAGCAGGCAATGGTAATTGAAGCAGTGGAAGCTGGAGCCAGTGATTTTGTAGTCAAGCCCTTTAAACAGGATAGAGTAGCCAAAGCGGTGGAGAAAGCTTTATCTGCTTAGTAGATCAGTAGAAAAAATAGATTAACCAGCTATTTTTTCTCTATACATACTGAGGGAGAATTTAAAGATATTGTTCGGGAATATCATATTTTCTGGCTAAAATATATTATCTCAGGTTAGCATTAATTTAATAAAAAACCTCTACATCAAATAATCTTTATTAGAAACTATATATATGATTATCATCAATCTTGACTTAGTTAATAAGCTTGCTGTTTTTTTACCGGCATTTAAGAATGATTATTTTTAGACTTTAAATAATTTCAGGGGGCGATAACACTATGATGTGGAAAGATAGCTATAAGTTGGGAGTAGATAGGATTGATGACCAGCACCAGGAGCTTTTTAAAAGACTAACCAGTTTTATTAAAATTGTCCGCAGAGATAATGTAGAGTGGGAAGATAAACTGGATGAGGTTAAAGAGACCCTTGCTTTTATGCATCAATATGTGGAAGAGCATTTCTCTGATGAAGAAGAGTATCAACAGGAGATTGATTATCCCAATTATCCTGAACACAGGGAAGAACACAAAAAGTTTAAAGCCGGTATTGAAAAATTTGCTGAAAAATTTGAAGAAGAGGGCTATACTGAGGAATTAATGCTTGAATTCAGTGGTAAATTAATGACCTGGTTAATAAATCATGTGACAGGGACAGATCAGAAAATTGGAGATTATTTAGAGGAATTAGAGAAGGAGGGTCAATAAGATGAAGGCTGAATTTGTCAACCCAATCTATCAGGCTACCAATGATGTTTTAAAAAATATGCTGGATATAGAAGATATAGAGCGGGGAGAAATGTCAATGAATGAGGAAATGGTTCAGGGCTCAGATGCTAATGTAACTATTGGTGTAACCGGTAATCTTTCAGGTTCTATACTTTATAGTTTCTCTAAAGAGATGGCCTTAGAGATGGTGGAGATAATGTCCGGCATGAAAATGGAAGAACTTGATAAATTTGTTTCCTCTGCCGTAGGGGAAATTGCCAATATTATCAGCGGCAATGCTGTTACTTATCTAGCTAATAACGGTTATGAATGTGACATTGTCCCTCCTCAGGTTAGTATAGGCAGGTCAAAGAGCCTCTCTATGGCCAATAAAAAAGTTCTGGAGGTTCCTTTATCCACAGAAGTAGGCGATTTTACTATCAATATCTCGGTAGAAGAGAAATAGCAATAGCATAAATTAAAAATTAGGAATAAATTTCTTATTTTCATCAAATAAACCTTAACGAAGAATGCTTTTTATGTTATAATTTAATCAGTGTATATTAAAACAGCTTAATATTTTAATTGTTTACAGATAACTGCTTAAAAGCGGGGAAAGCCCGGGATTTGATCCCCGGGTTTTATTTTTTATTTTTTTTCTGTATTTTTTCTAAAAACCGCTATTGACAATTAAGTCACAATTTAAAAACAATCTACAAAGTAGAGGAGTGATTTTCTTGGCTGGATTAGTCCTGGAAGGCGGCGGTGCCAAGGGGGCCTATCAGATAGGAGCCTATCAGGCTTTAACGGAGCTTGAGATTGATATTACCGGTGTCAGCGGCACTTCAATTGGGGCCATTAATGGGGCCATGATAGTTCAGGGGGATTTTATAGAGGCTAAGGAGCTCTGGCATAACCTTGAGCCGGAAGAAATCTTTAAAGTTAGCAGCGAAGAATTACAGCAGATATTTAATCTCGAGATTGACCGCTCTAATTTAAGCAAAATTTTAACTCGTTTAAGAGAAATCTTACAAAATCGCGGTATTGATACCAGCGGCATAAGAGAATTTCTAGCTGCCAATATCTTTGAGGAGAAACTGCGCTCCAGTGAGCTTGATTTTGGCATAGTAACTTATAATCTTTCAGATTTCCAGCCAGAGGAGCTTTATCTTGAGGATATTCCCCGGGGTATGCTAATTGATTATCTCATGGCCAGTTCATATCTGCCTGTCTTTAAGTTTGAAAGGATGAATGGCAAGTATTTTTTAGATGGAGCCTTCCATGATAATCTGCCCGTTAATCTTCTAATTCGCCGAGGATATAGAGAGATTATTGCCGTTCGTACCTTTAGCAGTGGCCGTATCCAGCCCCCGGAAGATGAAAGTGTGGAGATTACTTATATAGAACCTAATATTGACCTGGGAAGAGTTTTAGAGTTTACTCCCCAAAGAATCCAGCGCAACATGACCTATGGCTACCTTGACACCATGAAGGTCTTTAAAAATCTTGCCGGCCGGGATTATTATATTGCAGCTCCCCAGTCAGAGCAGTTTTTCTTCAATCTATTTAAACTAATCCGCTCCGAGGATATAAATAGAGCTGCCGATATTTTAGGTTTAAAATCCCAACCAGAACTGCGCTTGTTGTTTGAAAAAATAATTCCTCGCTTACAGAGCCTCTTAGGGCTCGATGAAGGTGACAGTTATAAAGAAATTTTTCTGGGAGTTTGTGAGATACTGGCCGCCCGGATGGAATTACCTCCCACTGAGATCTATGAATTTACAGAGCTAGTGCAAAAAATAGCCTTTAATTTTGGCCCCGACCTTAAAGAAGAGCTGAAAGAATTACCCTGGTTCTTAAAACAAAATCAGATCCTTTCTTTAGCTGTCAGGGATGACCTGGCTTTAGAATTAATTTTAACTCTTTTTACCGGAATTTTTGCTGCTGAGCAGGAAGATAAATATGTTTCGCGAAAAGTAAAACAGGGCTAAAAAATCTCATGGACTTGGTTAGGCTTAAGGAGGTTCGGTGATGACGATAAACTATATTAAAAAACGCGATGGTTCTCAAGTACCCTTTGATGAAAGCAAGATAGCCGATGCTGTCAACAAAGCAGCGGAGGCCGTTAATGGTGACCAGCAAAAGATAGGTCAGGAAATAAGTAGAGAAGTGGTCTCCTACTTAAAAATCTTTTACAAAGATGGCAAAACGATGCCTGATGTGGAACAAATTCAGGATTTGGTAGAAAAAGTATTAATTGAAAAGGGTTATGCTGAGATAGCAAAAGCCTATATCCTTTATCGAGAACAGCGCAGCAAATTAAGAGATACCAAAAAGCTCTTCGATGATGCCATCGGAGCTATGAACAACTATCTAGACCGCAGTGATTGGAAAGTTAATGAAAACTCCAATATGAGCTTTTCCCTGCAGGGGCTTAACAATTTTATTGCCTCTGAAATAACCTCCCAATACTGGTTGCAGGAGATTTATTCCACTAAAGTCAGGGAAAAGCACAGCAGCGGTGATTTTCACCTCCATGACCTGGGCAATCTCAGCGTCTACTGCTGTGGCTGGGATTTGCAGGATTTGCTGTTGACTGGTTTTCGAGGAGTTAGCGGTAAAATAGAGAGCGCCCCTCCAAAACATTTTAAAGTGGCTTTAGGTCAGGTAATAAATTTCTTTTATACTTTACAGGGAGAAGCAGCCGGCGCTCAGGCCTTTTCTAACTTCGATACTCTTTTATCTCCCTTCATAGCCTATGATAATCTCGACTATGAGGGCGTTAAGCAGGCCATGCAGGAGTTTATTTTTAATATCAATGTACCAACCAGGGTTGGCTTTCAAACTCCCTTTACTAACATCACCATGGATTTAAAGGTGCCAGATTTCATGGCCGATGAACCAGTGATAATAGGCGGCGAGCCTCAGGATAGAACCTACGGGGAGTTTCAGGAGGAAATGAATCTTTTTAATCGAGCCTTTGCCGAGGTGATGCAGGCTGGCGATGCTAAGGGAAGGGTCTTTTCCTTTCCTATCCCCACTTATAATATCACCGAAGACTTTGACTGGGATAACCCCGTGCTTGACCCCGTCTGGAAGATGACTGCCCGTTACGGCGTACCCTATTTTTCTAATTTCATCAATTCCGATATGGACCCTTCAGATGCAAGGTCGATGTGCCTCCATCCCGAGGAGAAGATTATAATAAGAATGGCTGGTGAGATTAAAGAATATACCATTGGTAAATTAGCTAAAGAGTTTGCCGGTGAAAGAATTGATGAGGAATGGTTTAAGCCCTCTCACAAGCTTGAGGCTATCTCCCTTGACCCGGACTCTGAAGAGCTGGAATGGGCCAGAATTGATAAATTTTTACAGATAGAGGATAACCGGCTTATTACCATTACAACAGCAGATGATAGGACCATGAAGATCTCTGCAGACCATTTAGTAGCTGTTAAAAGTGATGACAGGATAGAGACTAAAAAGGCTAAAGAGATTACTAAAGAGGATTTATTGCTGGCCCTAAATAAAGATAAAAATAATAATTATAATCAAAACCTCGTAGATGAGATTGATAAAAAGGCTGATTTTTTAAGAACTGCTGATTTTAATGTTGTTTCAATCAAAGAGATTGTCAGTGAAGAGCTTGATTTTGAGCAGCAGTTTTATGATATTGAGCTGGAGAAAAATCACTATTTTGTTCATTCTGAGGGTAATATCACCCATAACTGCTGCCGGCTGCGCCTTGATAACCGAGAACTGCGCAAAAGAGGCGGCGGGCTTTTTGGCGCCAATCCCATGACTGGCTCTATCGGTGTAGTTACTCTCAATATGCCTAGAATAGGTTATTTAGCCAGTGATGAAGCTGATTATTTTGCCAGGGTCTATGATTTAATGGAAGTTGCCCGGGAAAGCCTGGAGACAAAACGCAAGATATTAGAAAACCTGGCAGAGAACGGCCTCTATCCTTATTCCAAGTATTATCTTCGCTCTGTGAAGGAACGCTTTGGTGAATACTGGAAGAACCACTTCAATACCATCGGGCTTAATGGCATGAATGAATCTCTGTTAAACTTCAAAGGTATATCCATAGCCGATGAAGAGGGCAGAGAGTTTGCCCTCCGGGTAATGGAGAAGATGCGGGAAAAATTGCGAGAATTTCAAGAGGAAACAGGCAACCTGTATAATTTAGAGGCCACTCCAGCTGAAGGGACCTCTTATCGTCTGGCTAAGTTAGATAGAGAAAAGTTTGGCAATGATATCATCTGTGCCAATCAAGAACGAGTGGTGGAAGAAGACGCCGACCCTTATTACACCAATTCAACCCATATTCCCGTCGGTTATACCACTGACCTCTTTGAGTCTCTTGAATTGCAGGATGAGCTCCAGAGCTTATATACCGGTGGTACAGTAATTCACGGCTTTTTAGGAGAAAAGATGCCCGATATAGAGGCAACAAAAAAACTGGTCAGAAGAATAGCAGAAAATTTCAGCCTGCCTTACTATACCATAACTCCGACCTTTAGTGTCTGTCCTGTACATGGATACTTATCTGGAGAACATTATTACTGTCCTCTCTGCGAAGCGGAGGCAGAGGAAGCAGACGATGAGACTAGCGAGCAGAATAAATCATCCACAGATTTAGCTTCTCAACAAGAGGTAGAACTGGAGGAAATAAATAAATGAAGATAGCCGGTCTAGAGCCTCTGACCCTGCAGGACTATCCTGGAGAGTTAGCGGCTGTGATTTTCACCGCTGGTTGTAATCTTCGCTGTCCCTACTGCCATAACCCAGAATTGGTGGCTCAGGAAGAGGATGATGCTAAACTATTTTCTTCCAAAGAAATTCTTGCTTTCCTTGAAAAACGCAGTCCCTATCTTGATGCGGTGGTTATTAGTGGAGGTGAGCCACTGATTAATAAGGGGCTTATCAGCTATCTAAAGAAGATCAAAGACCTTGGTTACAAAATTAGAATAGACACCAATGGTACCAGACCGGAGGTTTTAGATGAGCTTCTTTCTGAAAAACTTCTGGATATGGTGGGCTGGGATTATAAGCTGCCTTTAAATCGTTATCCTGAGTTTCTTCCTGGCCATAAATCTTCAGCCGGGGCTACCAGGGCTAAAGGGAAAAAAATAATCGCTGCCTTAAAACAAACAGGAGAGATTTTAAGCAACTCAGAGATAGAAGTTGAAATCAGGACCACCGCTGTACCAGAGTTAATAACTTCCTCTGATATTGCTAAAATAAGTCAAGAAATTGCTGAGTTTACTAGCTCTGATAATAATCAATGCAAGCGGGAAAGGGTTTTTCCCAGCAGCTATGTCATCCAGGGGTTTCGCAATGAGAGAGTGCTTTCTCAGTCCTTTAGTAGTGTTTCCCCCTATAGTTTAAATCAATTGCAGGAATTTAAGGCTATTGCCACAAAGTATATAAATAGTGACACCGTAAAGATTAGGAAAAATTTATAAAGTTATTTTTAAATAGTGATTATAAATAAGGAGGCTAATATCATGGCTAAAAAGCAAAAATGCAAAGTGTATTCTCGTATTGTAGGTTATATTTCTCCTGTTTCAGAGTGGAATCGGGGCAAGAAAGAGGAGTTTAAAGACCGGGAGACCTATCAGCGCCCAAACTCTTAACTAGAATCAAATTATTTGTGGACTCTCTGACTTTTCTATTATTAATTGAGATTTAGCTAAAAACTTAAGCAGAGGGGGGAGATAATTGCCGAATTTCACTAGTTTTGACTCTAATGAACTTAGTTCTCGGGCAGAAAGCAAAAAAGAAAAATTTTATCGGGAGTTTCATAGATACTATGATACTATCTTTCCTGTTAGTGAAGATAAGGTAGCATTCCTTGCTGATGCCTTTCGCAATTTGCCCTCAGGGGTCTCAGTCATGGATATTGGTTGTGGAACTGGCGGCTATAGCATAGCTATGGCTAAAGAGGGCTATCGAGTCGTTGGCATCGACCTGGAAATAAAAATGATAGAGAAGGCGCGAGAAAAAGTCAATACAGAAGAGATTGAGGAAATTAAATTTAAGGTTCTGGATATGCGTGATCTTGATGTTTTTTATTCCAAACCCCGTTTTTTAGGAATTTTTAGCCTGGGTAATGTCCTGGTCCATCTGCAGAAAAACCAGGATATAAAGACAACCTTAGAAAAATTTTATAATATATTGCGCCCTGAAGGTGTTATTGCCCTGCAAATAATTAATTATGACAGGGTATTATCGCAAAATATCACTAAACTGCCGACTTTAGAGGATAAAGAAGAGGGAGTAAAGTTCTTTCGCAATTATCATCATGATGAAGAGAATAATATCATTAATTTTGAAACAATTTTAGAGGCTCCTCCTCCGGAGGAAATTAAAGCTAGAAAGATACGTAAATATCAACAACGGAAAAAGAAGGAGCCAGAAAAGGAAGAGCCAGGGGAAGAAAAGACAGTGACCTACCGCAATTCCGTTCCACTTTATCCTCTCACCAGCTCAGAATTAGAGGAGTTATTAATATCCACTGGCTTTGGCAAAATTAATTTTTATGGTGGCTTTAATAAAGAGGAGTTTAATCCAGAAGAGTCCTATTCTTTAGTGGTTACAGCTCGAAAAATTTAATTCAGCCAGTATGATTTATATCACAGCCAATCATCTTCTGTTAGTATATAATTATTTTAACGAACAAAAAAACTAACAGGAGATGATTAATAATGGTTAAAAGAGAGATTGTATCAATAGATGAAGAAAAATGTGATGGTTGTGGTCTCTGTCTACCGGCCTGTCATGAGGGGGCTATTGAAATAGTCGACGGCAAAGCCCGCCTGAAGGAAGAAAAACTCTGTGATGGTCTGGGAGACTGTCTGGGTGAATGCCCTCAGGATGCCATAACTATAGAGGTCCGGGAGGCAGAGGAGTTTGATGAAGAGGCAGTAGCTCAAGAAATGGCCAAAAATAAAAGAACTCAGAAAAAATCCCCTTCCCCCTGCAGCTCAGCCAGGGTATCTGGAGGTGGCTG
>LFFM01003247.1_pt1 | contig 10317 bp, 9 predicted proteins | sample 643131 | NCBI WGS metagenome assembly LFFM01 (sample SAMN03777445, study PRJNA286221) | soda lake metagenome | biome: soda lake; feature: Kulunda steppe; material: water; isolation source: sample Tc-Br brine of Tanatar trona crystallizer | place: Russia: Kulunda steppe | collected 2011-07 | reverse complement strand
GATTTGTGAGTCACATGAAGGTTCACAGGTGGACCCTGAAAAATGGGCCTATGTATATCTCATTATAGCTGCCCTCGGTTTTTCTGGGCTTACAATCTCATGGCTTCTTTCATCACACACGCTCGGATTGACCTTCTTTTTCCTCAATACTCTTCTCCTTGCTGGTGTTGCGTTCTACCAATTGCTAATTCAGTAACATTTAGTTGGTAGGTTCCTCGTACAAGATGTACTTGCCTGGTAAGTCACTCGTATACTGTTAAACCGTCTGTGTTAGTTATCAGTGGTGGCGGTCTGGACTCAAGTAGGTGATATCCGTAATGGCACATTCAGACACACGACTACAGCAAAAAGAGACGTCGCTTGCACAATGGTGGAGGACATTCCAGCAGCAAAGAGAGCGAGGCCAAACACAAAAAATCCATATCTTCGTTCGTTCGGTCTCGCCAACACCGGGAATGCATGCGTACAGAAATCAGCTACTAGATAGCATCAAAAAGGCATCCAGACGGGAACACATTGATACGTATGAACTCACCGTGCTTGGTGACGATATCTGTCTCTGTGATAATTGTGAATCAAATCACACAACAGACCAATTAGTCGAACTGGTTGAGAAACTTCGCACATGGCGAACTGGAGGCATGAAAGCTTGCGGTTTCACTGAGCGAACTGTCGAAAGTTCGATTACGGATGAATCATATCAAACAGTAACACCCCCTGATATCACGCTCGGGGTGTTTTGTGACGACTCGCTTGCGGGGGTCTTTCCATGTCAAGCTGATGGAACCGTTTACAGGCCAGGTGACTTTGTTGACGACTTACGAGAAACTGATATCGACACCTCCGGAAAGGACCAACGAGTCTCAGGTATTCCTCGGTGAAAAACAGACCTGAAATAATAAAACAGGGAACTCGCATCGAATAATCCTACTTTCCGTATTTATGTTAGACATCCTGTAGACCCGAATCCATATTACAAACGAACGGTCAGGGGTATGCCCTCCATTCAAACCATTGCTTGGAGCCTGCTAGCAGACCCACACTCACGTATGTCTCTGGATAGGTGACATATTCGGTCTAAAACTCGATTTACAAGTAGCTCTATAACAAAGACTCTCTCGTAAAAATAACAGCCGCATGTCTCAGTATCGCACGAGTAACGTAACCACTCATCGTCATGGATACAAACAACGTTCTGATCTCTCTCACACGCTGTCGCGGGCTCTGGAGGTGTTTGCCTAATGTGTGGCATTATCGGGTATGTCGGGGACCAAGATGCGATGGAGACTCTCCTCATCGGTCTTGACAATCTTGAGTACCGTGGCTACGATTCTGCGGGGGTGGCCCTCCAAAATGGCGGTGGAGTTGATCTTGTCAAACGAGAGGGCGAGGTCAACACCCTCAAAGCGGCTATTTCAAGTCTTGACATTCAGGGCTCATCCGGAATTGGGCATACTCGATGGAGTACTCACGGTGAACCCTCCGATGCGAATGCGCATCCACACACGGATTGTTCAAACGATGTGGCTGTCGTCCACAACGGCATCATCGATAACTACAACGAACTCCGAGTCCAGCTGACTGAAGCCGGCCATACGTTCACAAGCGACACAGATACCGAAGTAATCCCGCATCTCGTCGCTGAAAAGCTCTCAGAAGGAAAGACTCCGAAAGAAGCGTTCACACAAACCTTGACCGCTCTTGAGGGAAGCTATGCGATTGCGATGGTCCTCTCTGGGGAGGATACAATCTATGCCGCTCGCTCTGGCTCACCACTTGTCGTTGGAATTGGTGATGACGGCTATTACCTTGCCAGTGACGTTCCCGCTTTTTTGGAGTTCACTGAAGACGTCATCTATCTCGAAGATGGGGATGTTGCAATCCTCTCTGAAACAGGATACGAAACGATCGATGTAGAAGGAAACCCAGTCTCACGTACGGTAGATACTGTTGAATGGTCACCAGAGGGCGCCGAAAAGGGTGGCTTTGACCACTACATGCTCAAAGAAATTCATGAACAGCCAACAGCGCTCGAACGGGCAACCAGAGGGAGAGCTCTCACAGATGCTCGAATGACGGATGGGGGGACAGCCGCAAACGAAATTGACCCTGAATTGATTGCGGACGTGGACTCCGTTCAGTTCATCGCTTGTGGTACGTCTTATCACGCCGCTCTGTATGGAGAACAACTCCTCGCAGACAGAGGTATTGAAGCCCGGACTTCGCTCGCTAGCGAGTTTGTTGCCAGCCCGCCGCCACTTCGAGAAGAGACGCTCGTTATCGGTGTTACACAAAGTGGTGAAACGGCAGATACACTTGAGGCGCTTCGAGAAGCCAAAGCTCGGGGGCAGAAAACACTCGCAATTACGAACGTCATTGGGTCAACGGCCGCTCGTGAATGTGATGAGGCGATGTTTATCCGGGCTGGTCCGGAGATTGGTGTTGCTGCGACGAAGACGTTTTCCTCGCAGGTCACAACTCTCGCCCAATTTGCCGGATTTCTTTCGGATGACCCAGAGGACTTGCCAGCTATTCAATCGGAGCTCACCACGCTTCCGGACAAAGTTCAACAGGTGCTCAACGAAAGCGAGGCTGAAGAACTAGCAAATAAATACCGGGATGCTCCCTCGTACTTTTTCGTTGGCCGGGGAACTGGGCACCCGGTAGCACTCGAAGGTGCTCTCAAACTCAAAGAAATTTCCTATGAACATGCAGAAGGATTCCCAGCTGGCGAACTCAAACATGGCCCGCTTGCTCTTGTTACACCTGAGACACCAGTCTTTGCAATTGCGACAGGCGAAAATGAAGACCGAATGCAAGGGACAATTCGTGAAGTCGCCGCTCGTGGTGCGCCGGTGGTTGTCATCGGTGACGGTTCGGTGACGTTCGATGGAGCCACAGATCAACTCACGATTCCGTCAACAAGTCCAGAACTCTCTGGCATTCTGGCCAACGTTCAGTTACAACTGCTTTCCTACCACATCGCATCGCTCCTTGACCGTCCAATCGACAAACCACGCAATTTGGCAAAAAGCGTCACGGTCGAGTAACGTCTGCACAAATTGAACCTATTATCTTTCTTCCTGATTCTCTGAGTGAAAGCACCATCTCCGATCCAAAATCCCCATACTGACAACCTTAACCAACACCTTCTCTATAATGTAATCTGTTGGTTAAAATATTGCCCAGCGGCCGTACCTCACTGCCTGTTATTTCGCTGTTGGTTATCAGTAATTGAGAATTTAGTATATTTTTAAAGGAATACGCGTGAAAGTTAATATACTGGAAGAAAACTACTAAAATCCTGCCATCGAACAAATCATGTATACTAAACATCCGTCGCACGACAATGCAGGGGAGGGCAGTGCTAGTCAAGACAGTGCCATTGACCCAGAACCTCGAACTGTTCGAGTCGTGCTAGAAATCACTCGGGGTGGGCCATGTGTGATGGATACGATTGATGGAGATATCTTAGACGCTGAAGTCCGCTTTGAGGATGATCGTTGCCGCGCGGATATCGATGTCAGGGAGCACACTGATACTGGGACCAAAGAAGGAACAAAGCAGTTTTCTTCGTCTATTTGCTCACATTGTCCCCGTGATATATTCTCCAAGTATGGCTGTATTCCACGGTATCTTTCAGTCGAAACAGGCTCATTTGTCGTGGAAACGTACCTGACTGAAGATGACTCTGTCTCCTCGTTTGTTGCTGACCTGACTGAACGGTGTGAGGATGTCTCGCTACGGTCTCTCACTCGGAGTGATCGTACAGAGTACACAGAAGAGTGTTCACTGGACCTGAGCCAACTGACGATGAAACAGCGAGAGGCTGCTCATCGAGCAAAAAAGCTTGGATACTACGACTCTGATTCCGATGTTGGTATTGATGCGCTTGCTGAGGACCTTGGCATTAGCAAATCGGCGGCATCACAGCGCCTCACACGGGCTACGGCGAACGTCTTCCGACAGCTTAACTGTGCCTGTGAGTGCTGGAACGCACGTAAATAATTCTGAACTCGTAGCCACTTAGACAAATGATTTTCCGGTCGTATATAAAGGCTTAACAGTTAAGCGTGAGGGGAATCTCCGCATATGGTCTAACTTCACATGTGAGAAGACCATGCCCCAACAACCCGATACTCCCCACGAACTGCTTGACAGTCTGGACCGAACCCCAGTAGAATCTGACTACGACCAGGAACTCGCACAGTTTGCTGGTGAGGATGCCCGCAAAGTGTGGAATGGGGAACTCACTCGAGAGGAGTTCTTCGAACTGTATGATGAACAGTTCCGGGAGGAATTTGGCGATGACTACGTTCCACCGGAGGGAGTCACCGATGACTGATACACAACAGGGAGACGATGGACTCGGACTTACCCGTCGGACGGTCCTGCAAGCCAGTGGTGCAACAGCCGCGATGGCGAGCCTGAGCGGCTGTCTCTCGTGGCTCGACACGGATGACTCACCAGTTGCCTCCGTCGCTGCCGCCGATACGGCCTACGGAAACTGCTGGATGTGTCACCACGCGTGCGGGCAAGAACTCGCCGTTAAGGATGAGACGGTCATTGACATTACGGGTGTTGATGGCCATCCACGGGCAAGCGCGGGCCCAGAAACGGAGGGGACACTGTGTCCAAAAGGTCTCGCTGAGATGGAGAAAGCTCACGACCCTGACCGCATCACTGAGCCACACATTCGGCGTGATGGCGAACTTGAGCAAGTGAGCTGGGATGAAGCGTTTGAGTATACCGCACAGCGATTAGAAGCATTCGATGACGAACATGGTGCAGAGACGCTTCTCAATGCGGCCAGTTGGGCTACCACCGACCTCCATGGAATAATCTGGGGGAATCTCTACGGCACTCCAGAACGAATTGGCCGTGGTCGACATGTCTGCTTTGGTGGTCCACACTTAACTGGCGGACTGATGGGTGTCGGCACAGATATGCGCTTTGTAGATTACCAGAACTCCGATTATATCATTGCCTGGGGTCGTAATATCTTCGAATCCTTTGCAGGACAATGGGAACCCAAAGGAGTGTTGGAAGCGCTGGATAACGGTGCGACGCTCGTCGTTGTTGACCCACAGCACACGCCGACTGCGCAAAAAGCCGATACGTGGCTTCCAATTGAACCGCGCACGGACGGAGCGCTAGCGCTTGCAATGGGTCACGTTATTATCGAAGAAGAACTGTACGACGAGGAGTTCGTCGAGGAGTGGACGCATGGGTTCGACCAGTATCGTGCGGAAGTCGCTGATAAGACCCCAGAATGGGCAGCGGAAGAAACCGGCTTGGACGCTGAGGTAATCCGTGAAATTGCTATCGACTTCGCCGAAGCAGCACCTGCTGCAGGTATTGCGCTCTGGACGGGTGTAGGTCAGTACGCTGAATCACAGAAGGCCTCACAGGCTGTCTTCGCATTGAACGGGCTGGTGGGCAACATCGACCGCCCCGGAGGGCTCCGACTCTGGCGTGGGCCACCCTTCTCTGACCCGTTTGAAGTCCGAGACATCGACTTACCAAACAACGCTGAGGGCAAGGTTCCGGCCCTGCGACAGTACGAGGAGTACGAAGAGTATCCGTTCCGACACACAACCGGAATTGGTCACAACCAAGTTCCGGAGATGGTCGAAAACGGCCATATCAACGGCCTCTACTGCCATTACGACAATCCACTGACTGATGGGAACACCGAAGCGTGGATGGAGGCACTTGACGAGATGGACCTCGTCATCACTGTTGATGCCTACTGGAACGAACTCACACGGCGAGCAGATATCGTCCTTCCAGAGGCTATTCAGTTAGAAAAAGACACGCTCATCGACTACGCCCCAGCGTGGAGTGCGTATCACGACCGGACGTGGATGACGGCATCGAAAGCTGCTGTCCCCCCACAGGGGAACTCGAAACCTGGCTTTGAGATACTGAAAGGTATCGCTGACGAGATGGGTTGGGGCGACTACATCCCCTGGGAGGATGAAGCCGAATTCAACGAGGACATGCTGGCAAACGTTGAATACTCCTTCGACGACATTGCTGAGCAAAATTACGTCATCCTCGATGAGTTCGGATACGAACAGTGGGAAGAAAACGGGTTCCCGACAGCGACGGGCAAATTCCAGTTTGACCTGGATGAGGAGGGAGGCTACGCCCAGTCGATTGCAGAGCTTGACGCACAGTACGAAGAGATTGACATCCATACGGGCCCACAGTGGCTTCCCCCGGGAACCTTCGGAGAGGCACCCGACGACGAGTATCCGCTTCACTTCTACGATACGAGAGCGGTGTTTTTCGCCTTCGGAGCGGACCAGGTGCTTGACCACCCCCGGCAGCAGTATGCCAAAAAGCACGGGCTTGCAGGGGAGGACTACGAGGGTAACTATCTGGTGATGAACCCGTCGGATGCTGACGAGCGAGGAATCGAAACCGGTGATATGGTCACCGTTGAGACACCGGCTGGGGAGGGCGAGTTGATGGCATACGTCAGCGAGCGCACTCGTCCCGGCTTTGTTACGGCCGAGTTCGGATTTGGTTCGGGCAACAGCCATGAGGAGGGAATGAACACAATGATTGTACACGATGGCCAGACAGACCCAATTTCGTCGCAGGTGGATAGACACATGGCTGCTGAGGTTCGGAGCGGAGGTGACTGACCATGGAAGACCCATGGATGTTCTACTTCGATCCAAACCGCTGTATCGGCTGTCACGCCTGCTCGATTGCGTGTAAACAGCGCCATGACCGTGACCCGGATGCAGATGACTGGCGAACGGTCACTCACCTCTCACGCGGTGAGTATCCGGAGTTCGAACAACTTCCCGTCTCGATGTCGTGTATGCACTGTCACGATGCACCGTGTGAGACGGTTTGTCCACCAAATGCGATCACCAAACGGGAGGAAGATGGTATTGTGACGGTCGACCGCGACCGCTGTATCGGCTGTCATTACTGCGCATGGGCCTGTCCGTTCGGCGCACCGACCTACGGTGACGAAGGGTTAATGTCAAAATGTAATATGTGTCTCGGGCAGGGCCCGGGCAGTGGCCATGACCAACCACCGAAAGAAAGGCCCGAAGATGGTGGCTTACAGCCTGCCTGTGAAAGTAGCTGTGTCGGTGATGCGATTAAAGCCGGTCCGCGGAGTGAGGTCCTTGACCACGCCTCTGAAAAGGCTGCAGTGCGGTTCGAAAACGATGCCTATGGCGGCCGAGTTGTGGTTGAACCAGTCGATGAGGATGCGGAGCTGGCAGCAGCAGTTCGTGAAAATAACACAGACCAGGCTGCCGATTGGCTTAACGGGTGAGACCAATGACAGGAGAACTCATTCCGTTGATGACCGATTTCGCCCGCTGGCTCCCGGCCGATTACTGGGACCTCTCGATTCCAGTTTACCTGTTCTTTGCAGCTGTTGCTGGCGGTGCCTACCTCACAGGGGCGTCGGCCTGTTACATCCGGTCTCGTCGTGAGTCCGGACCATGCTGTTTAGAGAGTGAAATCGCCCGCTGGGGCTTTATGACCGCAGTTGCGAGCGCAGCGATAGCTGGACTTGCTGTGCTCTCACACCTTGCTGTTATCTCCCGAGCTGTGCTCTTTCCAATCTATCTCACGAACTTTAGTTCTTGGATTACCATCGGGACATGGATACTTGTGCTGCTCGCCGTGTTTTCGGTTATCTGCTTACTTTTGCAGCTTTTCGGCGAGGACGCAGCAGCTGATAGCGGAGCAAGCCTCTGGCCACGAGTACTTTTCGCCAAGATAGGGATACTTGGACTTGCTGACAGTCTCGTTGATGCGGTTCGACCACCAATGGCCGTATTCGCAGGCCTTCACCTATTTGGAAGCATTCTAGCGCTTGCCACAATCTACACAGGTTTCGAACTTGCAATTGTCGAAACGGTCCCACTCTGGAATATGTCCGTTGTCTTGCCGATGGCGTTTCTCACCAGTGGCATTGCTGCTGGTGTCGGTGCGACGCTTGCAATTACCATGTTGTTTGAGCGAGAGGTTGGTCCTGTGTTTGGTGGATACGCCATCATTGTTGCCCTCTTCTCCGGTCTCAGCTTGGTCTTTATCACATACGGCTGGCAAGAGATTGCCACGAGCGATGCACCCGCTGCAGCGGCATCACACGCAGAACTCACAAGCGGTGCATTGTATGTCGGTGTGTGGCTGGTCGCACTAGGTTTCATCTTGAGTATTGTTGCTGGACTCGTCGTTGGGATTGCAGCCCTGACAGACCGGCTATCTGAACGCGCTGAGCGACTCGGTGGGCCAGCACTTATCGGTTCGTTCGGCCTCCTTTTCGTGAGCGCCCTCATCCTCCGTGTCTTGCTGTTACTTGCAGCGGAGCAGAATCCGGTGGTGGTCGCACTATGAGAAAATCTCAACCGCTAAACCCGGGCGGCACTATCGCTGACAGTGAGACCCTGTCGGAACTTCTCGTCATACTCTCGCGGTGCTTCGAGCAACCTGACGCCTCGTTCGTTGAGGCAGTAAACAACGGTGAGTTTGCCGAGGCTCTCACTCAGAGAACCGCCCAACTTGATATTGACGTTCCTCCAGCATCGCCAATAGAAGACCTGCAAACGGCACGGGCTGGCTATCGCCGAACCTTTGAGGCGTATGATGGCCCGTATGCACCACCAGTCGAATCGGTGTACAAAGAATGGCACGATGGGCAACACAGGGAACTCCTCTCTGGACCGCCAGCGGTCGCAATGCAGCGGACGTTAACCGAGGCTGGTATCGACGTTCCCGACCGGTATCCTCCAGACCACATCGTTGTCTTATTAGAATTTGTGAGTATGTTGCTCACAGCAGACGATTTAGAAGCTGTTCGCTCGTTCTGGGAAACGCACCTGGATTGGATACCGGCATTCCAGGAACGGGTGGAACAGACCAGCGATGACCCGTTTTATCGCTGGGCAACCACCGTCTTGTCCCGTACCGTTGCAGCAGTTGAGGAAGAACTTGCCAAACAAACCCCTGAACACAACTCCAGTATGATAGAATAGAATCATGTCAACAACTAATAATTCAGAACTTAGAATGACGATTTCGCTTTCCGATGAGCGACTCGGACAGCAGGTGCTTCGCTGCCTTGCGGAATCGGAGGACCATGACTCCGAAATCACGGTCCACAGTATGTCACAGGCTGCTGATAGACCGTCGATGGTGCAGGTGGATACAATTACAGAAACGCAGTGGGAGGCTGCCAAACTCGCCGTTGAGATGGGTTACTATGATGTTCCCCGTCGTGTGTCACTTGGCGACCTTGCGTCAGAACTCGGTATTAGTAAGTCCGCAGTTTCACAGCGTCTCAGTAATCTTGAACGGGCTATCATTACGAACCTTGTCGCTCAAAAGCGGTGAGTACTGCTAACCCCACTTCGTATGAGTAGCAATCAAAACCGGCCGTTCTCCGCCACTAAATGTGCTGCTGTACCGACTTTTTGTAACTCGACCTCAGTAGCAGATTCCCGTGAACTTAGTTGCTGAAGCGTCTCTCTCAGGTCTGATTGGCTGTCAGCGATATTTTCTTCCTCGCCTGGGTCTTCCCTGAGGTCAAAGAGTAACTGTTTGTCATCCGCTTCGATAAATTTGTATCGCTCCCCCCGCACCGCGCGATTCGTTCCACACTCACTTTTTGACACTACATAGTCCGCGGTATATTTTTCAGGTGTGACTGTCCCGGTACGCGCAACCTCCTGAACTGAATTATAGATTGAAGCTAGCGAAACTGGCTTGACGACCTCGGCAGTTTCGTCGACATTTGCGATAACATATGGGACGTGTATATTTTCGTCGTACAACTGCCGATGATGGTGGCCATAATTACCGTGCTCGCCAAACGACTCGCCGTGGTCAGAATGAAGGATAATGGCTGGGTCATCCGTGCTGTCAGTTACGACCGTCTCAAGGAAGGCATCGGCTGCGCGGATGGTATCGCGGTAGCCACGCAGAACTGACTTTCGTGTCTTCTCTGGAAGCGTTTCCCCTGTTACGCGCCCACGCATAATCTGCTCCGAACGGTACGTACTATAATACATTTCAAACAACGACTGTTCTTTGCGGTAGCGCCGGTCCGTCAGGAAGGGGAAGTGGGTATCGAGAAGGAACACCCACAAGAAATACGGCTCTGGAAGCTCGTCTCGCAACCGTGTTATTTCATCGTACATATCGGTCCACTTTGCGAAAAATGAACTCCCAGTCACCATATTCACAAGGAGCTTGACTGCTCTATCTTCCGTGTCAATTCCTGGGAATGCCTCCAGTCGTGATACCCAGTCACTGTCAGAACCCTCTCGCGAGAGG
>LFFM01003246.1_pt1 | contig 10318 bp, 7 predicted proteins | sample 643131 | NCBI WGS metagenome assembly LFFM01 (sample SAMN03777445, study PRJNA286221) | soda lake metagenome | biome: soda lake; feature: Kulunda steppe; material: water; isolation source: sample Tc-Br brine of Tanatar trona crystallizer | place: Russia: Kulunda steppe | collected 2011-07 | reverse complement strand
GGGCTCGTCTGCTCCGAGACCGAACGCGTCACCGGGGGCGAGGTGGACTACCGCGGCGGGCTGGGTGGCAACGACGAACGGTTCTACAACCGCTACTACGACGTTCCGTGTCCGAGCGTCGGGCCACGCGGGAACAACGCACACGGACCCGACGAGTACGCCGAGATCGACTCGCTCGTCGAGACGGCGGCGATCCTCGCGACGACCGCGATGGAGTGGTGTGGCACTGTGGACTGAGTCGCCACCGCACCGTCAGTCGGATTCGAGTCCTCGTCGACTCCCATACCGTCTGCCGGTTTCGGATCCTCGTCGACTCCCATACCGTCTGCCGGTTTCGGGTCGCCAACGGCGGCCGGCTCCCTCCCTTCGCCGATCAATCGGACGTGAGGAGGTCGCCCGCGGCGCGTTCGAGGACTTCGACTGCCTTCGGCACGTCCGTGGCGTCGACTGACTCGTCGAACGTGTGAGCCTGCCCGTTCTCGCCCGGCCCCCAGGTGATCGCCTCCATCCCCGCGTCGTTGACGAAGTTCCTGACGTCCGTCGACGCCGAGATCCCCCAGGGATCGGGCTCGACGCCGGCGACCGCCTGGGAGTGGCTCCGGAACGTCTCGGGGAGAGTGCCGTCGGTCGGAATCTCCGCGGATTCGTAGGTCCGGGTCCGCGTCCAGTCGGTCTCCACGCCGTGTTCGGCCTCCACCTCCTCGAGTAGCTCCGCGATCTCCGCGTCGATCCCCTCGGCGCTTTCGGACGGGAGAAACCGGCGGTCGACGGTTATCGTGGCCCGTTCGGGGACGACGTTCTCTTTGGTCCCCGCGTCGAACTCGGTGACCGTGGCGTAGGCGTCGCCGACCAGCCGGTCGGTCCGCTCGCGGATCCGCTCGTCGTAGGCCGCGAGCGCCTCGAGGACCGGCTCCGCGTTCCTGATCGCGTTCGAGCCCTGGTCCGGACGGCTGGCGTGGGAGGGGTCGCCCTCGACGGTGATCTCGTACCACGCGAGCCCCTTCTCGCTCGTGGCGGTCCGGAGCTCGGTCGGCTCGAGGACGACCCCGTACGTTCCGTCGTAGCCGAGTTCGAGGAGCCGCTTCGTTCCGGGCTCGGCGGTCTCCTCCCCGATCACCGCCTGCATGACGACCGACCCCGACAGCTCCCCGTCCCGGAGCCGATCGCGGATGGCCACGGTCGCCAGCATTCCGGCGGCGACGCCCGCTTTCATGTCACAGGCGCCCCGACCGTAGATCCGGTCGCCCTCGACCTCTCCGCCGTACGGGTCGTGACTCCACCGTTCGCGGTCGCCCGCCGGCACCACGTCGACGTGGCCGTTGAGCACGAGCGTGGGGTCGCCCTCCCCGACCCGGGCGACCGCCTGCGGTCGGTCCTCGTAGGGCTCGTAGACGAGCTCGGCGTCTACGCCCCGCTCGCGAAACCAGTCGACGACGTACTCCGAACAGGCCCGCTCGTTCCCCGGCGGGTTTTCGGTCTCGATTTGCACCAGCTCCCGTAGCAGCTCGACGTGCTCGGCTTCGGACATGTGCCAACGTGGTACGTACGGCCGGTAAGTTCTATCGGTATCCACGCTCGTCGCCGGTATCTCGTCTCGTGGTTCGGTATCCGTGCCACTCCGGTTCGCCGGCCGAGTCATCCGGAGTCGGTGTCGAGCCCCTCGACCCGCCGGATGGCCGCGGCGACGTCCCCCGCGGAGACCGTCTCCGGGAGGATTTCGTAGCCGAGGCCGTCGACGACGTCAGCGGCGACGTCCTCGACGACGTCGTCCTCGACGCCCAGCCACTCCAGATCAAGGCGCACGCCGAGACTCTCGTACCAGCTCGCGAGCTCGCGGAGGTCGACCGGGCTGTCGATCGAAGCCGGCGTCGAGTCGTCCTCGAGGAGCGCCTGCAACGCCACCACGCCGTAGGCCACCCGCTCGCCGTGATACGAGTCGGTCGCGGTCGAGCCGTACCCCAGCAGAGCATAACAGAACACGTGGGGGAGCGTGATGTACGACCGGTCGGCCATGAGCCCGGCCGTGAGGCCGGGTCCGGCGATGGACGCCTCGACGACCGCCGTCAGCTCGGGGGTAACCCTTCCCGCCTCGGCGTCCGCACAGGCCGTCGCCGCGTGTTCCCGGAGGGTGTCCGCGTACGTCTCCGTGGCGATCCCGAGCCCCCACCGGGTGGCGGGTCTCCCTGTGTCCCCGAGCAGGCGCGTCTCGAAGTGTTTCGCGGTGGCGTCCAAAATGCCGCTTGCCAGCAGCCGGACGGGGGCGTCGGCGATCACGCCGACGTCGACGACGACCAGCTTCGGACACCGGGAGAGCACGACGCCCGTCCGGTAGGTGCCGTCCGGCTCGTAGACGACCGACAGCGGCGTCCACGCGGCACACGTGGCGGCGCTCGTCGGCACCGCCGCGACCGGACACCGCCCCTCGGCGACGAGTTTGGCCGCGTCGAGTGCCTTCCCGCCGCCCACACCGATCAGGACGTCCGCGCCCTGGGCGTCGAGACGGTCGCGGTGGCCGGCGATCGCCGACGGGCAACACTCCCCCTCGAACGTCGCGTACCGGGCCGGTATCCCCGCCCGCTCGAGGCTCCGGTCGAGTTCGTCGCGAACGGCCGAAAGCGCCCGTTCGCCCCCGAGAACCCGCACCGACGACACGTCGCCGTCCACGTTCAACCGGCGGCCGAGCTCCTCGATCGCCCCGTCCTCGAGGACGTATCGCTCCGGTGCGATCCGCAGGGAGGTAGCGAGGTCGGGTTCCGTTCGTCCGCGAAGTCCGTTCGGATCGGTCATGGCACCGACAGGGCGATGGAAGGTAATAAAATGCGGGTGGACGGTCTCCAGCCGGCGTCCCTCCGGGTGGTGGCTGCCGTCGGTTCGGCGCCGAAGTAAAAATTCTAAGTACAGCTAGTCAGTCAGTTACTTTCTTTCGACAATACGCTAAAAGACGCGTTGTCGAGCTAAAGAAGACAACTACCGAGTAACTCGGGATATCGAAAACTCTATCTTAACCTATTAATATAGAACTTATTACTAATCGAAATCCGGCCGATGTTGGCCGTCCCGTCGAACTGACGTCGGCCGTCCCGTCGAATTGTCGACCGTCGCCCCTCGAACGGTTGGTCGCCGCAGACACGGCCGGACGGATGCCCGTCGATCCGTCGAACGGTTGGTCGCCGCAGACACGGCCGGACGGATGCCCGTCGATCCATCGAACGGTTGGTCGCCGCAGACACGGCCGGACGGATGCCCGTCGGTCCACCGAACGGACGGTCGCCGTCGACGTGGTCGGATAGCCGCCGCCGACACGAACGAGTCCGACGGTCGGGGAAAGGTCCATGTCGTCGGCGACCTACCGTCTTCGTATGAGCGACCGTTCCGACGAGCTGACGACGAGTCGGGATCCGCCCTCCACGGAGGAGCTCCTCGAGGAGACCGACCGGCTGCTCGCCGGCGAGGGGAGCTCGCGGCCGACGGACGCGGCCGACGCCGAGCGGACGGCATCCGAGACCGAAGGGGGTGTAGAGACCGACGTGGAACCGCCGGACACCGACGGGGAGGCCGGATCGAGGTCGCGGCTCCGGACGGCCGCGCGGCGGCTCTCGCCGACGACACAGTTCTCCCCGCGGGCCGCGCTCGCGCTCGCGCTCGTGCTCGCGGTCGGCCTGTTCGTCGGCGGATCGGTCCTGCCGATCGCGGGTCACGTGCTCGGACTGCTCGCGGTCGCGTTCGTCGTCGGGCTGGTCACCGCGAAACGCCGCTACCTCGAGGTCGGCCTCGCCGGCGGCTCGGTCGGTGCGATCGGTGCCTTCTTCGATTACGCGGTCACGGCATTCCTCGTCGGGGGCTCCGGCAGCCGGGCGCTCGCCGTGGGGACGGCGGCGTCGTTGCTCGCCGTCCTCGTCGGCTACTACTTCGGCCGGGACCTGCGGGCCGGACTGACCCGGGAGATCTAGGCCGTCGAGAGCTCCCACCCTCGCTCGGTCCGGCGGACGATCCCCTCGTCGGCCATCCGCTCTAGGAGGTCCGCGGCGACCTCCACCGGGATTCCCATCTCCCGGCTGAGCTCGTCGACGCCTTTCGGCTCCTCGCGGACGCTCGCGAGCAGGTCCGCGTAGATCCGACTCTCCGGCCCCGCGCCGACGGCCTCGGAGATCCGATCGAGCACGTCGTACAGCCGTCCCTGGACCCACCGCTGGGCCAGCGAGAGCTCGTTCTCGACGCTCTCTAGACTCTCTAGGGCCCCGAGCAGCTCGTCGAGCTCGCTGTCGTCGTCGTAGCTGACGTCCAGCGAGAGGTGTCGACAGCTCGTGATGTCGAAGCTGTTGTTCGCCGGGTAGGCGCTCTTGCTCGCGAAGCCGTACGGGGAGACGGTCACCTCCAGGCGGACGTTGCGGGCGATGTGGAAGTACTTCCGGCGGCCGTCGTCGACGTGGTTCTCGACCAGGCCGGCGTCCTCTAGCTTCCGGAGGTGTTCGATGACCGCCTTCGGGCTCACCCCGAGGTACTCGGAGATTTCGGTCACGTAACAGGGCTTTCGCGCCAGCAGCCGGAGGATCCGTCGGCGGTTCTCGTTTCCGAGTAGATCCAACAGCGCGGCGGAGTCCATCGAGCGGGGCTAGGAGAGGGGTGTTGAAAAGCGTGTCTGCTCTAGCGGCTAGCCGTCGGTCGCACCGCGTCGGATCCGCCGTTCCGCGGCCGCGAGCGCGGCCTCCCGGTCGAACCCCTCGACGATCGCCGACAGCTCCGACTCGGGGGCGTCGGCCAGCCCCTCGGCGTAGGCGGTGACAGCGGGCACCGCCCGGACGACGTTGTCGACGATCGGGACGTCCGCGACCCGCGGCGATCGCGAGAGGGGGTTGAGGTCGATCACGATCTCGACTTTCCCCATCGCGTCGAGGGCCTTCGCCCGGTCGCCGTCCTCCAGGGGGACGAGGACGACGTCGGCCGCGTAGATGCCGTCGGCGTCGACTTTCGCCCGCTCGTGGTCGAGCGCCGGGAGCCGTGCGTCGGCCTCGATCCCGCGGATCCCCTCCGCGCCGTGTGCACGGAGGTGGTCGGCGATCGCCCCGACGCGCTCGGGCGTCCGGTTGAAGAGGTTGACTTCGAGGTCGGCGTCGACGACCGCGGCGAGCTCGACGATCTCCCCGGGGACGAGCGCGGCGACGTTGCCGTTGACCGAGAGGACGGGGCGGTCGGCGAGCAACAGCTGGGCGGCGGCGGCTCGTTCCGCGCGGTCGGCGCTCGGAATCGTCTCCTCACCCAGTAAGTAATCGAAGGCGCTGCCACGGCCCTCGGCGTGCATCCCCTGGAGGTGGGTGATCCCCTCCCGGACGCCCTCCTCGATCCGGTGGCGGGTGAGGAGGTCGGTGTACCGGGGGTGGTCGGCCGGGAGCTCCCCCTCGTCGTCGACCTCCGGCGGCGCGGGCTCGTACTCGCTCACGACAGCCCCGAGGACGTGAGCGGAAAAAAATCGTCCGGTTGGCCGGTCGGCCCGAAACCGTCCGGTTGGCCGGTCGGCCCGAAACCGTTCGGTTGGCCGGTCGGATCGAAATCGCCGGGTTGGCCGGTCGGATCGAAATCGCCGGGTTGGCCGATCACTCGGTGAAGGTAATCCACCCCTCCGGCGCGTGGCGTTTGACCGCGTTCATCGCCTCACGGGCGTCCGTTCGGCTCGCGTAGCTGCGGGTGCTCTCGGCCATCGGCCGTCCGTGCTCGTCGACCAGCCGCCAGAGCCAGCCGTCGTCCTCTGCGGCGTGGAGCTCGAAAGACGCCCCTTCGATCTCGAGGATGCTCGCGTCGCCGATCGACTCGCGGACCTCCCCGAGACGCTCCCGGACCGTCCCCTCGGAGCCGAACCGTTCCGCACCCGCCGCGACGGTCCGGCCGTTCTCGTCGATCAGCCGCCAGCCCCACTCCCCGTCCTCGAACAGCTCGTAGGAGGCGATATCGAAGTCGACCTCGCCGGCGGCGGGTGCGAGCCGGCGGATCCGATCGACCTCCGCGACCGTCTCCTCCCGGGATCGGTCGCCCTCGCCCGCGGTCGCGAGCACCGTCCGGTCGCGCTCGATCAGCTCCCAGCCGACGTCGTCGTCGAGACGGATCGCCGCGTCCTCGATCGCGAAGATCGGCGCGTCGGCGGCGCGGTCGGCCAGCCGCTCGACGGCCGCGGCGGCGCCCTCGCGGTCGTCGTACGAGCGGGTCGAGTCGGCGACCGTCGACCGGTCGCGTTCGAGGAGCCGGAACCGCCACTCCCCGTCGCCGTACAGCTGGACGAAGACGTCGCCGATCCGGTGGCTCACCGCACCGGTCGCGGTCTCCCGGATCCCCTCGAGGCGTTCGGCGAGCTCGTCTCTGGTGGCGTACCCCTCCTCGCTGGCCGCGACGACCTCGTTCGTCGGGAGGACGAACCGCCACTCCCAGTCGGCCGCCGAGTACGTCTGGAAGATCGCCCGCTCCATCGTCCGGACGTCGGCGTCGAGGCGATCGAGCAGGCGGTCCATCGCGGCCTTCGCCGAGCCGCGATCCGGGTGGGTGGTCGGCTCCTCGGCGACCATCCGGCCGCCCTCGTCGATCAGCCGCCACCCCCAGCGTTCGTCCTCGTCTCTGAACAGCTCGAAGGCGGCGGTCTCGATCTCGAGCATCTCGGCGTCGGGGGCCTGCTCTTTCAGCGTCGTCATCGTCCGGGCGGCCTCGTCTTTCGACTCGTGTTCCTGACCGCTGTCGGCGAGCACGGTGCCGTCCTCGTCGATCAGCCGCCAGCGCCACTCGCCGCCCTCGGCCTCGTACACCTGGAAGGCGCTCTCCTCGAACTCGATGAGCTCGGCCTCGCTCGCCTGTGCCCGAACGCGCTCGATCGCCGCCTCCGCGGCCGCCGGATCCTCGTGGGGCTCCGTGCTGTCGGCGATCACCTCCCGGTCTTCGGTGACGAGCCGCCAGTGCCACGATTCCCCCTCGCCGTCGGGGTAGAGCTCGTACTCGGCGCCCTCGATCTCGACGACGTCCGCCTCGGCTGCGTTCGCGGCGAACGCCGCGTGCTCGCTCTCGCTCGCGTCAGCCGACGGCGACGACGCCGGCGAGCGTGCCACGACGCTCCCTCCGGCGTCGACCAGCCGCCAGCGCCACCCCTCGCCGACCTCGTAGTTCTCGAACGCCGGCTCGCCGGCGACGGTCACGGCGGCCGATTCGAGCGCCGGGAGGATCGCCTCCGTCGCCTCCTCGGCGTCGCGTCGACCGTCGTAGCCGACCGTCGACTCCGCGACGGGCTCGTCGTCGGCGTCCACGAACTGCCACCCCCAGTCGTCCTCGCGCTCGCGTAACTCGACGCCGACGTGATCGATCGCGAGCAGCCGTGCGTCCTCGAACCGGTCGGCGAACGCGAGCGCGGCATCCTCGGCTGCGGGCTGGCTCTCCCGGCCCGACGGATCCGTCGCGAGCACCGTCCGGTCGGCGTCGAGCAGCCGCCAGTGCCACCGGCCGCGCTCCTCGACGTAGTTGAACGCGGCGTCGTCGATCTCGATCACGTCGGCGTCGGGTCCCCGGTCTTTGAGGAAGCTCACCGTCTCCTCGACGTCGTCGCGGGCGTCGAGTGGATCCGGGGACTCCGCGAGGACGCTGCCGTCCTCGCGCATGAGCAGCCAGTGCCAGCGGCCGTCCTCGTCGGCGTACAGCCGGAACGCGGCGGTCGTCAGCTCCAGTAAGCCCGCGTCGCCGATCTTCGAGCGGAACCGGTCGATGCTCGACTCGGCGGCCGGCCGCGTCGGCGAACTCCCCTCGCTTCCGGCGAGCGCCTCGAGGTGGAGCGCGTGCCAGACCCAGTCGCCGTTCTCGTCCCTGAAGACGGCGAACTGGGCTCCCTCGAGGGCCTCGCCGACGAGTATCGGGGGATCCTCGGTGACGCCCTCCTCGGTGACGAACATCCCCTTCCGGCCGGTGACCACCGGCACGAGCGCGGTGACGCCGGCGATGATCCCGATTCCGGCCGCGTAGATCGCGATCACCTCGACGCTGTAGTCGGCGCCGAAGCCACGCCAGTCGCTCGGGTAGACGACCCCGAAGGAGGCGACGCCGACGAGCGCCACGACGAGTCCGACGGCGCTGGCCTGGATCCCCCGGCGTCGAACCGGCAACATCAACACGATCCCGAACAGACACAAGGAGAGTCCCGTGGCGGCGGTCACCCCCGACACCCTGATCAGCCCCGTCGAATCCGTCTCGCCGGCGTAGCCGACGACGAAGGTGAACACGCCCGCGGCGCCGATCACGTAGCCGACGATGAAAAGCCAGTAGCCGTAGACGTCCTTCGGCGAGTCCGGCTCACCGACGTAGTGTTCGTACAGGCGAAACAGCTTCTCGTGGACCTCCGACGCTCCGGACATTCGTCGATCGGGCGACCCACCTCGACGGGAGATAATAAACTCCCGGCAACGTTCAGCGTTCGCGACCAGTGAACTGTCACGGGACGTGGGACTTCTCGTCGACTTCCGACCCGGCCGAACTATCAGGAGCTGGGAGGCTCCAGGCGGCTACCGAACCGGCCGAAATATAGACGTGTTTGGAATTTCCGACGGCCGCCGATCCGGCCGAACTGTCACGAACTGAACGTGAGATACACCGCGAGGGCGAGTCCCCCCGCCGGAAGCGTCGCGAGGACGGCGAAAAGCAGCGCCGTCCCGCCGACGGTCAGCGCGATTCCGGCGATAGAGGCCCCCGCGGCCCCGATTCCGAACACGCCCAGATACGCGTAGCCAAAGGAGAGCCCGTGGACGTCCGCCCGGGCGTACTTGCCGATCAGCGCCTGGTGGATCGGCGCCTCCATGTAGATGAAAAAGCCGAGGGCTCCACAGGCGACGAGCGTGGCGAGAAGCCCGGCCCGGCTCGCCACGGGGAACGCGAGCGAGACGAGAACCAGGAGCGCGAAGACGCCGACGATCGCCCGTTCGGGCGAGCGGGCGTCGCTCACCCGCCCGCCGGCGTACTGGCCGACGGCCCCGACGAGGAGCAAGCCGGCGTAGGCGTACTGGCTCGGCTCGAACGTCTCGCCGGCGAACGCGACCGGCTCGAACACCGGCAGCTCCGCGAGGACGCCGGGGAGGAAGGTGAACACGCCCCGATAGTAGGTGCCCGCCAGCATCGCGATCACGAACACGACGACGAAGCTGCCGACGAAAAGCAGCCGCGTCCGCTCTACGAACTCCCCGAGCCCGTCCAGGGCGTCGCCGTCTGCGGGATCGGTCGCCGCCGTCTCGTCGAACGTCAGTCGGGAGGCCGCGAGGACGCCGACGAGTGCGGGGAGGGCAAACAGCGTCGCGACGAGCCGCCAGTCGAGGAAGGTCAACGCCACCGCGGCGGCCAGCGGGCCGAGGGCCGTCCCGACGTTGCCGGCGGCGCCGTGGTACGCGAGCGCCGTCCCCCGCCGTTTCGCGCCCCGGGTGATAAGCGACAGCCCGGCGGGGTGGTACAGGCTCGCCGCGGCCCCCCACAGGACGAGCGCGACCCCCAAAAGCGGGAGCGAGGGCGCGACGGCGATGAGGACGAACCCGCCACCCATCCCGGCCATCGAGGCGACGACGAGCCGCTTCGAGCCGTACCTGTCGGCGAGTGCCCCGCTCGGGAGCGCCCCGAGGCCGATCAACCCGTAGCCGACGGCGACGACCGCCCCGAGGACGGCCGGGGAGACGTCGAACACGTCGAGCCAGATCACGACGAAAAGCGGGATCGTCAGCTCGTAGACGTGGAAGGTGGCGTGGCCGATCATGGTAAACTGGACGATCCGGTAGTCGTTTCGCTCCATCAGCCGCCTCCGTCGTTCGTGGCTCCGTCGGCTCGGCGCTGTCGCCCAGTCATCGGGACGACGATACCCCCCGACCGACTTGAATCCCTGCCCGAACGGTCGATCGAGGGAGGGCTTAACTCCACGGCGACACAAGATCGGACGAGACCGCCGGCTCCCCCACGGAGGATCAGCGTGACCGACCCCGAGGACGAAATCGAGATCGAAGTCGTCGACGACCGCGCCAGCGCCGGCTCCGAAAGCGACGGACGCGCGGCCGACCGGCGGCGGTCCACGGAGGACGACCGTGGCGAAGTCCGGGAGACGGAGGACGACCGTGACGGAGCCTCGGAGACGGAGGACGATCGCACCGGAGTTCGGGGGACGGAAGACGATCGACCCGAGAACGCCGCCGGCGCTTCGATCGCGGACGACCGGAGCCTCGGCGACGAGCTCGGGAGCCTCCGGATCCACACCACTCCGGAGGGGTACGTCGAGGGCCGGGTGACCGCACTCGAGTCGGTCGACGCCTCGACCGTTCGTCTCGAGGTG
>LFFM01003245.1_pt1 | contig 10320 bp, 9 predicted proteins | sample 643131 | NCBI WGS metagenome assembly LFFM01 (sample SAMN03777445, study PRJNA286221) | soda lake metagenome | biome: soda lake; feature: Kulunda steppe; material: water; isolation source: sample Tc-Br brine of Tanatar trona crystallizer | place: Russia: Kulunda steppe | collected 2011-07 | reverse complement strand
TTCCAATCTCTCTTAATGCATCTTTTTGCATTTCATCCAAATCTCTAAATATATCTTCAGTCATTAAAATTCCTCCAGACTAAACCTCTAATTCCGAAATTTCTTCAACTTCTTCCTGGGTCAATACTTTATTCAACTTAAGTAAAATTATAAGTCTATCATCTAACTTCCCTACACCTTCAATAAAGTCACGCTTATACTGTTTGGTAAGACCAGGGGCAGAACCAATATTATCTTCACTCAACCTGATAATACCTTTAACCTCAGATACCTGCATCCCTATTAAATTACCTGCTATCTCAACAACAATTATCTTGTCATCACTTTCTCTTTCCTTTTTATCAATCTCTAATCTTTTGTAAAGATCAACAATCGGAACAATCTCACCTCTTAAATTTATAACACCTTTAACAAAATCAGGGGTTGATGGCATCTCAGTTAGCTCAGTAAAATTAATTATCTCTCTAGTCTGTTTTATCTCAACACCAAATTCCTGATCATTTATCAAAAAGACTATATATTGATTCTTTACTTCAATCTTTTTTTCAGATCTGCTCTCATCCTTAAATTTAGATAACATAGATACTCCCCCACTTAATTTTTAATTTCATCGGTATCTTCAAATAATATCTTATTTAAATCGACTAAGACCAATAGCCGGTCCTCAATCTTGCCAATACCTATTAAATATTCCTGTCTTACGCCACCGGCAACCTCAGGGGCAGGCTCTAATTTATCCTGATCAAGCCAGACAACCTCATTGACTCCATCTACTTTTATCCCGATTAAGGCATCATTGACCTCAACAGTAATAATCCTGCTGGAATCAGTCTCTGTATCGGCATCAAGCTCTATAGAAAATCTCTTTTTCATATCAACTACCGGTACTATCTGGCCTCTTAAATTTATTACACCTAATACATGCTCAGGAGTATTGGGGACATTAGTAATATTTTTCGGCTTAATTATCTCCTTAGCCTGGGAGATATTAACCCCATATTCTTCAGACCCGAGCTGAAATACAACAAACTGATCCTTATTCCCTGTATTATCATGCATCCCGTCATTTAAATAATCATCTCTTACAACATTTTCTTTTTCATCAACTGTTACAGCTTCCATCTCTTCCCCTCCCCCTTAAGCAATATTCCTTACATCTAAGATCAGGGCAACATCGCCATCTCCAACGATAGTCGCACCACTAATATGCTCAACATTCAATAAATACTTGCCAAGAGATTTAATAACTATCTCCTGCTGATTTAAAAGCTCATCAATTACCAGACCTACTAATCTCTCGCCAGTCTTAACAATGACAACAGGTATCTCATCAAGCTCTTTATACTTACCATATTCAACATCTAAATTAAGCTGTCTGGCAGCTTCCTTTATCGGAATCGTCTTATCTCTTAAAACAATAACATCCTGACCTCTAACCTGCTTTAACCTATCAGGGGTAATAGTTAATGTTTCGCTGATAGCATTCAATGGAATTGCAAAAATCTCATCATCTATCTTAACCATTAAAGCCTGAGTTATTGCCAGAGTTAACGGCAGAGAAATAGTAAACCTTGTGCCGATATCCTTTTCAGATTCAATCATTATCTGGCCATCAAGGGATTCAACAACACTCTTAACAACATCCATGCCGACACCCCGGCCAGAGACATCGCTTACCTCTTCAGTTGTTGAAAAGCCTGGAGCAAAAATAAAGTGAAGCTTTTCTCTTTCATCCATATTTTCAACATCTTCTCTGGTTGTAATTCCCTTTTCTATAGCCTTTTCAGCTAACTTATCGCCATCAAGGCCTTTACCGTCATCTTCAACCTCTATTAAGATCTCGCTGCCTTTCTGATAGGCTTTAAGTAAAATCTTACCCTCAACAGGTTTATCCTTTTCTTTTCTGACATCCTTTTGCTCAATACCATGATCAACAGCATTCCTTAAAAGATGTACTAAAGGATCAGCAAGCTCATCAATAATCGAACGGTCCAGTTCAGTCTCAGCACCTTCAATAATTAAATCAACCTCTTTATCCAATTCTTTCGATAAATCCCTGATCATCCTCGGAAATCTATTAAAGATACCGCCAATTGGAACCATCCTGATCTGCATAACAACATGGTGAAGCTCCATTGTAACCCTATCTAACTGGCCAATAATATCATTATAGGTGTCATGTTCAAGCTTTAAACCTTCCAGCCTGGTCTTATTGATCAATAACTCACCAACCATATTCATCAGGGTATCCAGCTTTGAGATATCTACCCTGACAGTTGATGAATATTCAAAATCTGATTTATTTTCACTCATGGAGTTAACCTCCTACTATTAATTGAATATTTAAAAGTAATAGAGACTGGCTGAAAATTATGCCAGCCCCTATAACTTATTTATTTACAGTTCAAATTTATTGACTGTTTCTGCTAAGTCCTGAGCCATTTCAGCAAGTCTCTCAGAGGCAGCCACCACTTCTTCTGAAGAGGCGCTCTGTTCCTCGCTGGAAGCTGCTACTTCCTGGGCATTACTTGATGATTGCTCACTAACTGCAGCAACTTCAAGAATTGAAGTATTGACCTTTTCACTATTCTCAATCATTTCTTTTGAAGCCTTATCAACTTTTGCTATTAAACTTTCCAATGAATTAACGGCCTGTTTTATTTTATTAAATGATTCATCAGTGACTTCAATAGCTTCAACACTATCTGTAACAGCTTTTTCAGCCTGACTTGAATTATCAATAGATTCTTCTACGCCTTTTTGGATTTCAGTAATCAATGATGAGACCTGCTGGGTTGCGTTGGATGTCTCTTCAGCCAGTTCTCTAATCTCATCAGCAACTACACTAAAACCTCTACCTGCTTCACCGGCCCGGGCTGCTTCAATTGCAGCGTTTAAGGCAAGTAAATTGGTTTGAGCTGCTATCCCGTCAATTAAACTTACTATCTCATTAATTTCATTTGAAAGTTCTCCAAGATTATTAATACTATTAACTACATCTTGAGAGCTTGCTTTTACTGAATTTATCTGACTTTTAGCATTCTCAACTGAATTGTTGCCGACTCCAATATTATCAATAACATCTTTTGACTGTTTATTCATCTCTTCTGACATTTTATTAACATTATCTAGATTTTCACTAAGGTCTTCTATATTACTGGAAGTTGTATCTATCTGGGCAGTTTGTTCTTCAGCTCCAGATGCCACTTCTTCAATTGCCTTTCCTATCTCCTGAGCTGATGCTGACATCTCCTCGCTAGAAGCTGATAACTCTTCACTGGAAGAGGATAATTCGTCTGTTATTTTGGCTACCTGTTGAATCATATCTTTCAAGTTTTCTTTCATTTTATTTAAAGAACTGCCTAAAACGCCGATTTCATCATTACTATCAATGCTTAAATCATCTATTCCTAATTTACCGTTAGAAATATCCTTGGAAAAACTAACAGCATTTATTATTGGTTTTGTTATTTGATTGGAGAATAAATATGCAATTATAATTATTATTAAAGCAGCTACTATTGCAATAATTATAATCATCCTTTGCAGGGCATCTATAGCAGCAAAGGCTTCAGCCTCATCTATCTCTGCAATAATTGCCCAGGTAAAACCTGGAAGCATTAAAGGATCATAGGCACTTAACACACTTATACCTCTATAATCTTCAATTAATTGATGCCCTGCATTACCGGCAAAAGCCTCCCGGGCTGCGAGCGTATCTATTTCTCTTTCTAAAATTGTGCTTTCTGATGAAAATCTTGAGTCTGAACGCATCAGTAAATCTTCACCAACTAAATAAACTTCACCACTTTCCCCCATACCTTCTTCAACAGACATTATGTTATTAATAGCTTCATCAGATATCTGGAGAGCTAAGACTCCAAGGAATTCGCCATCTTCCTGGATCGGAGCAGCAATAAAACTTGCAGGACCATCTGAAGGAGGGTAATATTCATAATCAACTAATGTTACTTCATTTTGTCCCTGGGAAAAAGCTGCAGCTAGATTAGTATCGTTATAGCTACCTCCAACTAAATTTGTTCCAAGATCGCTTTCTGCCTCTACAGTATAAATTATTTCACCATCTGGATCTATTAAAAAGAGATCATAATATCCATAGAGATCTATGTACCTATCAAAATACTGTTCATATTCTGATACCACATTATTATATTGTCGACTATTTAAGCCATTATCATGATAAGGTTCTACTAAATTATTCATAGCCCTATAAACATTCATAGAAGTACTTAAAACTTCTATATCAGCCAATCTTTCATTAAAAAAATCATTAATCTGTTCATGTTTAATAGATTGTATGGACTCTAGCTTTAAAAAGATCTCTTCTTCTAAATTATCTGAAGCATTATTTAAACTCAGATAAGATATGATCAAGACCGGAATAAGACTAATAAGCAAGAACATTACTATTAACTTTACTGAAAAACTTAGACCTTTTGTTTCTACTTTATCTTTTTTATTTTTGTTAAACACTTTGCTTCCCCCTTATTTTTGGTATATTCAAAATATTTTAACTAAATGTTTAATATATAATAACCGCCTCCCAGGAATAATTATTATTAAAGATTAATTTGACAATCATAATTAAATAAAAATATATAAAACCCTACCTGCATAAAAACAGGTAGGGTGATAAGAACCTGCTTTCGGCAACCAGTCTATCTGGCTTTGTGACTGCTTAGTTAAATAATAACAGTCACCATTTCGAGCAGAAATGTATATAATGTCTTGTTATGGGTATAAAAGTAAGCAGATTGATAAAGATGAAATTGAAACTTATATATATTATTCTGCATTTGTTACTAAAGTCCTGCAAGAAAATAAAATATATATAAATTAATTTATAATTATTCAACTCAGTTGATATGTTATCTTAAATTATTAAAAAACATATTTAAAAAAATCACTTAAATTTAGCCAACTATAATTAAAAAATTTGAATATTTATATTTTTTTATTTTAAAAACAGTAAAAAATTTTTAATTTTTATTAATCATTCCCTGATATAATCTATCAGTATCTATTTTCCGGCATAACTCAGTACCCGGTGTCATTACAGCAGCAGAACCTGCTGCTATACCATAAATAAAAGCATCTTCAATTGATTTTCCCTGGGAAAGGCTTAAGACCATGCCGGCAACCATGCTGTCTCCAGCTCCTACCTTGCTCTTGATAGGTACAGTCGGTGGACGCATAAACTTAGCCTTATCTTGATAAATTAGCAAAGCTCCACCTGCACCAATAGAGATAACAAGTGCCTCACAACAGGAACCTTCAACTAATTTAAATGCATGTTCCTTTATTTCTTCTTCATATTGAAATTCTTTTCCCACCAGATCCTGAAACTCACCTATATTTGGTTTGATTAAAAAAACTCCCTCTTTCATAACTTCTTTCAAAGGAGCACCAGAAACATCTACTATTACTTTTGATCCTCTTTTCTTTGCAAGTCCAGCTAAATCTGCATATATTCCAAAATTAGTTTTTGCCGGAATACTTCCACTTATCACAAAATACTCAGGAAAATCTTCTATATTCTTAAAAGTATCGAATATCTTATGATATTCACTATCACTTATTTCAGGACCAGGCATACCAAATCTATACTGTTGTTGAGATGCCCTCTCAAAAGCTATAAAATTCTCTCGTATGGAAGCTTCAATCTCTATAGACTTTAGATTAAGTTCTTCTTGCGCAAGAAGTGTGTCCAGTTTTCTACCTGTAAAACCACCTGAGGTGTAGACAAGCAAAGAGCTTCCACCAAGCTTCTTTATTGCACGAGAAACATTAATTCCTCCACCTCCAGGTTCATACCTCACTGTATCACAGGAAAGTTTAGCTTCTGCCCTCACATTATCAACTTTTGCGCTTTTGTCAATAGTTGGATTCAACGTAAATGTAAGAATTTTTTTCATGATAACCCTCCATTAATAAAAGAAGTTACGTTCTACTTTCAATTCATAATATTAAATTAACCAAATAAAGAAATAGTCCTGCAAAATCAACAAATTTTAAACGATTGTTTTACTTGTCCATATGAATAATATATAATTTAAGCATAACAAAGCAATAAATCAGACTAAATTTCTGCAAAAACATATTAATGGGGTGATAAAATGTCTGATGATAATAAGACTAAACAGAGATATGATAGAATCGCTCCGATCTACGATAAATTTGAAATAATAATGGAAAAGGCAGCTTTCCAGGGCTGGAGGAAAAAGCTCTGGGATAAAATAGAGGAAAATTCAAAAGAAGGTGATAAACTACTGGAAGCAGGTGTTGGCACCGGTAAAAATATCTCATATTACCCTGAAGGTCTGCATTATACCGCAATAGATTTTAGTCCAAAAATGCTAAGCAGGGCCAAGGAGAAAGCTGCTGATTCCTCAAGAAAAATTGAGTTTATAGAAATGGATATTCAAAAGCTTGAATTCCCTGATGATTATTTCGATTTTATTGTGACAAGCTGTGTATTCTGCTCGGTACCTGATCCTGTTAAGGGCTTGCAGGAATTAAAGCGTGTATTAAAGCCAGAGGGAAAAGTATATATGCTAGAACATCTGCGGAGCCAGAAATTTTTACTTGGTCCAATTATGGATCTGACAAACTTTATCCCTAAAAATATTTGGGGTGCCAATATCAATCGTAAAACGCTGGAAAATATTAAGGCAGCTGGTCTTAACTTAGAATCTGTGGAAGATCTCTGGTTAGATATCGTTAAGTTAATCATTCTTAATTAAATATCTCTGAAAATAAAAAGGAGACGGAATTATACCGTCTCCTTTTGCAAGATTTATTACTTTCTATTCAGTCTCTTCTTAATCAGCTATTTTTTAATTTCAGCTTAGATTTTCATCTACATATTCTTTATAACTCTCTCCAAACGTTCCTTGATCTCTTTGGCCAGTTCCTTTATCTCTTGGTTGTTAGGCAGGTTCATAACTTCCATTGGATTTATGATAGCTACTGAAGTATCACCTGAATCAGAAGTATAAACAACCACATTACAGGGTAAGAGCAGGCCGATATCTTCTTCCATTTGGAGCGCTTTATAAGCAAATTTAGGATTGCAGGCTCCTAGAATAATATATTTATTAAAGTCCTCACCTATTTTATCTTTAAATGTCTGCTTCATGTCAATCTCAGATAATACTCCAAAGCCTTCCTCTTTCAGTTCAGCTTTCACTTTTTCTAAGGCATCTTCGTAATTTAGATCCACTTTCTTCTTCATACTATAATTACTCATTAAATATTACCCCTCTCCTGGCTTAAAACCAATCTGGTTATAAATTTTAATCTTCCAAGAATAAGTATACAGCTTGTAACAAAAGAATTATGTTAATTCCTTACATCATCAAACCTTAAATATCTTTGGAGTTAATATAGAAACTATTCGATATTATGAGTGAGAGGGAATTATTCCTGAACCACTACGTAATGAATCTGGTTATCGACAATATTCTGATTAAGATGTAACTAGACTTGATTTTCTTGATCTATGAGCAGTATCAATCAACTTACCTAAAATAAAATTTATTTGCAACTATATTATATTAATTAGATTGCTGGTTTACATTCTCCAATCATAGTTAAGAAATGGGGCAAAAGTTTAAAAGAAACTTTATCTCCTACTTCTACTCTATATTTAGGATGAATATGAACTAGCAAATCCTGATAAAATTCTTTATTAGTAAGTTCAATTATTAAATCAACAACTCCACCTTTATAAGCAATTTCTTTAATTGTACCCTGAATTGGGCCATCTTCTACCAGTTCAAAACCATCAGGACGAATTGAAATAATAACATCTTCTCCTGGTTGTTTATTATGCTGATAGTTATAGGTGAAAGTACCCAAATCTGTCTCAATATTTTCTCCTTTAGGACCTAAAACTCCATGTAGAATATTGGATTGGCCTACAAAAGTAGCAACAAAGCAAGCAATTGGAGATTCATAAATCTCCCTTGGAGTACCTTTTTGTTCAAGTTGACCGTTATTCATGACTACGATTTTGTCTGAAATTGATAATGCTTCTTCCTGATCATGGGTAACGAATACTGCCGGAGTTTCACTTTTTCTTAAAATACGAACTACTTCACGACGCATTTTTTCCCGTAAATTCATATCTAAATTACTAAATGGCTCATCAAGTAGAACTAAGATTGGATCAGTTACCAGGGCTCTAGCTAAGGCCACTCTCTGCTGCTGACCGCCAGAAAGGTCAGCTGGATTTTTATCTGCATGGTTTTCTAATCCTACTAGCTCAATCATCTCCTGAACTTTCTCAGCATTTTTAGCTTTATTTTTATTCTTTAACCCAAAGCTTATATTATCTCTGACACTTAGATGAGGGAAAAGAGCATAATCCTGGAAAACCATACCTACCCCTCTGTCCTCTGGTGGTACCCAGCAATTATTACTTGCCATTCTCTTGCCCTGCATAATAACTTCTCCAGAATCAGGTCTTTCTAGACCAGCAATTACCCGTAACAAAGTAGTCTTGCCACAGCCGCTAGGGCCTAATAGAGTTAAGATTTCTCCATCCTGAACTCCAAAAGATACATCTTTAACCGCCGGTACTTCTGCATCTGTATAAATTTTAGTAATATTATTTAATTCAACAATCATAAAAGTTCTCCCCTTTATAATATAAATAAATTTTAAGCATTTTTATCTTCCTGATTAAATAGTATCCACAGAGAAAAGGAAGAAACTAAAACTAAAAGTAAGGCTGGTCCTGCTGCTCTGGTATAAAATGCCTCTGTTGTTGCATTCCAAATCTCTGTTGTTAACGACCGAAAACCAGTGGGGGCTAATAACATGGTCGCCGGTAGTTCTTTCATTGTAGTCAGAAAAATCAGGGCTGCTCCTGTATAAATTCCTGATTTTATTAAAGGAATAGTAACAGACATTAATATTTTAAACCTGGAATAACCCATTGTTAAACCAACATCTTCGACATTAGGACTGACCTGCAATAAAGAACTACGCAAGGTACCCATTGCCTGTGGTAAAAATAAAATTACATAAGCAAAAATCAATAGGGGCAAAGTTTGATATAATGGAAAAGCGTAATTAGAAGCAAAAAATACAAGGGATAAAGCGACTACTATTCCTGGCAATGCATAACCGGCATAGGTTATCTTCTCTAATAAGCTACTAAATTTACTTTTATATTTTACTGATAATATAGCAACTGGGAGAGTAATAAATGTTCCTACTATTGCTGCTATAAATGAAACATAGAAAGAATTAAAAGCCGCTTCCCAGCGTAACATTGCTGGTTCTCCTTGAAGCAAACCCCGGATTAACCAGAAAGCTGAGACTCCGACTGGAATAACTAGAGCTAAAGTTACTACCAGCAAACAAAAAATCAGAGCAGGCCATTTCCACTTACCCAATTTATTTCTCTTCACTTTTCCCTTAGTCCCTCTACTTACACTGTGATAGCGTGCCTTCCCCCTTGTCTTCATCTCAACACTAACTATAAAGATAGTAACAACTACCAATACTAGAGATAAAATTGCTGCGTAAGTACGATCAAAGGTTCCTCGATACTGCAAGAAAATTACCCGGGTAAAGGAATTAAATTGTAATAAAGAAACGGCAGCAAAATCACTTAATGTATAAAGAGCCACTAATAATCCTCCTGATGCAATAGCAGGTCGAAGCTTAGGTAAAGTGATCTTCCAAAACACCTGCCATGGAGTTTTACCTAATGTGCGAGCTGTCTCCTCCTGTCCTGGATCCATTCCTCGTAAAGCAGCTCTTACCGATAATAAGACATAAGGATAGGTAAGCAAACTCAATACCGCCCAGGCACCAAAAAATCCATAAATACCTGGTTCATAAGAGATATTAAAAGTACTAGTTAAAAAATTATGGACTATACCTCCATAGCCAAAGGCTGCTACAAAGGCGAATCCTCCAACTAGGGTTGGTACCACAAGGGGAACCATAGTTAAAATAGACCAGATTTTCCTCCCTGGAAGATTAGTGCGAACTGTTAGCCAGGCCAACGGAACAGCAATAATAATAGTAGTTGTTGTTACAGCAGCAGCTAAACCTAAAGTATTTAATAATACACTGAATGTTCTCTCACGAAAAAGTAACGAGAAAAAATTTTCTGCTCCCCAGACACGAACTAATAAATAAAAAAGTGGTAAAGACATAGCTAAAGCAATTAATATTACTGGAATCAATATAAAGGGTGGAGCCACAAATGGCCAGTTTATTTCTCCATTTTTCACTGCTTTTATTTTATCCTTAAATTTTAAATAATTAGCTTTCATATAT
>LFFM01003244.1_pt1 | contig 10322 bp, 12 predicted proteins | sample 643131 | NCBI WGS metagenome assembly LFFM01 (sample SAMN03777445, study PRJNA286221) | soda lake metagenome | biome: soda lake; feature: Kulunda steppe; material: water; isolation source: sample Tc-Br brine of Tanatar trona crystallizer | place: Russia: Kulunda steppe | collected 2011-07 | reverse complement strand
TACCCCGGAAAGACGCTTTGACCGATCGCACCGCCAACGCGGAGGGCGAGGCCGGCTGCGATGATAACAAAGAGGATGCCGAGGAGTTCGGCTCCGCTCGTGGGGATCTCGACGAACAGCATCCAGCCGGCGACAACCACGACGGTGATGACGACGGCGACGATCACGAATCGGCCGGCGGTGTTGCGTGTAGACATTATTCTCACCGACGAACGGGAACATGTTAAATAACCGGAGTCACACCGGGTGTGCGTATTCGGACGCGGATCGATGCGACCATACGAGTGTGGATCGATAGCAGATCGACACGCGTATTCGGGCGCGGACCGACGCGTCGATATGGCAAGCGATCTCGACGCGCTCCGGACAGTCGCGGCGTATCAGTTCGGATCAGGGGCGGGCGAGGCGCTCTTTGCGGGTGAGATCGTCATCCAGCGGACGGGGTCCGGACGGCCACAGCAGATCCTCGCCGACGGTGATCGCGTCGTCTCATACGGCACCGACGGGCGATTCACGCTCGGTGCTGCGGGCGGGGAGCGGCTACAGCGCGAACTCGATTCGCCGGCGCATCGGGTCGTCGTGGGTGACGATAGCGAGCCGTTCGTCCGGGACGGCAAAAACGTCTTCGCGAAGTTCGTCCGGGCGGTCGACCCGCAGATTCGACCCGGCGATGAGGTGCTCGTCGAACACCACCGCGGCGCGTTGCTCGCGGTCGGACGCGCGGAGCTTTCGGCGGACGCGATGATCGATTTCGACACCGGGATGGCGGTGAAGGTTCGTGACGGGATCGAAACGGCGAAACCGTAACATCAGACTTTTTGCGCCGCCCGCCCCTGGATAGATGTATGTTCGGAGGAGGCGGCGGGTTGAACCCGCGCAAGATGAAACAGATGATGAGCCAGATGGGGATCGACCTCGAAGAGATCGACGCCGAGGAGGTCATCATCCGCACGGCCGAGGAGGAACTCGTCTTCCACGACGCCGAAGTCCAAAGGATGGACGCCCAGGGCCAACAGACGTACCAGGTCGTCGGCGATCCCAACACGCGCCCGCGCGGGGAAGGCGGGGGCGACGAGTCCGCAGCCGACAGCGACGATTCGGGATCCGGAGGCGAATTCTCCGAGGACGACGTCGAGATCGTCGCCATGCGGACCGGCGTCTCGGAGGAGAAAGCCCGCGAGGCCCTCGAAGAGACCGGTGATCTCGCGGCCGCAGTACAGAAGTTGGAGTGACGGAGCACAACGTAGCGGACGGCCCGGAAACGGACGGCCCAAAGTGCGATCGCCGCGTCCTGGTCGTGCGCGGATCGCGGGAGTTCCTGCTCGCGCCGGGCGAGACGCAGGAAACCGACCTCGGCGTGATCGAACTGCCGGTTGATGTCCAACCGGGAACGACCGTCGAGACGCATCTGGACGAGGCGTTCGAGGTCAGACGGCTCCGCGGGCCGGACCTATTTGACCACCTCGAACGAACCGGCGCGCCGATGATGCCCCGCGATATCGGGCTCGTTATCGGCCACACCGGCGTCGCATCGGGTGACCGAGTTCTCGATGCCGGGACGGGAACCGGCGTTCTCGCGGCCTATCTCGGCCGCCTTGACGTCGACGTGACGACCTACGAGCGCGATCCGGCGTTCGCCGAGACGGCACGGGAGAACATAGAGACCGCCGGCGTCGCCGAGGCGGTCGAGGTCCGAACCGGCGATCTGACCGACGAACTCGGCGACTTGGAGGGCGGATTCGATCTCATTACCCTGGATACCGGCGACGCCGCGGCGGTAGTCGAGTGCGCCGGCGAACTGTTGGCACCCGGCGGCTTCGTCGCCGTCTACTCGCCGTTCGTCGAATCGGCGCGCGAATGCGTCGAAGCTGCCCGCTCGGTCGGTCTGGCCGATATCGAGACGATCGAAACGATCCAGCGACGGATGGATTTCGACGATCGTGGCTCACGGCCCTCGACGGCCGGCGTCGGCCATACCGGCTATCTCGTGTTCGCGCGGTTCCGACCCACCTTCGAGGAGTAGTCACCCCGAGGCGGGCGCAACCTGAACTCGGCTACCGACCCAAAGCAGTGTTGCGATAAGTGACACGACAGCTAACGGGACCATCCACTGCATCGCGGCGATGAGTCCAGCGGAGGCCTGAAGCCCGATCACGACGAGCAGTTGCGGTCCACAACAGGCGAACCCGGAGATAAGTCCGGGAATCCCCGCCGTCGCACCGGCACCCGTACCGATCCGACAGGCTGCCGGACTGCGCCAGGAGACGATAGAAACTGCGATCGTGGTGCCGACGAGAACACCGAGCGCGAGTCCGATTCCGACGTTGATCGGACTGAACAGATAAATGATCGGGCCGGCTTCCACCCGTGCGATCGGCTCGAACAGGAACGCCGACTGCCGAGTCACCGCCATTCCGATCGGGTCAGAGACGACAAAGAGATCGAAACGCCCGGTTCCGGTTGCGGTCAAATGTCGGACCGACCATAGATACGTGAGAAGGTATAGAACTGTCAGGGCGAGAAAGCTCACCCGGCCATCCCATCGGGAGAGCGCTCCCCGAACGGCGACAGCAGTCTGCCCCAAGAGGTTTTCGATCCGCTCGATCGGGGGGCTTCGTGAACTCCCCGTCGCGGACTGCGTTGTTTCAGAGTGATCAGTATCCGAGCTCATACACGAACACGTTCGGTATCCGGATAGTATGCGAACCAGGCGAACCACATCGCATCGAACGCGATAACCGATTCGAGCGGCAGTTCTGCCGGCAACGCGGTGTCGCCACCGACAGTGTATCCGTCGTTGGTCGCCGTTACCTCGATTTCATCGGGGTTTTTGTACACGTATCCAGTTGCGAGTTCCTCGTCCGTCACCGCGACAATTGGCGTCTGTCCGATCCGTCCGTTTAATACGGATTCTTCGAGCAACCTCCGTTTGTCGAAAGCGATCGCACCGTTGACCGTTCGTGCTGCGATAACAACCCGCTTTTCGTCGCCATCCGGTTCAGTGAGAACCGGGAAGTTCGGACTTCGACCGGTATCGGGTGCGTAGTGACCGGAAACGGGGGTGTATGAACCGTATGGATCCCGGTTGTAGTTCCGTGCGAATCCGGTTTCGGTTGTCATAACCAGTGTCTCAGGATATCGGTCGACCCATCGCCCCCACGTCGTCCAAACGACGCGAAATTCGCGGAGCGATCGGCCGATGAGGTCGCTTCCTCCGTTATCGCCGTGAGCACCGACTTCGATCGCCGTGGCCGAGATCTGGGGCCACCGTACATCGAAGGCTCGGTCCCACATGATTAGATTCGAATTGATGAGTCGGCCCGAAACACCGAACTCGACGCCACCGCGATAAAACCCTTGTGCGGTTCCGGTCAGCGGACAGTACGTCACCGCGACGGGAGAGCCGCCAACGACGTCGTTTACGATCTCGTGGTTGACGAGGATTCGCTGTGGATACGCCCGAACGTCTCCATCAAGGTCGACCCCAAACACGCGCTCACACGGCGGAAGCTCGACGTCACTCGCCTCCGCGAACCGTGGCTCCTCGATCGAGGGGATTCCGTCGTGACCGACACCACCGCTCAGATCGTTCTCGACGAACGTCTCACGATCATAGCCGAGGTACAGTGGTTCCTCGCGGAGAGGAATTTCAGCCGCCCCGTAAGCCGTTTCCGGCGTCGCCCGCGCCCCCTCAATATCGGTCGGACGGACGCCACCGGATAGTTCGACGGCCCCATTAGTCTCCGTACAGGGAACGCCGAGATCGACTTCGGGATGTGTGTCGGAACCGTTGTTGGGCGTATCAGCACTAGTGTTGCCGCCGTTTGCTTCGCCACCGACCACGCTGAAACAACCGGCGGTCGTAGCCGTTCCTGCGGTGGCGAGCACTGTCAAGAGCCGTCGACGTGAGGGAGCCATTCGCATACAGATATGTGAACGATCTACATAAACGAAGAGCGGATGTGTAAGCTTGCCACATGAGGGCAAGGATGCTTCGAATTCGAAACAGTATCACCGTTCATATACTTACATTTTGGTCGGGCACAGTCCGACTATCACTCCCGGCTGTTAACACGAGTAATATAGGTTCCCCCTCCGACTTTGGCGACCGTTCGAGAGCCGGCATTGGTCCGGGTTAGTTCGTTTGTGTCGCGTTACGACGGCCCACCGGCCGATCACTCATCGTTCTGGAAACCGATCTCCCCCGAACTGCCTGAGGGGGACCCAGTGAGTCAGGGCTATAGATCACTCCGCAGAAAAATACGCTGTCCGGCGGTTAGTGATCGTCCTCGCGCCACTTGTACCCGCAGTCAGTGCAGGTGAAAAACCGGGTTTCAGACTCGTCGGCCGCACGGATCTGTTTCATCTCATAGCGCGCTCGGTCGTGCTCGCATTCCGGACAGCGAGCCGACGTCGTCGGACCGATCTCCTCGTCATCGACGTCGGACATGTCGACGGGGCCGCTGTCGGTATCTTGACCTTCCGTTGTGACCATGCCGGATTCGCTGTCGGCGTCGCGTGCCTTCTCGAAGCTACAGGACCCACACACCCACAGACCGTCCTGGCTGTGCATCATCGAACCGCACTCGTCGCAAAACTCCATACCCGTGGTTCAGTCGGGCTACGTATTTAACCGGCCGGGTTCACGGAGAATGCGACTATCGGAAGCGTTCCGGAAGTGTGATGAGTCGGCTGCTCCTCGGTTTGATAGATGCTCGGGACCGACCGGAGAGTCATCGTTCTCGCGCTGGCCCGGATGGCCGACGCGGTCGCGAACTCGTTTCTCATCATCGTGTTGCCGCTGTATATCGCGAGCGGCGAGCTCTCCTTACCGGGGTACGAAGGGACGTCGATACTCGGTATCCCGGTGACACTAGAGCTTTTGATCGGCGTCGCGCTGGCGCTGTTTGGCCTTTTGAACAGCTTCGCTCAACCGTTCACCGGCCGGCTCTCGGATCGAACCGGCCGCCGGAAGATCTACATCCTGTTCGGCCTCGTCGTGCTCGCGGTGACGAGCGTCGCCTACGCGCTCGTCGAGAGTTACGAGGCGTTGCTCGTCGTTCGGGCGCTCCAGGGGCTGGGCGGCGCGTTCGTCATTCCGACGACGATCGCGCTTGTCAACGATCTGGCGAGAAGCGACGCCGAGCGCGGCGGAAACTTCGGCGTGTTCAACACGTTCCGGCTCATCGGATTCGGCTTCGGGCCGATCGTCGCCGGACTCGTGGTTCAGGCGGGACCGTACACGCTGCCGTTCGGGGCGGTGCTTTCGGGATTTAATGCCGCATTCGGCGTCGCCGTCGTCGGCGCTCTCGTGAGTTTCCTGTTGGTGACTGTGCTCATTGAGGAGCCGGAGATATCGGCCGCCGCGAGCAGCGACTTCTCGATCGCGGTGTTCGGCGAGGACGGTCGGCTGTTCGATCCGGTCTTCGTTCTCGGTGTCGGGACGCTGTTCATGGCGACCTCGATCGCGTTGTTTACGACGCTACAGGAGCCGATCAACGCGCGGCTCGAACAGGGGCCGACCTGGTTCGGCATCCAGTTTTCGGCCGTCGTCATCGCAAACATCGTCCTACAGGTGCCGATCGGGCGGGCGGCGGATCGGATCGGCAGAAAGCCGTTTCTCGTATGGGGGCTCGTACTACTCGCGCCGGCGGTGTTGGCGCAGGGCCTCGTTACCTCCTCGGGGGCGATGCTCACTGCTCGACTTATCCATGGCGTGTCGGTCGCGATGGTGTTTGCGCCGTCGCTCGCCGTGGCCGGTGATCTCGCCGCGGAGGGAGAGTCAGGAACGACGCTGTCGGTGTTGACAATGGCGTTCGGCCTTGGGACGGCAGTCGGCCCGCTCGCCTCAGGGGCGCTTTTCGGCTACGGCTTCGTCGTCCCCTTCGCTGTCGGGGCAATTTTGGCGCTCGCCGCCCTTGCCCTCGTCGTCACGCAGGTCGAAGAAACGCTTGAAGGGGCCGTTACGCCGACGCTCCTCTCAAGTGGGTAATCGAGATCATGGACGCACAAACCGGTCCCGGAGAACTCCCGGGAGGGTTTTTCCCTCATCAATGATATCACGACGGTACTGCATGTACACCGCACCGAGCGGCGGCTGTATCAGATACGCGAGCGCGATCGGGAGCACCGCCTCCGCAGGCGGGAATCCGGGAACGGCTGCGATCGCCAACGCGATGGAGAGATTGCGCATGCTCGTCGCATAGACGAGCGCAACCGATCGAGAGTCCGATAACAACAGCCCACCGAGGCCGGTACCGACGGCGAGAATTACGGCATAAAACGCCACAAGCGGGATGATGGTGAGTGCTGAGGTGAGCGGGTCAGCCAGGATGCTCTCGGATCGGATCGCCATCGCGATGAAGACGATGAGCATCACGCCGAGCGAGGAGACCCCCCCGAACGTCGGTTTGAGTCGTTTGAAGCCGTTTTCGCCGAGGCGTCGAAGCAGAAACCGTCGGGTCAGATTGCCGGCCACCATCGGAACCACGACGATGATCGCCAACTGTCGATACAGCGCGTTCGGATCGAAGCCGACCGCATCGCCGATGAGCGCAGAGAGATACACCGGGAGAATGAAGATTGCGGCGACGAGGTTGACCGCGATGGCGACGAGTGCGGCTTCGAGATCCCCGCCGGCAAGGCCGGTCCAAGCGGCAGTCATCCCCGAAGTCGGGATGAGTGCGATCAGATACAGCCCAATCGCATAGGCTGGATTTCCGGCGAAAAACACGCTGGCAAGGGCGACGGCGACAAGCGGCGCAATCGCAAAGTTCACCAGCAGGCTCAAGCCGACCGGGGCGACGTGTTCACGAACCGAGAGGACCTCCCGGATATCGATGTTGATCATCATCGGATAGATCATCACGAAGAGTACGGGGATGATCGCGGACTGCAGCGTCGTTTGTGTTCCAGGTCCGATAAACTGCCCGACAATGAGGCCCACGGCAAGCGAGACGACGACAACGTAGATGAGGTTCGCCTTCAGATATCGAAGGGTACTCGTGATCATCGGTGTCGCCCTCTCCCGAACGCGGCGGCGTCCATCAGCAGTGATTCCATTAATATATTGTATAAAATTCACAATATTAATAAATTGTGGTCCGAACGGAAGCAGCCGAAAGCGATCCCGTATCCGATCCACATATGAATCCTGCACTCGAAGACCCGCACATGAGCGGCGACGTACTCGTTTACGACGACGACTGTGGCTTCTGTACCTGGTGGGCCGACTACTTCGCCCGACGGACCGATATCGAACTCGTTGGCTTCGGGGAACTCACTGACGAACATCTCGGGCGACTCCCCGACGACTATGAGTCCTGTGCACACCTTCTCACCGACGAGGGGGTGGTCTCCTGCGGGGAAGCCGTCGAACAGTCCCTTGTCCGGGCGGATGTCCCGCCAGGGGCGGCGGAGCTCTCCCGGTTTCTCAGCCAGTTCGAGGACTACGAGCGAGTTCGGGAACGGCTCTATCGGGAGGTCGCGGACAGACGGGATCTGTGGGGGTTATTCGTCTCGAAGGATCACCCCGACACTTAGAAGAATTTGAAGAGATCGTCTCGCTTCTGTTCGTGAAGGTGGTGTCTCACTGCCTCATTGAGCGATTCGATCGAGCCCCGCTTTGCGGAGATCGGCGCGAGAACCTCATCGAACTGCTGCCACGGCGTGTAGAGCCCGAGCCGTTCGGCTATCTCGTCAAGCCGGTCGTCGCGGTCGTCGACTTTGTCCATCTTGTTGACCGCGACGACGGCCGGGATGTCGAGCTCCTGGAGAAACCCAAACATCTCGACGTCGTGCGGGATCTCGTCGGGGCCCGAATGCCGATCGATGATGTCGACGACCGCCTTGCCGTCGACGACGAGAATTCCGACGAGAATCTCCTCGGCGTTTTCCTCGAGGTACTGGACGATGTCGGTTTTGATCCGCTCGCGGACGTCATCGGGGACGCCCGACATGAATCCGAACCCCGGCAGGTCGGTGATAACGAAATCCTCGGCGGCCCAATCGTAATGGTTCGGTTTTTTCGTGACGCCGGGGTTGCCGCCGGTGTCGAATTTGTGTCCCGTGATCTCCCGCATCAACGTCGATTTGCCGACGTTCGACCGCCCGAGAAGGACGACTTCCGCATCGCGGTCAGGGCGTGTCTCGAACATATCCACGATTGGTTCGTGGCGCGTATAAGCCGCCCGATCCGGTTGGTTCGCCGAACGTTGCACGAAGGAGAACACGCCCCGGCGAACGGTTGGGTTTATCGGGACGGGGAGCGACGTCACGTTCGTGCGACTCGTTCAGGTGACAATCCCGACCGGGAAACGCGAAACCGTCCTCAAGCTCCTCGATGATGAGGGGATAGATTACGTCGTCACCGACGAGACGAGCGGGCGAGAGTACACCGCAGTCGCGTACTTCCCGCTGCCGACGAATGCCGTCGAGCCGGTGTTGGAGCAGCTCCGGGAGGTCGGGCTCGAACGGGAGGCCTACACCGTCGTCATCAGCGCCCAAACGGTCGAATCCGAGCGGTTCGAGGCGCTCACCGAAAAATACGCCGAGGGAAAAAGCGAAGAACGGATCGCCAGACAAGAGCTTGAATCCCATGCGGAAGAGCTCGCCTCCGCGCTACCGACCTACGTCGTGATGACCGTCGTCTCGGCGGTGATCGCGACGGCGGGACTGCTTTTGGATTCGCCGGCGACCGTCGTCGGCTCGATGGTCATCGCACCGCTTATCGGCCCCGCGATGGCAGCCGCGGTCGGCAGCGTCATCGATGATACGGACCTATTTCGGCGGGGGATCACCCTCCAGGTCCTCGGCGTCGTTCTCGCCATCGTCTCGGCGACGCTGTTTGCCGCCTTCGTCGAGATCGCGAACCTGATCCCGCCGGGGCTCGATCCGCTGTCGCTTTCGGAGGTCGAAGAGCGGCTCGCGCCGAGCGTACTCTCGCTCGCCGTCGCGATCGGTGCCGGGATCGCCGGCGCGGTGAGTTTGATGACCGGCGTGTCGGCCGCCCTCGTCGGCGTCATGATCGCCGTCGCCTTGATCCCGCCCGCGGCGACCGTCGGGATCGGAATCGCTTACAACGAGCCGGCGCTTGCCGTCGGCTCTGCGGTTCTGGTCGCGGTCAACGTCCTCTCGATCAATCTCGCCGCCCTCGTGGTGTTGTGGTATGCGGGCTACCGGCCCAAACAGTTCTTCAGACACGACGAGGCGCGGATCGCGACACTGAAACGAGTCGTCGTCCTCGTCGCGGCGATCGCGCTGCTTTCGGTGTTTCTCGGCGGCGTCACCTACGATGCGTACCAGGCCGCAGGAACCGAACAGGACATCCGCGACGGCATCGTGACGGAACTCGAAGATCCGGCCTATTCCGGCTACGAACTTCTCGAAATCGAAGTGCGGACCGACACCGAGTATCTCCTGTTTCAGCGACCGACGGAGGTAGTCGTCACCATTGGCGCGCCCCCCGATGCGGCGAGACCGGGGCTCGCGGAGGGAGTCGAGAATCGATTGACGGCCCGATACGGTATCGAGGTCGAAGTGCAGGTGTTGTACGTCGAGATCGAACGGAGTCGATGAGTCAAACGGCGATTTGAGTTTTCGGCGTTTATACGTGACTTCCCGCGCTCGGTCCGAGTATGCACCGCGACGCGCTTGCGCTTTTGGTTATTTTCATCGCCATCGTTGCGCTAACGCTCGTCGGACTCGTATTGCTGTCCTCGTTTGGCGCCTGAAGGGTGGATCGGCATTACTCGAACGGCAGCTCGGGCTCGTAGCCGACGGCCTCGATCGTCGCATCGAGGACCTCCTCGACGCCCTCGCCCGTCTCGACGCTCATGTAGTAATCAGCCTCGACGTCACTCGAGCGGTCGGCCTTGTTACAGACGGTGAGGATCGGCACCTCGAACGTCGATTCGATGTCGTCGAGGAGTTCGAGTTGCTCGGCGATCGGGTAGCCACACTCGCCGCTGGCATCGAGCATGACGAGGACGGCGTCGGCCAGGTGTGTCAAAGCCGAGACCGCCTGCGATTCGATCGCGTTGCGATCCCCGGAGGGACGATCGAGCAGACCGGGCGTATCGACCAGCTGATACCGAATGTGGTCGCGTTCGAGGTGACCGACGCTGATTTGCGTGGTCGTATACGGGTAGGCGGCCGTCTCGTTTCTGGCGTTCGTCACGCCGTTGACGAACGATGATTTGCCGACGTTGGGGTAGCCGGCGACGACGATCGCGGGTTCGTCGGCCCGGATGTCCGGCAGCGTTTTGAGTGCGTCGCGGGCCTCGCTGATCGCGAACAGATCGTCCTCGACCTGTTGTGTGATG
>LFFM01003242.1_pt1 | contig 10326 bp, 8 predicted proteins | sample 643131 | NCBI WGS metagenome assembly LFFM01 (sample SAMN03777445, study PRJNA286221) | soda lake metagenome | biome: soda lake; feature: Kulunda steppe; material: water; isolation source: sample Tc-Br brine of Tanatar trona crystallizer | place: Russia: Kulunda steppe | collected 2011-07 | reverse complement strand
TCGTCGGCGTAGAAGGCGTAGATGAGGTCTTGGCCCCAGACAGTGTCGCCTTCGGCGTGATCGTAGAACCGACCGACGCCGGGGACTTCGTCCCCGGCTTTCTCGGTGATCGTGTCGTCGAGGATGATGTAGCCATCCTGTGACCAGCGCGTTTCACCGTGTTTTTGAAGCTCTTCGAGGCGTTCGTGGTTAAACTCCTGTTCGACCCAGTCGTACTCGGTGAGGAACTTGTTGAGGGCGCGTTTCCTTGGGCTGGAAGGACTTCGCGTGCGATACCCGCCACGGTCTTGTTGCTGGCCACAACAAGACCGGTGGCGTAGGTTTTCGCGTGATGACGTTGTGCTGGTGACAGCGACTCGAACTCATCGAACACGCGCGTACACGATAAGAAGTCCGTAATTGGCATCATCCGTCCTTGCCGCCGCCTACGTCACGCTCCTACTTCAACGTGCAAAGCTGAGAGAATAAGTGAATCGCTTTTGATTCTATGCTCTACATTTGCCAAGCAAGTCTATAGTGCTAGATATATTACTTTTTTGCATAATTTTAGGTTCATGGAAACTTTAATTCTCCTATGGATAGAACGTTGAAGTTCGCTATTGGGAATGTAGACCGAATTGCACCGTTAAAAGCGGGGAGAGTAAGACCTGATGGATTTGATATTGAGATCGTCCACAATAGTTATGGGTCATTATTTCAAGACATCAGTCAAAAGGAAAAGTACGAACTGACTGAAATGAGTATGGCTTCATATGTTATCTGGAAATCAAAGGGTACTTGCCCATATATAGGCATACCCGTATTCCCGTCACGCACATTCCGTCATTCGGCAATATACATTAATAATCAATCGGACATACACAAGCCAAAAGATCTTGAAAGCAAACGTATCGGAATTTTGCCCGAATACCAGAGCACCTCTGCAACGACAATACGAGGATTTTTGAGTAATTTCTATGATATTGATATTGAATCAGTTGACTGGTTTACAGAGAAGGAAGAAAGGATGCCGATTAATGTTCCAGATCATATTTCTATTGAACAAATCGGTGAGGATGAGCAACTGGAACAACAGTTAATCGGGGGGGATATAGATGCACTATTCTCTACTAAAATGCCAGATTTAAAAAACGAAAACATAAGTAGACTTTTCAAAGATTACAAGGAAGAAGAAAAGAGATACTTTGAGCAGACTGGTTATTTCCCAATAATGCATACGGTTCTGATCCACAACGAAATATACGATGAGAACCCGTGGGTAGCGGAAGAATTATATAATGTTTTATTAGAGTCAAAAGAACTCGCTTTTGTTGATCTCTACGATACTGATTCGTTGAAGGTTATGCTCCCCTGGCTGATGGATCATATTGAAGAAACAAGAAATGTGTTAGGAGATGATTTTTGGCAATATGGATTTGAGAATAATGTCGGCGATATCCAAAAGATAGCAAACTACTGTAATGAACAGCATCTGTCGAAAAAAGCAATGGCCCCTGACGATCTATTTCTACCAATAGACTGAGAGTCTATCCGAAAATTCTATAGCCAATAGTTCCTGCGGTCAGTTTGGATGAATTACACTGATCCTCTGGTGTGTCCCTCTTTCCATGTGCTTGTTTGACTAAAATCGCTCATCCGTAGGAGATTGTTGATACAGCTGAGCGGTCGCTGCGGAGTCAAAGAAGACAAGAGCACCCCGACAGCGTTACCCGACACGAATGATTCCGTTATATGTGTGTTTTGGTCGGAATCGGTCGCAGCGGACCTGCTGTAACAGGTCGCTGGCGTGACGGTCAGAAACGCCAGTTACGCGGAGTTTCAGCTGCATCTACGTAAGGGTTGTGACCGCACGTTCAACGATAAGACTGGCACAATTTTCGCTCACGCGAAGATTGCGCTCCGACGGTGATTGTTCTCGATCTACGCGTTTCTCCGGTTTAACATGAGTCTCTGCTAATCACAGTGAGAAATCGAGGTGACACACAAAACGATGCGCCTTCCCTTGATCTCGTTGGCCAGGTCGAAATTGACGAAGTGTACGTTTCTGCCGGGAAGAAAGGCCGAGAGCGCGACCAATCGTCGCGCTCGCGTGGCTTGTCCACGCTTGGGCGAGGTTCGTACGATGGCGACAAGCCACCCGTATTCATCATCACTGATCGAGGAACCGGACAGCGATACGTGATTCCAGCGAAAGCCGCCGAAGAAGTGCATGTCAACACCTGCTCTCGCCCCACCGAGGTCTCTCAAAGGACAAGTTGACGCAGTATCTCAGAGCGTTTCAACTACGACAGAAGTTATACCGCAAACCGGCTGAAAAGCAGTCAAACACGGTATCCGAGCGACGCTCTAAAATCAACAATGTGCTACGCAAGAGCGATTGACCGAAAACTCCACATTTGGTGGTTCTCTTTTTCAGGAGAGTTGATTTATATAATTCCCTTGTACCTTGCTCTGTCTCTGAGGTTTTCCACATCTAGATCAAAGCTAAAATGTATGTCTTCTAATGCCGAAAAGACTGATTCTATGGGCATTCCCAATTCATACTGATAATAGATTCCTCCATTCCGTCCTTCATTTCTCTCATAACGATCAAGGACACCCAGCATGGTGAGCTCACTGAGATGATTATGGAAGGCTCTTTCACCTAGTGCTTCATTCCCAATGTCTCCAACTAGTGACAAATACTTTTTAAAAATAACACTACGTCGAGCAGGAACATTTTCATCAATTTCGGCTAGTACCATACTCACCAATGTCAAATGGTCGTTCACTGTCAAATCACGCAAAGACTTCTCCACTTGCTGCTTACGGAGCAATAATTTAGCTTGCTCGACGTGACTGATAGTAACAAGTTCATCATTTTGTCTGCGAGCTATGTGACCCGATTCTAATAATAGATCTAAGGCCTGACGAGCGCTGCCCTTATCACTGGCAGCTATCGCACTACATAATCCGATGACGCCACTGGCAAGAACATCAGGTTTGAATGCTAGTTTGGATCTTCTTGAAAGGATATTTTGAAGCTCGTTTGCATCATATGGGGGGAAATGAATTTCACGTTCACAAAGTGTATCTTCTGCACGAGGATCAAGCATTTCTCGAAATTTAAAATCGTTGCTGATACCGATAATTCCTACCCGAGATTTCTCAAGATTTCCATTAGTTCGTGCCCGAGGTATCTGGTATAGTATGGAGTCATCTCCACTAATGTAATCAATTTCATCCAGCACTATTATTATCTGACTTTCTAATGAATCAAATTCTTGCCATAACATTGTATAAATAGCACTCAACGGATACCCCGTTTCACTGACTTGGTTTTCAACAGACCGGAGCTCATTGACCAAATTCACGGCGACACGATAACTAGACGTGAGGTCTTCGCAGTTCATGTAGATGATATTTAGGTCTATATCATCATACTTTTTTGAATCCTCTTCAAGATGTGACAATAGATATTTCGTCGTTGCAGTTTTCCCAACCCCAGTTTTACCATATAAAAATATGTTCCTAGGTTGGTTTCCATTTATGACCGGAAGTAAACATGATTTATACATTTCCAACTCCTCGTCGCGTTCCTCAATTTTATCTGGACGGTAGTCGTCATGCAAGACATCTTCATTATCGAATATTGTTTGTTTACGTTCAAACATTTCCGTGACCAGTGTTACAACTATACATACGGCACCCGTATGAGACTATCGGTACAACTGTTTCAATTGTTCATATGTGTCCTTTCCCCGCTAAATTAACAATATTCGTAATCCTTATTAGAACTTTATGTAGCATTTTATCGGATTCCCCGTCGGTAGTTGAAAACTGATTATTTCCCCTAATCAAGAATGTCACCTTTATCTGCCGAATATTCAAGCGATTGACTATGTGGTTCGCTGTCGTTTCAGTAGGTATTATCCCAGACCGTTGCCCAAGTCGAGAAGTTCATCACCTGACAACATTGAACTCTCACTCCCCCGACGCTGACTACTTGCAACGAGCAGTATCGCTATCGTTGCGATTGCGGGGTTTAGTAGGTCGGAATTCCAGAGATAGGGCTCTGGTGAATCACTAGACAGCACTGGAACGTACCGCCAGAACTAGGGAGTTGAAGCGGGAAACCGCGATTGTCCAATGTCGAAGATTTCCCGCTTCACGCAGAGAGTAGTGACCTTAGGAAAAATGCTGTTGGTGGCGGAGGCGAAGCCGCCGGTTCCTTGCACTGTCTGCGGGTTTACCTCGAACAATCCTACCGCGAAGCACTAGACTGGTTGAGCGAGATGTCACATATTTTGGACGAGATAGGGATTGAACCGGACGAATTACCCGATCACTCGACGTTAGTCAAGTGGTTTGATAGAATCACGATGGCGGTGTGGCGAGTGCTCCTGCGCCTGTCCGCGCAGGAGCACGAGCCATCGGGCGATGCTGCCATCGATTCGACGTATTTCGACCGCGAGAACGCCAGCAAACACTATTGCCGTCGCACCAACTACCGCGTCCAGACGCTGAAAACAACCGCGCTCGTGGACACAGACTCTCAAGCTGTGCTGGACGTGCATTGTACGACCGAGAAACGCCACGACACGCAGATCGACGAGGCTGCCTACGGTCAACGAGCACTTTCTGAAACAGTGTTTTCCACGGTCAAACGCACGCTCGGCCACGCCGTGCGTGCCCGAGCGTGGTACCGAGAATTCCGTGAGATTGTCCTGATGTGTTCGGTCTACAACATCAAACGAGCCGTCACCCACCCGAATTAACTCACGTATAGCGATTCATCAAAGCCATGTGGTTTCGAAATGAGTAGTCGAGCCGACCGCTGAGGTCAAGGCGCGCGAGGGCAGTCAGGTAGCCGTAGCCATCGACCAGAAACACGGTCTCGGCGAGGTAGTGTTTCCGTGAGAGTGAACGCAGAAACTCGGTTGCGGCGTCGGTTCCACGCCGTTCGAAGAGTTCAGCACCCAGCAGAAGTTTTGTTTCGGTGTCGATCGCCGCATACAGCCAGTGCAACTCGCCATTGATTCGGACAGCCAATTCATCGACAGCGACCAGCGACGGCTTCGCCATCGGTGGGTCCGCCAGGCTGTCGGCCAGCCGGTGAATCCACTGCCAAACGGCCCCGTGCGAACGATCAACGCCGAGGAGTCCTAAGACGGCGGTTGTTTCCCTAATCGATAACCCAGCAGCGGTGAGACGCACGCCGAACGCCCTGACGGGCGTCGGCGTCCGCTCACGCTGCCAACACTCAAGATTCTCCACCGCGAACGTTTCTTTGAGCAGGTCGCTGAATAGCATGAATTACTAGCTCTTCGACCTGCTCGTTCCTTATCTAGACAGTGCCCCGGAATCAATCATAAGAGAGTCATATTTTCATCAACAGTAGCAGTCTGTAACCATCACTTTCGAATCGCTAGAGAGGGCCGAAGTTGGTGGATAATCCCTGTACGTGAATTCCGTCGAGGATCGGTGTCCGCAGACAATCTAAGCGGCAAGTTTACTAGTTTGGGCCTGAACGGAAGAAAGCCAATTCACCGTCATGTGATTGAATAGCTCCGCCTACCAATCGACACCGGTCTGCAAGTGTTCTATAGACACACCACCCTGCAAGTGTTCTTATCCTAAAAAAGAAACTCGTTGTCACTGAGATACTCACGTGAACTCCCACAAGTGTTGCTGCTGCCGATCCGATAGATCAGGTGCCTCAAACTCGCTCGACTCTTCCTCTAAATAATACGAGAGAATATCATTGGCATTACTGGGAACCGAATCACTGTACGTTGATTTCTGGACTGCCTGAATAATATCTCGTGGATCATCAGTAATGTCATACACGTATCTACGACCACCTTTACGACCAAGATTCTGTTCAGCCGACCGGACGAGCCCCTGCATCGATAGCTGATCGAGGAATTCGTAGATTTTCCGTTCGCTTTTTACACGAGTAACCCCGGACTCAGCAACCGAGGAATATAGTTTGTAGATGTGTTTCGTCGTCGCATCATGACTCGGTTCGATGACAGCTAAAGTTGTGGCCAAGTAGACAAGTGCCTGATGTGTCGTCAAATCCTGTTCGAAATAATCGAGAATCTCATCAGTTTCAACAGTTTCCGTCGCTTTCCGAGTGTGCTCCTCAGTCACAACATCAACATCATCAATTCGAGCAAGCTCACCTGCTTTCTGTAAGATCCGTTTGCCCTGTCTCACGTCACCGCGCTCCTGTGCAGAGAACGCAGCGGCAAGCGGGATCACATCATCTTCCAACACATCATCTTCGAACGCCATGTCTGCGTAGAATCCTAAGATGTCACCTAGCTCACCCGCATTATACGGCCCGAATTTGATTTCTTGTTCACCAAGCGTCGATTTGACTTTCGGCTCAAGCACATCAACAAACTTCAAATCATTCGAGATGCCAATTAGCCCAATTTTCGCGTCTGTGATTGCCGTGTTCTCATTCGATTCTGCACGTGGAAGTTCGTATAAAAAATCGTTTCGAGCTCCAGAAGGAATATTGTCGATCTCGTCGAGGATAATAAGAACGTTTCCGCCGACCGCTTCAATCTCGTTGTACAAGAATTCAAATACTTTGTCTGTTGAGTATCCGGAGTTCGGGAGCTGGTCGTCGGTTGGTCGGAGTTCATTCACAAGCGCAGTAGCGAGAGCGTACGCAGATTTGTAGTTACGGCAATTAATCGGCCCAATAACCTTCAACGGAACGTCAGTTTCGTCGGCCATCTCCTGCAGTTTATCTCGCATCCATAACGTAACGGCGGTCTTTCCTACACCTGTTGGGCCATAAATAAATACGTTGTTTGGTTCGTGCCCGACGACAATATCTTCCAACGCCACTCGATACTGCTGGATCTCGTCTTCCCGGTGAAAGATTTTATCGGGCGTTTCGTCCTTCTTCAACACCTGTTTTTCATCGAAGATCGAGTCCGTCGTGGAGAATGGATTTTCGTTGAGCTCGGTCATACTGACAGCATCACACGGTCCGTTGTTAAACCTTACCCACCACCCTGCAAGTGTTGCAAGTGTTCTCAGGACACTACACACACACACCACCTTGCAAGTGTTCTGCTCGGTTAGAACGTCCCCCCCCCATCACTCACATGAAGCTATGGTACAACTAGGAAGCGGACACGGAGAACAACAAGTATAGACGCTTTACCTGACGAATTAGACTTTATTGACTCTTCTAAATATGCTGCATGTCAACTGGTTCAACTGGACGAGATACTACTAGTTATAGTTAATATAGTTGTTGTTGTTGTTGTTGTTATTGCCGGTTCTTTAACCCATAGTCTGTGTCTTTCTAACTGCTTAAATCGGGAGAATAGATGAATCTCACACAGATTATATACAACCAATTTACCACTTCTTTATATATTACCACCTGTTCTGTCTTCTCCCCCACGTACCCTTCCAGCATTCTAAACACTTGCAGGGTGGTGTGTGTGTGTCATTGATCGAGTCCATTGTCCGATAATCGAAGTCGGCCTGATTGTCCAAATCACTTCAAGACAATATCTATCTGACTGAGAAAACCACACAGCACCAGAACGGCCCCACTCTGCCTGGTAACATCGGCAACGCCTTTACGAGACCGACGTTTAATGCTGACACGCAAGCCCAACGAAGCGAGCATGAGCGCGGTGGCGGTCAACCTCTTCCATGCGCCACCAATTTCCAACGAGGACGGTAGTGACGGACCGCTTGACGAATTGTTCTGACGGCACCGTCACTGAGTCTTTCAGTCGTGCCCAGCAGACGGAGTAGACAAACAGGTTAAGTCAGGCGAGGCCGACGACTCAGAGGACTGAATCTACATGTACATTTTTTATGCCATGATTAGAATCAGGGCCTGTGCTTGATCGCCTGGGACGCACTGGTAGAGTTATCTTCGTTCTTGCAGTGGTAGCGGTTGTTCTGATCGGGGTCGCCACAGGAGTCTACTGGGCGATTGGGTCTGTAGGGCTGACCGGGTTGAACGTGGTTGTCTCCGGTATCTTGACGGCGGGATTGGTTCTCCTCTACGCCCAGCAGACTAATATCCTTGATGCGCAGCGCGAATTGTTGACGCAAGAACTGAACCGGGAGGCTCGTCAACAGCACACCGAGACTCTGCGAAAACGCGTGGAAATCTGGCATGGGAATCCAGAACTGGAGCTGTCAGACGATGTACTCGATAAGCAGGACCTGAACCTGCCGCAGGTGCATGGGGCGTCGCTCGAATCAGCACCGAGAGAAAGCTATATGACGTTTCCCGAGGACGAGACGTTCCACGTAATCCCAACACAGCTGCGCGGCGATCGGTACTTGGAGGACCTACTCAACAACCATGCGCCAAAACTCCGGGAGACTGCCGAGGAGATCGTACAGCTACAGGAGGAGTTTGTACAGCTCCGGTCGAAGTTCGTGGAAGAATTCGACGAAGCGCCGACGCAAGACGCGGATGCATACGTACTGGAGCCTCAGGACCGGCTCGGAGAGTGGCTGTTCGAGCTCCAAGTGCTACTGGAGCGCGGTAGATTGGAGGATTTCGACGAACTCCGGGAGCGGGCCTGGGCGAGTTTTGAGCGAGGGGATGACGGGAGGCACAGTGAGAGGCCGAAGCTGTTTATTCGAGTAGAACTCGGGAACCGCGTCAGCACACCGGTGTACGTAGCAACGTGGCATGATGAGGCTGATCAAGAAGAGATACAAAAGGAGTTGGAAGTCGTAGAGGAGGAAGTGGAGGATATCGTCGAAGGCGTGTTGGATCTGGTGGAGGCGAATCGGCCATACGGGTTGACGGTTGAGGCAGCGGAGACATTGGACGCGGCAGCGAAGGCGGTAAACGAGTTGGAAAACCGGTTAGTGGAGTACCATGGGCGGCCAATCTATTCGGGGGACTGCGAGTACCTGGAGGAGACACGGATCCAGGATGTCTAAGGGCACGGACAATGTTATTGGCCATCACGTAGCGTTTTAATCCAGTGGGTGTTCCAATATCACAACGGACAGACGCGGGATTGTGGGGTGACATCGGAACAACGGGTGACACACGTTTTCTCTGTATTGAACGCAACCAGGTCAAAACATGTTATCTGATGTGGATTTCAACAGGACCGTCGAAAAGTGTATCAGAGTGAGTTCAAGCATATTCGACTACTTATCAGGATGGACTGGACACTTGTATTGTGAACGGATTTTGTTGTCTTCGCGCCATTGGTAGTATTCGTAGCGGTTGTTATTAATTTCTTTCACGACAATGTTCGCTTTCATGGGGACCCCATCAGGGTAATCGTTAATATCGTCGTTGTTTTGTTGCACGGTCTTGTGCTCTTGCTCGTCCATCTTGGCTTCGGCCTTCGCCTCCTGGTAGATTGCGAGATCCTCTGCGTACGCTGCGATTGTACGGAGATCGCCCGGTTTCTGACGGTGGAGACCGTCTACGATGTACTGTGCAATTCCTGGCGGCTCGTTAGGTTCTGTCGGTGTCATTCTAACCAACAAAGGGAACCAATGGTTATATCCTGTTGGTTAATACGGGTCCTATACGATGACGGTCGCGTATGCCGTACGTCTGACTTAATCTTAATATTAGGGATAACCTTAGGTTGGTACGTGTTATGGCTGACCAGTTCACTAAGGCACTCGATAACGTCGAAGAGTCCCATACTCGATACGCTAAACAATTGGGATTCGTTGGGAGTCGCACACCATTTGCCGCGGAATCGCTTCCCGATACCCGTGTCGCGGTTCGGGTCAATGAAGACCTTCTCCAGGAAGTCGCCTCGCACATTCTCACCCGCGCTGGCCATGTCTCAGTAGTCGACAAGCGGGGTGCAGGGAAGACACACTTCCGCGAACTCGTGTACGATGCACTAAGTGAGGGGCCGCGTAGCGACGAGTTCTGCATCGCGCGAATCCGCGAGGTTGAGAGCATCACTACCCGCAGACTGTACACCCGTCTTCTGGACGAACTCGCGGCGTACGACGCCCTGGACGTTCCCGAGACCTACCCGCGGGCGACCGACGAGGTGCGTCAGGTCGTCGAGGATGTCGCCGAGCAACTGGAGGCAGAGAACCTCACATGTATCGTCCAAGTAGATCAGTTGGAAGACGCCGCGCGGTCCACTCGCACGTATGAGCAGCTGCTCGCCGGGTTACAGAGCATCGGCGATCTTGGTGAGTCCGAGCCGGTGTTCATTCTCTTCTTATTCGGGACTCCGACAGCCGCTGATCGAATCGACGAGCTCCGGCAAACCCTGTCCTCACGGCTCGTAGCCAAGGACCGCTCGCTCGAACGTTTCGGGTTCGAAGAGGCAGAGGAACTCATTGCTC
>LFFM01003241.1_pt1 | contig 10334 bp, 13 predicted proteins | sample 643131 | NCBI WGS metagenome assembly LFFM01 (sample SAMN03777445, study PRJNA286221) | soda lake metagenome | biome: soda lake; feature: Kulunda steppe; material: water; isolation source: sample Tc-Br brine of Tanatar trona crystallizer | place: Russia: Kulunda steppe | collected 2011-07 | reverse complement strand
ATTCGACCGTGAAACACGAGTGGTGCAGGTCGGCGCGGTCGGGCACCGGTCGTCTATTTACGACGAGTTTCCCTGAAGTGGAACGTCTCGGGATACGACGGATTCACCGCGATTCGCGTTGCTCTACTTTGTTCAGCTCGATCAGCAGTCGGAAGACCGCCTTCACGAGGTTGGCGTCGACGTCGAAGCGCTCGGCGTTTCTGCCGGCGCGATCCATTACGCGCTCCTCTTGCCCCTCGTCCGTGGTCGGCAGGTCGTGTTCGTCCTTGACCGCGGCGACGGTGTCGGCGACGTACGTTCGGCGGGCGATCAGCTCGACGATCTCGCGGTCGATGTCCTCGATCTCCGCGCGAAGCTCGTCGAGCGTCATGTCCTCCGGGTCGGATTGGTTCGTGCTCATGGTTTGTCGATGTCGTGGTTGGTACTGGCGTCGAATTCGTCGCGTTCGGTCGAGCGATCGACGATCCGCGCGCCGTCGTTTCGCGTCGTCGTCCGTCGAAGCGTCCCCGGCCGCTCGTTCCAGCGGTCGGCGACGGCATCGAGGTCATGGGCGGGCTCGTCGGGGTCCGCGACGGCGACGACGCTCGGTCCGGTCCCCGACAGCGAGACGCCGGCGACGTCGGGCATCGCCTCGACGGCGGGGTCGGGGTCGAAGCCCAACGCGGCCGAAAAGGCGAGCCCGTTCACCGTCATCGCCTCCACGTACCGTCCGTCGGCGGCGAGATCCGCAACTAGGTCGGCCATCGGCGCGACGGACGCACAGCGGTCGACGTCGGCGTCGGCGCTGTAGGCCCGTTCCGGCGGGGTCCAGACGAGCACCTCCCAGTCGACCGGCTCCCGGCGTCGGAGCGCGTCGGCACCGTTGTCGGTGAGACAGACGCCGCCGAGCATCGACGCCGTCGCGTCATCGAACGCCCCCGTGACGGTGACGCCGGCCTCGCGGGCCGCGCGCACGCCGAGCCGACACGCCTCCAGCCGGGTGACGTCGACCGCTGGATCCTCCGGGTCGTCGCCGACCCGGAGCCCGAGAGCGGCACACGTAGCGAGGATCGTCGCGTTCGCGGCGGCGCTGGAGCTTTTGAGTCCGGCGGCGAGGGGCACGTCGCTTTCGGTCTCGACGGTTCCGTCCTCGCCGTCGCCCCACCGGTCGGTCGCGAGCGCGACGCATCGCTCGATGAGCTCCGTGTCCGCGTCGGATGCCTCGACGATGGATCCCTCGACGTGACCCGTCGTCGATTCGGGGTCGAGCTCGACCGACGCGCGCGTCTCGACGTCGATGCCGAACGCGGCGCCGGTGCCCGTCGCCAGCGCGTTCAGTACGGTCCCCGCGCCGAGCGCGGCCGCCCGTCCCTCCATACACGCACGCCGTCGAGGGGAGTCAAAGAGTTGGCGGTCTCGGCGAGCGTCTCCGTCCACTCGGGAGCCGGACCCCCGAATCGGAACGGGTTAGTCCTCGGACGGCTCGGCTCGCCGAACGGCGGCGTCGACCTCGTACCAGTCCGGGTGGGCTCGCATGGCGCCGTCCCTGCTTCGGAACTCGACGTCCACGGTAAACCGCCGGGTTCCGGTCAGGTGGTCGCCCGGCTCGAACCGATTTCCGGACGCGAAACGACGGGTGACGTACTCGAAGGCCACGGCCTCCCGAGTCGGGTCGTTTGGCCTCGTCTTATAAGCGTCCGCACGGAACTCGAGCGTTCCGTAGGTGAACCGTCCGTCGTTGCGGACCGCGAGGCGGGCCGTGACGACGGTTCGAGAGTTGCGGTCCTCGACGTCGATGATCTCGACCTCGGTAACGGTCACGCCGGCGTCCTCCGGGTCGACGCGGTCCGGGACGGGGGTCCCCTCGCCGTCGTCATCGTCGCCTTCGGCGTCTTCGCCACCCGAGTCGTCATCGGCGTCATCATCCGTCCCGTTCGCGTCGTCGCCGGGATCGGGTTGCTCGTCGTCATCGTCGTCGGCGACGTCCGGATCGGGTGCCTCGCCGTTTTCGGCTCCGGCTCCACCGCCGTCCACCTGCGGCTCCGGCTCCTCGAAGCAGCCCGCGAGCGCGACGGGGACGGGAACGGCGAGCGCGACGAGACGGCGACGGGAGAGTCGCGTCGTCGGCTGTTCAGCATCCTCGGATGTCTCGCTTCCTGACACGTCCCGCCGGTGATCGGTTCCGTCGGTCATCCGGTCCACCCCCCAAGGACGCCCGCGATGCCGCCGACGACCGCGGAGCCGGCGGCGGTAGCGAGCACCGGCCCGAGCGCGTCGAGGGCGCCGTACGCCTGATCCGCGGCCGCTCCCTGCGAGCCGACCACGAAGACGACGACGAGCCCGCCGTATCCCAGCGCGCCGACCCCCGAGCCGACCCCGCAGGTCGCCGCCGCCTCCCGCGTGCCGTACGACCGTGAGCCGACCAACACGCCGAGCACCCCGGCGAGCAGCGGCGCGGCGAGCAGCGCCGCGGCGGTAACGGCCAGATAGAGCTGTGCGACGAACACGGGGCCGAACCGGTCGGCGTCTCCGCCCGCCTCGGCCGCGAAGGCGGCCTCGGCCCAGCCGGTCGCCGCGACCGCGACGACGCCGACGCCGGCGCCGACGACCGCGAAGAGCGCGACGAGGAGGCCGACCGCTTCCGTCCGCATCATCGAACCGCCCACCCGTCGGCGAGCCGACCCTGCCATCCGGCCCGCTCCTCCCACGCGTCACCCGAGAAGCCGGTCGCCAGGACGAACTCGCCCGCCCGGACGACGTAGCCGTACTGGACGCCCGCGTGCTCGTCGAATCGATACCGCTCGCCGCGCGCCTCGTCATGGAAGATCCGATGCCAGTGCGTCGCCGCCTCCGGCCCCTCCGCCCTGTCGACGTCCGGGTCGATCGGCTCGTCGTCCTCCATCCGCCCGGCGGCGGTCGCCGCGTCGAACCGATCGGCGGCCGTCGCGGCGTCCGGATACCGCTGGACGTACAGCGTCGTTCCGTTCAGGTCGGCGGGCCACCCGCGGAACACCTCGTCGGGATCCTCGTCCGGAAGCGGGCGCTCCGAAAAGACGAAAAAGAGCTCCACCGTCCGCTCCTCCGGTTGCATGACCGGGCCGAATCGGGCTCGGATCTCCTCGCGTCGGTCCCCGTCGAGGGGATCGCCGTAGAACCGCGGTCGTTGCTCCCGCGAGTACGTTTCGTCGTCGTACGGCCGTTTCACGTAGGTGGTGAACCCCTCACTCGCCACCGCGAGTTCGACGAGCGTCCCCTCCAGTACGCCCTCGCGCTCGTCTCCGTCCTCCGGGAGCGGGTCGAGGATCCGGCGGTGTAGCCGGTTGTGTATCGGGTTTCGTGAGAATCGGGTTCGCACGTACGGCATGGTTTCGATCCCGGCGAATCCGCTCCGCACCCGCTCGAGCTCCTCGAGGAAGCGGTCGACGTCCTCCCGCCGGGCGAAGTTGTGGAGCACCTCGGCGTGACGGTCCGTGCGGCGTTCGATCTCCTCCCGCGGAGTGAAATGCGGTTCGAACACGTCACCGGCCGTCTCGGCCGCTGAGAGGCCGGCCTCCTCGAGACGCTCCGCGAATTCGACGTCGACGGTTCCGGTCTCCTCGACCTCCGCGCGGACGTCCTCGGCCTCGGAGACGACCGACCGGATCGCCCGCCGGTAGGTCGCGACCGCCTCCTCATACTCCGTCGCGAACCAAAGCGCGTCGTCGACGACGTTTCGGGTCGCGTCGGCGAGTCGCTCGTTCTCCCGGTCGCCGTTCGGCCGTGCGTCCGTCTCCGGCGACTCCTCCGCCGCGCTCACCGCCTCCACCGCACGATCGGCCGCCTCGTCCGACGGATACTCCACTCCATCGACGGCGAGACAGCCCGCGAGTCCGACGGCGAAGCCGGCACCGAGCACGCCCCGCCGGGTCCGTTTCATATCCCCCATGAACGGCGGCGACGTATAAACGTAGGCACCCGGTCGCCGAGGGGACACCGCCCCCGTCATCCGCCCGGGCCCGCTCGGAGCGGACCCCTTTTGAACGTTCGCGTCCGATCGGTGACCATGTCCACGCCCGCACACGGTGACGTTCCGCCGACCTCCATCGGGATCGAGCTCCGCGAGGAGGGGGTCGTCGTCGAGTACCTCGACGGTCGCACGACGCTGTATCGCGGCGTCCCCAGTGCGGTCGAGGGGCCGCTCACGACCGGTCCCGGCAAGGAGACCCACGTGCTCGTCACCGACCCGACGGAGACGGAGGGAGTGATGACCTACGTCAACGACTACAAGACGGACGACGAGATCCTCCGCGACTCGGGCGTCGGCCGGATCATCCTGGCGGACGGCGAGACCGAGGAGCTGTTTCCGGGCGTCGTCGTGACCCGAACGGGCCAGCGCAACGAGGTCGTCGCCGATCCGGAGGTGGCGGGCGGTCGCGTCCTCGTCTTCATCGAGGACGAGTGGCAGGAGGGCAGCTACGAGATCGTCTCACCCCCCGAGGAGGGGCTCGACGCGTACCGATGAGCTTCCGGAAGCCGTGGCGAGCGCTCGACCGCGACACCGTCAGGGGTGCCCCCGACCGCTACGCGTGTTACGAACTCGGCGACGGGGACGGGAAAACCGTCGGCTTCGGGACCGGCGTGCTGCGGGACGAATTGAAGGAGGCGCTCGCGTACGGCGACGCCGCGAAGGTTCGTTGGGAGCTCGCGGCGTCCGCCGAACACGCCGAGCGGATCCTCGACGAGCACGTCGACGGCTGAGTCGCGGACGGTCCCGTCGGCCTGCCCGGCGGTTGAGTCACCAACGATCCCCGAGAGCGCCAGTTCGCGCTCACTGGAAATAATCGGGGTCGTCGCCCTCACAGGACTCCTCGTGCGTCTCCGCCTCGTCACGCTCGGCGAAGAGCAGTCCGCACGCCTCACAGGCGTACCACGTCATGTCGTCCCGCCGTGTCGCCGTGACCATGCGTGTGACTACCATGTCAGCGGATAAACGATTGTCGCCGGATCGTCGTCGTACCGAGCGATCCGCACGGCCGAAGCCGAGCGTCGGGCAAGGGTAAAGAGTCACGCGCCGGTACGGGTAATATGAACGATACCGGCGGCGTCCGGCTCACGGTCCGCGCGGCCGAAAAGCGGGACGCGGGACGAGGTATCGCCCGGCTCCCCGAATCCGCGCGCAAGCGACTCGGCCTCCTCAGCGGCGATACGGTTCGGATCGAGGGTGAACGAACGACGGTCGCGAAGGTCTGGCCCGGCGGGCCTGACGCGCGCGACGGCTCGATACTCATCGACGCGGACACCCGCGCGAACGCCGGCGTGAAGGTCGGCGACGCGGTTCGCGTGGTTCCGATCGACGTCGCCGACGCGAAGCGCGTCACCCTCGCAGCCCCCGCCGAGCTGGCGACCGTCGACGTCAGCCGGGCCGTCGTCGAGCGCGCGCTCGTTCGCGACCTCCGGGATCGACCGATCACTCGGGGCGAGGCCGTCCACGTCGAGCGGCTGAGCGGGCTTCGGTTCGTCGTCACCGCGACGGAGCCGTCGGGAACGGTCCGCATCACGGACGGCACCGACGTCAACGTCACCTATCGCGAGGACGACGCGAACCGTGACGAAGCCGGCTCCGACCGAACCGGCTCCGCTCGCGCCGGCTCCCCCCGCGACGGCGGGAAGTCGTCCGGGCCCTCGGATGCCCGCTCGACGGATGCACGCGATCGACGCGGCCGACGCGATGCCGGCCGAACGGATCCCCGGACGACGTCCTCCGACGACGCGGTCGACCCGCCGGCGGAGCACACCGCGGGTGCGACCTACGAGGACATCGGGGGACTCGACGAGGAGCTGGAGCTGGTCCGTGAGACGATCGAGCTCCCGCTTTCGGAGCCGGAGGTGTTCACCCGGCTGGGCATCGACCCACCGAAGGGGGTCCTGCTGCACGGCCCGCCCGGGACGGGGAAGACGCTCATCGCCCGAGCGGTCGCCAACGAGGTGGACGCGGAGTTCATCACCATCGACGGCCCCGAGATCATGTCGAAGTACAAGGGCGAAAGCGAGGAGCGGCTTCGCGACCACTTCGAGCGGGCGAACGAGGAGGCGCCCGCGATCATCTTCTTCGACGAGATCGACTCGATCGCGGGCAAGCGTGATGACGCCGGCGACGTGGAGAACCGCGTGGTGGGCCAGTTACTCTCGCTCATGGACGGGCTCGACGCCCGCGGCGACGTGATCGTCATCGGCGCCACGAACCGGGTCGACAGCCTCGACCCCGCGCTCCGCCGTAGCGGCCGGTTCGACCGCGAGATCGAGATCGGCGTCCCCGGCGAGACGGGGCGTCGGCAGATCCTCGACGTCCACACCCGGCGGATGCCGCTCGCGGGCGACGTCGACCTCGACCGCATCGCCGCGCGGACGCACGGATTCGTCGGTGCCGACATCGAGGGGCTCGCCCAGGAGGCGGCGATGACGGCGCTGCGGCGTGCCCGCGAGACGGACGTGGCCGCCCTCGACGAGGTGACGGTCGGGAAGGCGGACTTCGAGGCCGCCCACGCCTCCGTTGAGCCGAGCGCCATGCGCGAGTACGTCGCCGAGAAGCCGACGACCGACTTCTCCGACGTCGGCGGGCTGGAGGACGCAAAGGAGAAACTGGAGCGGGCGGTGACGTGGCCGCTGACCTACGGCCCGCTCTTCGACGCCGCGAACGCCGACCCGCCGACGGGCGTGTTGCTCCACGGCCCGCCCGGGACCGGCAAGACCCTTCTCGCACGGGCGATCGCGGGCGAGAGCGGCGTTAACTTCATTCAGGTCGCCGGTCCGGAGCTGCTCGACCGATACGTCGGTGAGTCCGAAAAGGCCGTGCGGGACCTCTTCGACCGCGCCAGACAAGCGGCGCCCGTCATCGTCTTTTTCGACGAGATCGACGCGGTCGCGGCCGACCGCGACGCCGCCGGCGGGGGCGATTCGGGCGTCGGCGAGCGGGTCGTCTCCCAGCTCCTGACGGAGCTGGACCGCGCGAGCGACAATCCCAACCTGGTCGTGCTCGCGGCGACGAACCGCCGTGCCGCGCTCGATCCGGCGCTGCTTCGCCCCGGCCGACTGGAGACGCACGTCGAGGTGCCCGAGCCGGACCGTGATGCCCGTCGGAAGGTGTTCGCGGTACACACCGACGAGAAGCCGCTCGTCGACGGCGTCGACCTCGACCGGCTCGCGGACGAGACCGAGAGCTTCTCGGGCGCCGAGATCGCGTCGGTCTGCCGTGAGGCGGCGCTCAAGGCCATCGAGCGGGTCGCGGACGAACACGGCGAGGCGGCGAACGACCACGCCGACGAGATCGGCATCACCGACGACGATTTCGCGGCCGCGCTGGCGTCCGTGACGGCCTCACGAAGCTGATCGGTTGCCGGGAAAGCCGCTCCCGCCATGCGTCCGACGTGTCCGACGCGTCCGTTCGGTCCGCGGGCAACGTCTTTACTCGAGCCGTCCGTACCGAACCCATGACCGGCGGAGGCGACGACGGCGGTCCGACGGTTCGGGGCCTCACGAGGGCCGTCATCGCGGCGGTTCGGTCGCGACCGCCGATGGACCTGTTTCTCGCCGCGGTGCCGATTCCGGCACTTCTGGTCGCCGTCTCGTTGCTGCCCGGCACCGAGGCATGGCGATTCTCGCTCGCGGCGGAGGGCGTTCTCGAGAACCGGGCGACGCTCTGGACGGCCTTCGCGTCCAGCTTCGTTCACACCTCCCCCACCCATCTCGTCGACAACGTCGTGAACTACTGGCTGCTGGTCGCCGTCGCGTATCCGCTGTCCGTGATCGCCGGGTGGCGCCGGCGGCTGTTGTACGCGATGGTGGTCTTTCTCGCGGTCGTTCCGCTGGTCTCCGCGTGGGCGACGCTCGCCGTCCTGGGCACCGTGACGGACGCGCCGGCGGCCGGGTTCTCGGACGTCAACGCCGCGCTGCTCGGCTACCTCCTGGTCGTCTGGTTCGTCGCCCTGTCGAGCGAACGACGGCGGTCCGGCGACGGAGCCGAACCGAGCGTCACACGGACGGAGATGGGGGAAAGCGGGATCGATCCTCGCTGGTCGATCGTCGTCGCCCTCGCGGCGCTCGCGGTCGTCTTCCTCTCGCCGAGCGGGGTCGGCTATTTCCCGCCGCTTCCGAACGTCGCCGCGCTCCTCGCGGTCGCGGCGGTCGTCGCCGGGGTCGCGCTCCACGTCTCGACGGGTCGACCGCGCATCGCCGGTTTGAAGCTCCCAGCCTCGCGTGAGCTCCTGTACGTGACCGCCGGGAGCGTCGCGCTCGCCGGCGTGATCGGGTCGCTCGTGATCGTTCCGTTCGGCAGCAACGTCTACGCGCACCTCGTCGGGTTCGTCGTCGGGTTCATCGTGCCGTACGTCGCGGTCGCGGTCGACGCTCGAGGAACGGTACCTGGATGAGAACGCGGGACGGGAACGATGCGAGTTCGCCGAGAGATCACTCCCGAAAGAGCCGGAATGAGCCCTGTCCGACGACGACCTCCCGCGTCTCGTCGCCGACGGTGCTCGTCACGCGCATGTCGCTGACGCCGATCGAGCCTCCGGCGCGGACGACCTCGGCCTCCGCGCGGAGGTCGCCTGTCGCGGGTCGGAGGTAGTTCGTGGTGAGGTTCACCGTGGCGACGCCGCCGGAGAGCGGGTCGTCGAACGTCGTTCGCTGGGCGACGCCGCCCGCCGTGTCGATGAGCGTCGCGGCGACGCCGCCGTGGATCGTTCGGCCGTCCGCGTTCGTCAGCGTCTCCTCGAAGGGAATCGAGAGCACGACGCGTCCGCGTTCAGCGGCCTCGACGGTCGTGTTCAGCCACGAGAGATAGCCGTGCTCCTCCTCGATGCGACGCTCGATGAAGGAGGCGGCGTCGTCGGGTAACGGGTCGCTCCGGTCCGGGTCGAACTCGCGCATGTCTCGGCATGACCACGAAGCGGCTTGTACTCCCCGAAACGTCGGCGACGGAGAAACTGCTCAGCCCTCGAAGCCGGCGTCGTCCATCAGCTCCGTGAGCTGCTCGTCCCGAGGGCGTCCTCGTGGACGATGCCGGTGAGCATGCCGCCGGGATGTGTGTCCCCCCTCATCACGTGGTTCTCCCCGTGACGGTGCATCGCGTGGACGTACCCCGGGTCCGTTCGGACCGTTATACCTGATCCGCAAACCGTCGGTCTTCGGCACCGGCGGTTTATATACGATCCCGAGCCGGACCCGCCGTGACCTGACGGATCGACCGCGGTGGCCGAGGCGGGAGTCCGGCACGCCACCGCGGTTTCACGCATCGTGCCGGCAGTTCGCCACCCCTACAACGTCTCCCGGTACCGCGCTCCGACGGCGCAGTCGGCTCCGTGCACTATCGGCCAACGCCGAGCCGAATGGGGTCGTCGCTTGCTCTGATCTCGACCGAGACGGCGTCGCCGATCCGGAACACCGCATCCGGGCACACGAGCTTGACCCCGATCCGACCGTTCACTGAGGCGAAAAGCGAGAGGCCGACGATCCGCTCCCCGTTCGCGCGGATCTCGATCGGTTCCCACTCGATCCGGCGTCCCCGTCGCGTCCCGACTCGAGTACCGAGCAGCGTGATCGGATCTCGTCGTTCCGTGTCGCTCGTCCCCCGCTCGAAGGTGCCGCCGCCGGCGTAGTGAGCGAGCCCCCCGTCGAGCGGCACCCCCTCGTCGCTCGCGAGCGCCGCGAACCGGCCGTTCGTTCCGGCCGGCCGTTCGGGCGCGTCGAGCACGACGTGTGCCGGGCCACGCTCGATCACCGTCCCGGTTCCGTCCCACGGGACCGAATCGACCGCGACGTCGATGTCGACCGGTAGCGACCCGCTCGCGCGGAGCGCGTTCGAACCGGGAGGCCGAAATCCGAGATGAACGTGGTCGTCGACCCACCGTCCGAAGAAGCCCGAGCGCGTCGTCGGACCGAGCACGTCGCCGACCGCGACGCGGTCGCCCGGCTCCACGTCGGGCACGACGTGGAGAATTCGGGCGATCGTCCCCGGCTTCGCGTCGAGCGCCTCACTGCCGGCTCGGTCGAGCTCGACGACGATCACGTGGTCCGTGTCGGCCGCGTACGAGCGGTCCGGACAGCCCACGGTCCGCGTCTCCTGGACGGTTCCCGAAACCGGCGATATCCCTCGGCCGTCGCCGGGATAGAGGTCGATCGCGCGGCCGGCGTCGTGTGCCGGATACGGGGAGTTGAACCGTGAAAACGTCCGATAGCGTTCGACGACGGAACGCGGAAGCGTGACGGCGTCGGTCATTCGCGCTCGAGCTTCGCGGGGCGGTCGTTCCCGGCGTCATCTCCGGCCCTCCCCTCGGGCGTGTCGTCGTCGGTCGCCTCCGACGAGTCGTCACGCGTGCTCT
>LFFM01003240.1_pt1 | contig 10335 bp, 10 predicted proteins | sample 643131 | NCBI WGS metagenome assembly LFFM01 (sample SAMN03777445, study PRJNA286221) | soda lake metagenome | biome: soda lake; feature: Kulunda steppe; material: water; isolation source: sample Tc-Br brine of Tanatar trona crystallizer | place: Russia: Kulunda steppe | collected 2011-07 | reverse complement strand
ATGGGGGTGGTGCGGGAAGTTCTCGAGGTGCATGGGGTTAAGCCGGCCGAACTCCACGCCATCGGGATCACCAACCAGCGCGAGACCACCGTGATCTGGGATCGCCACACGGGGCGCCCGATTCACAATGCGATCGTCTGGCAGGACCGACGCACGGCCGCCCTATGCGAGTCGCTCAAGGAGCGCGATCTGGAGCGGAAAGTGCGTGACACCACCGGCCTGGTGATCGATGCCTACTTCTCGGGCACCAAGATCCGCTGGTTGCTCGACAATGTCGCGGGAGCACGCGAACGAGCCGAGCAGGGTGAGCTGCTGTTCGGCACCATGGATACCTGGCTGGTCTGGAATCTGACCCGCGGGGCATGCCACGTCACCGACTACAGCAACGCCTCGCGCACCATGCTCTACGACATCCATCGCCTGGCCTGGGACGACGAACTGCTTGAGGCGCTGGCGATCCCGCGGACGCTGCTGCCGGAGGTGCGCCCCTCCTGTGGGCATTTCGGGACCACGGACCCGGATATGCTCGGCGGAGCACAGATCCCCATTGCCGGCATCGCCGGAGATCAGCAGGCGGCACTGTTCGGGCAGGCCTGCTTCGAGCCGGGCATGGCCAAGAACACTTACGGCACCGGCTGTTTCCTGCTGATGCATACCGGTGAGCAACCCGCGGTCTCGGAGTCGGGCCTGCTCACCACCATCGCCTGGGGCATTGACGGTCGGGTGGAGTACGCCCTCGAGGGGGCGATCTTCATCGCCGGCGCCGCCATCCAGTGGCTGCGCGACGAGTTGAAGCTGATCGACTCGGCGGAGGATTCGGAGTACTTCGCCGGCAAGGTGCCAGACGCCGGTGGGGTCTACGTCGTACCGGCTTTCGCTGGGCTCGGTGCCCCGTACTGGGACATGTACGCCCGGGGCGCGATCTTCGGGCTGACGCGGGGGACGCGGAAGGAGCATGTCACCCGCGCGACCCTGGATGCGCTGGCCTATCAGACCCGGGACGTGATCGATGCCATGGGGCGTGACTCCGGGCTGCCGCTCAAGGGGCTCCGAGTCGACGGCGGGGCCGTGGCCAACAACGTGCTGATGCAGTTCCAGGCCGACGTGCTGGGGGTGCGGGTGGAGCGGCCCGAGATCACCGAAACCACCGCCCTCGGAGCCGCTTACCTGGCGGGTATTAACGCGGGCGTCTGGGATCAGGGGAGCGTGGCCCGCCAGGTGGCTTTGGAGCGGGTCTTCGAACCGTCGATGGCGGAGGAGGAACGTGATCGACTCTACAGCGGTTGGCAAAAGGCTGTGCGCCGGAGCATGGACTGGGAGCGAACGTAGCATGACCGCCCCGTCGCGCGTCCGTCGGGGTGGTCGATCCGCGTCCCTTGGGTGGGTATATGTATCCTAGGGTCTTTCTGCCGGCAGCAGCCCTGGTGGTGACCCTGGTGGTGGCCGCCGCCGTCTGGACCGAGGCGATGGGTGATGGGATCGCCCGGCTGCAGACGTTCATTGCCGTCGAGCTGGGTTGGGTCTACACCGGTGTCGTTGCGTTCCTACTCGGTTTCGTTTTGGTGGTGCTGCTGCGTCCTGATTTCCGCAGGCTGCGTCTGGGGCCGCCCGACTCCTATCCGGAGTACAGCTACCTGTCGTGGTTCGCCATGCTCTTCTCGGCGGGTATGGGCATCGGCCTGCTGTTCTACAGCGTTGCCGAACCGCTGATGCACTTCGCCGATCCGCCCCGGGCCGAGCCGGGTACGCCGGATGCGGCCCTCGAGGCGCTGCAGATCACTTTCTTCCACTGGGGTTTGCACCCTTGGGCGATCTACATCATCGTCGCGCTCTCGCTGGCGTTTTTCTCCTACCGCCACGACTTGCCGTTGTCTCTTCGCTCGGCGCTCTACCCGCTGCTCGGACAGCGTATACACGGCGTCATTGGCGATCTGGTCGACACCATGGCGGTGGTGGGGACCGTGCTCGGAGTGGCGACATCCCTGGGGTTGGGGGTTATGCAGGTCAACTCCGGATTGGCACGGGTCGGGCTGCTGGAGGAGTCACTGACGCACCAGATCGGGCTGATCATCGCCATCATGGGGGCGGCGACCATCTCCGTGGTCAGCGGATTGAACAACGGGATCCGTCTTCTCTCACGCGCCAATCTGTTCCTCGGTGCGGCGCTGATGTTGTTCGTGCTGATCGCCGGGCCGACCCGGCTGGTCCTGGCCGGCTTTTTTGAATCCCTCGGCCACTATGTGGACGGCCTCGTGGAGCTGACCTTCCGCACCGACGCCTTTCGGAGCCCCGACTGGCAGGCCGACTGGACGCTGTTCTACTGGGGGTGGTGGATCTCGTGGTGTCCGTTCGTGGGCATGTTCATCGCCCGGGTCTCCCGCGGGCGGACGGTGGGGGAGTTCATCCTCGGCGTGTTGTTGGTACCGACGCTGTTCACCTTCGTCTGGCTGACCGCCTTCGGCGCGGGTGCACTGCATCTGGATCAGGCCGGCGCCGGCATCGCGGCAGTGGTACAGGAGAGCGTGCCGCAGGCGCTCTACGCCATGCTCGAGGCGCTGCCCCTGGCGGCGATTACGGTTCCACTGGCTACCGCCGTGGTGGTGGGCTATTTCGTGACGTCGGCAGACTCGGGGGCGCTGGTCATGAATGTCCTGGCCTCCGGCGGCAACCCCAATCCGCCGCTGCTGCAGAAGATCTTCTGGAGCACCATGACCGGTGCCGTGGCCGCGGTGCTGTTGATCGCCGGCGGGCTGCAGGCCTTGCAAACAGTCACCATTGCGGCGGCGCTGCCGTTGTCACTGATCCTTCTGCTCATGGCCTGGGGGCTGTGGGCGGCGTTCCGTGCCGATGCGCAGCAGTCGGACATGATCAGCCCCATCCCCGAGCCGAAGCTAGAACGGCTGTTCCGCTATCTGGATGAGCGCCGGCGGCGGCGCCGTGGATGGCCGCCGCGGGGCAGCTCGGACACTCCGCAGACAAGGACGAAACGTCAATGAGACGCTGGCTGAGAAAGCTCCTCAAAAGCGGCGAACCCCAGATGGCCGATGCCGAGGCGGCGCAAGCACAGCTCCGTGACGCCGAGCAACAACTCGAGCAAAGCTTCCGGGAGGCGGTGCTGCCCGGCTTGTGGCGGGCCCGCGACACCCTGATCGCCGAGGGGTTTGCCGCCCTTGTCGAGCACAACGAGCACTGGGCCAGATTGATGGTCGCAACCGACTCGGAGGGAAGCTGCGTCTACACCGTGGAGGGCCGCCTCTATCACAAGCCGTCCTTTGCGTTCCCTGCGCTGCACGGGGACACGGCGCGGCCGCAGTATCCGGTCCTGCACCTGGAGTGTCAGGGGCAGGTACGCGAATGGCGCCCGGAGCAGGTGGATGCCGAGACCGTGGCGGCCGACGCCGAGGGCGAGTGCCGCAAGTGGTTGAACTGGTAAACCCTCTTATTGAACCGGGAGCCCCTCGGCCTTCCACTCCGGGAAGCCTTGGTTGAGCCGGGTTGCGTCAACGCCTTGGCGGCGCAGTCGGCGCACGGCGTCGCGAGCCAGGGCGCAGAACGGTCCCCGGCAGTAGGCGACCACCTGTTGCTCGGCGGGCAAGTCTTGGAGCCGGGCCTCGAGTTCATCCAGGGGTACGTTGATGGCGCCCGGCAAGTGTCCGGAGGCGTACTCCTCGGGCGGGCGGACGTCGATCAAAGTGACTTCGTTACGCTGCAGGCGCTCAAGGAGCTCCGCCGACGAGAGCGTGTCCAGGTCCTGGTGGTCCTCGAAGTACTGCGCAATCAGCTGATTGACTTCGGCTATGTTGCGCTCGGCCACCCGGCGCAGGGTCGACATCAGGGTCAAAACCTCCTCGTCGGCGAGCGCGTAGTAGACGTACTTACCCTCTTTGCGGGCGGTCACCAGGCCGGCGCGCCGGAGCTGCTGCAGATGTTGCGAGACGCTGCCCACGGGCAGCTGGGTCAACTGCGTCAGGGCCTCGACGCTGCGTTCCCGCTGCGCAACTAGCTCGAGCAGTTCCAGGCGGTATTCGTGTCCCACCGCCTTGGCGATAACCGCGAACTGCTCGAGCACGCGACGTTTGGGGATTTGCTGTTCCATGGATTCCAGGCTGCACTCCGGTGTGCCGTACGGTAGGGAGCAAGTGGTCTTCCCTACCGTACGGCGTGGTTTTGATGCTTATCAAGCGCTCCCTTTTGGAGTGGACTTTTTACCGCACTAACGATCCGCGGCGAACTGGTCGAAGGCCTCTAGGGCCTGGGCCCCGTAGGTCATCGAGGGACCGCCGCCCATGTAGACCGAGACACCGATCATCTCGAGGATCTCGTCGCGGGTGGCGCCATGCTTGGCCGCGGCCTTAGTGTGGAAGGCGATACAACCGTCACAACGGGTCGCCACACTGATCGCGACCGCGATCAATTCCTTGGTCTTGGGCGAGAGCGCCCCGTCGGCGGTCGCGGCCTGGGCGATGGCCGAGAACCCCTTGGCAACATCTGGCTGGCCCTTGCGGACCTCCTTGAACAGCGCGGAGAGTTCGTCGGCGGTGCTGGCCCAATCCTTGTACATGGGTGGATCCTCTTGGTTGCGGTCGTGGAAACGGCAAGGTTACGGCGCGATTCTACATGGATCGATAGAACTGCATCGATAGTGTGTCGGGGTAGCCCCGACGGGTAGAGGCGGCGAGGGGGCCAAGGACGGGGCAGGTGGTCGGGATGAGCAGCTGGTCCCGTCTCAGGGCTGCTATCATCGCTGCACCCAGTCCGACGCGTGAAGGAATTGGTGTACCGGTAATGAGCGAGACACGTGGACAGCGGGGCCGAGCCCTTTTGGGGCTGGTGGCCGTGGTGGCAGCGGCGGCAGGGGGGATTGTTGCCGGGGCGGAGCATTGGGGGGGGCTGGAGCCGTGCTCGCTGTGCTGGACGCAACGCGGCATTCTGGCCGCCCTCATGCTCGTGGCGTTGCTCGGCGTGGTGTTCTGGCCGCGCCGGGGCTGGTGGCGGTGGAGCCTGGGCGGAGCGTTGGCTGCGGTAACCGCCGGGGGTCTAGCCGCCGCTGGCCGCCACCTCTATGTCATGTGGAATCCGGAGGTGGTCGATTGCGGGATGAGCCCGGAAGTCATGCTGCAGATGCTGCCCTGGCGGGAGTTCCTCGTCGAGCTGGTAACCGGCAACACGGACTGTGCCGAAGCGGCCGCGCTGTTTGGGGTTCCGCTTCCGTTTGCTAGCTTCTTCGGGTTTACGGTCCTCGGTGCGGCATCGCTGTACGCCGTTTTCCGGTTGCGCTAAGGGGGTGGACGCCGGTCAGTGAGGGCTGCCATGTCGTCCGATTCTCAGCCGCTGGTTGATGCCCACGGGCGCCGGATCGACTATCTGCGCCTGTCGGTCACCGACCGCTGCGATCTGCGCTGTCTCTACTGCATGGGTGGAGAGGTGCGTTTCGTCCCGCGCTCCGAGATCCTCTCCCTAGAGGAGCTAGAGCAGGTGGCGGTGGCCGTCGTCGGTCTGGGCGTGCGGAAGGTCCGAATCACTGGAGGGGAGCCCCTGCTGCGGCGGGGGGTGCTGGGGCTCGCGCGGCGTCTCGGAGCCATCGACGGGCTCGAGGAACTGGTGATGACGACCAATGCCACGCAGCTGGCGCGCTACGCGAGGGAGCTGCGGGCGGCCGGCGTGCAGCGCCTGAATATCAGTCTGGATACGCTCGACGCCGATCGCTTCCGGCAATTGACCCGGACCGGACGGCTGGACCAAGTTCTCGAGGGCATCGAGTCGGCACGGGGGGCTGGTTTCAAGCGTATCCGCCTAAACACCGTTGCGATGCGCGGCCGCAACGACGACGAGATCCTATCGCTGGTTGATTTTGCGCTGGCGCGGGGGATGGACATCAGCTTCATCGAAGAGATGCCGTTCGGCGACGCCCAACGTCATGTCCGGGGCGAGGCCTTCATGGGCTCGGCCGAGGTGCGGTCGCTGATCGAGCGGCGCTACGACCTGGAGGATGCCGAGCCGCGGCCGGCCGCCGGCCCCTCGCGGGAGTTGCAGGTGTCCGGGAGCGCTACCCGGGTCGGCTTCATCTCGCCCCACTCGGGATGTTTCTGCCCGGCCTGCAATCGGGTTCGGGTGACCGTGGAGGGGCTGCTTTTGCCGTGCCTGGGCGACGAGGGTGCCGTCGATCTGCGCGGGATCCTGCGCGCCGGCGACGATGCCGTAACCGTTCGGGAGCGTCTGCGCGCGGGGGTTCGCGACGCCCTGGCACGCAAACCGGCCCGGCACGGGTTCGCGGCACCCGGAGCCAGCCAGCCGCGGGTGGTGCGGTTCATGAGCGCCACCGGCGGCTGAGCCGTTCCCCGGGAATCGGGTCAGTCCGCGCGGGTGAGCCAGCGCACCGGATCGAGGACATGGATCTGTCCGGCCTGCAGCGTAGCAATCGCGGCGTCCGGATCCTCAAAGCGCATGAATAGTACGGCCCGGCCCGGTTCGCCAAAGGTGAAGGCGTAGGTGTAGAGCACGTTATGGCCGCCCTGTTCGAGGACCTCCAGGACGTAAGCCATACCGCCGCACTCATCGGCCACTTCCAGCCCCACCACCTCATCGACGCGAACGGCGCAGCCGGCCTCCTCAAGCACGCGCTTGGCGCGCTCCCAGTCGGCGACGATCAGGCGCAGGATGCCGAACTGGTCCGCGTCGGCCAGGGAGAGGGTGCGGATGTTGATGCCTGCCTCCGCGAGGATTCGGCACGGTTGCTTGAGGTGTGCAGGTTGGTTCTCAAGGAAGAGTGATAACTGCTTGAATTTCATGGTCACCCCTCGCGGTTATCGAAAACCCGCTTCGCCTTGCCCTCGCTGCGTGGGAGACTCTGAGGCTCGGCGAGGCGGACACCGACGCGCAGCCCGATGATGTGCTCGAGGGCGTCGGCGATCTGCCTTTGCAGCGCCTCCATCCCCCCGACGGTATCACTCAGCACCGCCTCGGTGACCTCGACGGCGACCTCCATCTGGTCGAGGCTCCCCTGGCGGCTCAGGGTGATCTGGTAGTGGGGCAGGGTCCCTTCAACCTGCAGCAGCGCGGTCTCGACTTGGGCCGGAAAGACATTGATACCGCGGATGATGAACATATCGTCGCTGCGCCGGCCGATGCGTTGGATGCGCCTTATGGTCCGGCCGCAGCTGCACGGCTCGGGGATGATGGTGGTCAGGTCCCGGGTCCGGTAACGGATCATCGGCATGGCCTGCTTGCTCAGGGTGGTGAGCACCAGCTCGCCTTCCTCGCCGTCGGGCAGCGGGGTGCCGGACTCGGGGTCGATGATCTCCGGGTAGAAGTGATCCTCGAAGATGTGCAGGCCGTCCTGAGCGCAGCACTCGCTGCCCACGCCGGGGCCGATGATCTCGGAAAGGCCGTAGATGTCGTAGGCAAGAATACCGCTCTCCTGCTCGATGCGCTGGCGCATTGCCTCGGTCCACGGCTCGGCGCCGAAGATCCCCACACGCAGGGGCAGGTTCGGCCAATCGATGTCTGCCTCGCGGGCGCGTTCCAGCAGATGAAGGAAATAGCTGGGGGTGGCGCACAGCGCGGTGACCCCGAAATCGCGCATCACCATCATCTGCCGCTCGGTGTTGCCCCCGGAGATGGGGATGACCGTGGCCCCCAGTTCCTCGGCGCCGTAGTGCGCGCCAAGCCCCCCGGTGAACAGCCCGTAACCGAAGGCGTTCTGCACCATGTCGCCGGCATGGACGCCACAAGCGGCGAAGGTCCGGCTCATGACCTCGGACCAGACGTCCAGATCGTCCCGGGTGTACGCCACCACGATCGGCTTGCCAGTGGTTCCGCTGGAGGCGTGCAGGCGGACGATCTCCTCACGCGGGCTAGCAAACAGGCCGAAGGGGTAGGTATCGCGCAGGTCGTTCTTGACGGTGAACGGCAGATGCTGGATGTCGGCCAGCTGACGCAGGTCGGAGGGTTGCACCCCCCGCTGCTCGCAACGCTCGCGGAACAGTGGTACGCGCTCGTAGGCCCGCGTGACCATGCCCTGGAGACGAGTGAGCTGGAGCTCGCGCAGCTGCTGCTCCGGGAGGTAATCGGGGGCGCTGCGCGGGTTGAAGGTCGGCTGATCCGGAGTCGGTGCGGCTCGGTCGTGCATGGTCTCCCTCGTCACAGAGTGGGTCGGGGGCGTGAATGGCTGGTTAGAGTGCCGAACAGGGCCTCGATGCCCCGCGCCTGGCGGAATACGCGCAGGTTCATCTCGTGGAGCTTATCGGGCAGCTGACCGCGGATGGCGTCGATCCAGTGCGTCTCGTCGATGTCGAGGTGGGCACTGAGCACGCCGAGCAGTGCGACATTGACCATGCGGGCGGCGTGCTGCGATGCCTCGTCCTGGAAGAGCTGCGGGACGGCGTCCGGCGTGATCAGGCGCCCGTGAGGGGCCAGCCGATGGCGGTTGGGCAGGACCTGGGACGATTCCGAGATGATCAGGAAGTCGGCCTCGGCGTGCGGCACCATCGGGCTGTGGACCCGGGGCCCGAAGCGGATGTCGCTGCTGACCGACCCGCCTCGTTGACTCATGCCGTGGATCTCGCTCTTCTTTACGTCGTGGCCGGCGCTGAAGGCGGCCTCGGCCAGGATGTCCGAGCCCGTGACGATCCCCTGGCCGCCGAGTCCGGCAATGACGATGTTGGTTACGCCGTGCTCGTCAGTCATGACGACGACTCCTGCTCGGCCTGAAGTGCGGCCAGGCGCCGGCTGGCCAGCGGGCAGGGGCGCCTGGCCACGATCAGGGTGAGCTCGTCGCTGGCCAAGGCGTCGGTGAGCAGTCGCTCGAACTCGTCCTGAGCCTCGACCGGATCCACCGTGTGCACCCGGGTGATGCCCATCGCCAGGGCGACGGCCTCGTAGTTGAGCTTGCTGGTGGCCGGGTGGTGGTCGATCTGTCGGCCTGTGCCCGGGTGCTCCTGGAGCCCGGTCATAGCTGTGGTGTCGTTGTCGAGTATGAGCAGCACGTGGCCGGTGGCCGGCGGGTTATAGGCCATCTCGGCCAGCCCGGGGAGGCCGGTATGCACGAAGGTGCTGTCGCCGATGACGCTCACCACCCGTCGTGCCTGGTCGGCGGGGAGGGCATGGCGCAGGCCGAGCCCGACGCCGACGCTCGCGCCCATGCATACGCAGGTGTCCATCGCCTCGAAGGGAGGCATGACGCCGAGGGTGTAGCAGCCGATGTCTCCGGCAACGATGCACTCGTGCCGGGACAGGGTCTGGAACACCTGTCTATGGGAGCAGTCGGCACAGAGCCGCGGCGGCTTGCCCGGTTCCTCCGGTTCGGGCTCCGGGCTCTCGTCGCCGGCGAGGATGCGGCGGACCCGGTCGGCGTTGAGCTCACCGAAACGGAAGCGCTCCGGCTTGCCCTCCACCGGGATGTCCGCTGCCCGAGCGGCGGTGTAGAGGTACGGATCCCCCTCTTCGATCACTACGCAACGGTCCACCTTGGCGGCGAAGGCGCGCATGGCCTCGATGGGTAGCGGGTGGGTCAGCCCCGGCTTGAGCAGGCGAGCTCCGGGGGCGGCCTCCCGGGCATGGGCTGCAGCCACGCCGTCGGCGATGATCCCCAGGCTCGTATCCTCGCCCTCCTCGACGAGCAGCTCCGCCGACACCTCGGAGCGCGCAAGGTTGGCCAGGCGTTCGCGCAGCCGGACGTGGGCCGGACGCGCGTAGCCAGGGATCATGACCCGACCGGGGATGTCCCGCTCGTACCGCGGCGCGGGCACCTGCGCCCGTTCGGTGCGGGTGCGGACCCGCCCCTTGGAGTGGCAGATCCGTGTGGTCAAACGCAGGATCACCGGCAACTGGAAGCGAGCGGAGAGTTCCAGGGCCTTGAGCGTATAGTCGTACGCCTCCTGGCTGTCGCCGGGCTCGAGCATCGGTGCCCCGGAGGCTTCGGCATAGCGGCGGGTGTCCTGCTCGTTCTGGCTGGAGTGCATTCCCGGGTCGTCGGCGACGGCGATGACCAGGCCCTCGGCTACACCGGTGTAGGTGGCGGAGAACAACGCGTCAGCGGCCACGTTGAGGCCGACGTGCTTCATAGTCACCAGGGCCCGGGCGTTGCCGTAGGCCACGCCGAGGCCGACCTCAAGGGCCACCTTCTCGTTGGGAGCCCACTGGGCACGCCCTCCGAGGTGGTCGAGGCGCTCGAGGATCTCGGTCGAGGGGGTTCCCGGATAGCCGGTACCCAGCGACACGGCGCCGTCGAGTGCGGCTTGGGCGACGGCTTCATTGCCTGTGAGGAATTGATCGGGCATGCACTGCTCCTGGGGACTGACTCGTTGTCCGGACTGCGATTTCAGGCCGGTAGAGCAT
>LFFM01003239.1_pt1 | contig 10338 bp, 5 predicted proteins | sample 643131 | NCBI WGS metagenome assembly LFFM01 (sample SAMN03777445, study PRJNA286221) | soda lake metagenome | biome: soda lake; feature: Kulunda steppe; material: water; isolation source: sample Tc-Br brine of Tanatar trona crystallizer | place: Russia: Kulunda steppe | collected 2011-07 | reverse complement strand
TCCAGCGCCGGGATCCGATCACCCTCACTGCGGAACATCCAGTTTACGAACACGGCGACCGGAACGACGAGCGTCGTGAAACCGAGCAGGGAGACGAATCCCATCGCAGGCCACTTCCAGCCGCTGAGTTCGATGATGCTCCCGCGACCGCTGCCGCCGCTCGTGTCCTCGTCGCGACCGATACCGGCTTCGATGACGAGGATGACCGCAACGATGGCGATCAACTGCAGCGCGAGCAACGCGGCATACTCGACGGCGAATCCGCTGAACTCCCCGTAAATCCGGCTCGTGAACACGCTGGCCTGCATGAACGCCGGCGTGCCGAAATCGGAGATTGCATACAGCGCGGCGAGTAAGGCTCCGGCCGCGATCCCTGGTCTGATGATCGGAAAGGTGACTTGCCGGAACGATTGTATCGGCCCTTGGTTGAGCGTCCGAGCCGCATCGACGAGGGAGCTATCCATCGAGATCAGCGCGGCCCGAGTGGTCAAAAAGACGTACGGATACGTATACAGCGTGACGATGAAAATCGTCCCGCGGAGCCCGTGGACGCGCGGTAGCGTCACTCCGAGCAGCGAATCGATCTCGCCGCCGGAGCCGAACATCGACACGAAGGCGATCGCGCCAATGTAGCTCGGAATCACGAGCGGGAGGGCGGCGATGACCGTCCACACCCGGGGATATGGGAGGTCAGTTCGCGTCGTCAGTACGGCGAGTGGCACGCCGAGCAGTATCGAAAACAGCGTCACGGACAACATCAACACGATGCTGTTGGCTGTGATCAGCGCCGTCTGCGAGGAGAACATCAGATCGAACGCCCGCACTGGATCGACGGTTGAGGCCCGCCAGAACAGCCAAAGCATCGGTGAAACGATCACCACGGCGAGCACGGCGCTGAGAAGCGCCACAGCGAGCATCCAGGGGTCCCGAGCCCACCGATGGAGACGATCGGAGAGGCGGGACGTATCGATGGAGTGCTTCATGTGTTCGTTCGGCTCGGCGCCGGTTGATCGTCGGTTGTGTCTCAGGACTCTTGAACTCGCTGAATGCCCGCCGAGGAGATATAAAACGAGAGCGGCTAAAGGCAGTTACAGCGGGAGCATTCCCTCGTCTTCGAGAAGCTGTCGAGCGCCCTGCAGCTCCATATCGAAACTGGAGAGATCAAAGTCCGGTGAGCTGAGTTCGTCAGGTCCCGGCAGCGGGCCGACGTAGTCGACGCCCTCGGTGACCGGGAACTCGCCGTTGTCCTCCATCATGAACTCTTGGCCCTCCACGGCAAGTAGATGCCGAGCGAACTCCGCGATCAGTTGCGGATCATCGACGTTGTTCGTCACGGCGATACCGGCGACGCTGAACAGACAGCCCGGATCGTTTTCGGTAAACGCCACGCGAAGCGGAGCGTCGGGGTCCTCGTTGAGGATGCGGGCTGCGTAGTAGCTGTTACCGAGCGCGATGATGGGGTCATCGTCGCCGCCGCGGTTGACGGCCGTCGCCATGTCGCCGCCACTCGAAAAGAGCTCTGGATCCTGGTCCATGAAGTCGCTGACCCACTGGCGGGTCGCCTCCTCGCCTTCCAGTTCGACGAACGCCTGAATAAATCCGCGGAACGTCCCTGAGTTGGGTCGTGTGTCAATGATACCCTCGAAACGATCGTCAGTGGCGTACTCGTAGATACTCGTCGGCAGTTCGTCCCAGCTGTCGAAATCGGTTTCGTCGAGGCGATCCTCATTGTACTGGATCGCTCGTACCCGACCGCTAACACCGGTCCAGTAGCCGTCGGGCTCGCGATAGCTCTGCGGGACCGTGTCGACGACATCACTCGGAAGCTGCTGGACGAGACCCTCATCGTAGACGGCGCCGAGCGCTCCGGGGTCCTGTGAGTAAAAGACGTCCGCAGGCGTCGCATCACCCTCCTCGATCAACTGGTTGACCTGCACGTCGTTGTCATCGTAGTCGCGGTTGATCGTCAGCCCATCGTACCGGTTTTCCAGCTGCTCGAAGACGAGGTCGATCTGATCCGGCGTTCGGCCGGAATAGATCGTGATCTCACCTTCGAGATCTCCCAACTCGTCCCAGGTGACACCGGACGGGCTGACCGGGGAACCGAGCGGCTCCGCATCGGCGACGCTGGTTGGGCCGGAGTCTCCACCGTTGCCGTTACCGTTGCCGTTCCCGGTACAGCCAGCGAGACCGACGGCGCCCGCGAGCGCGGCCCCTGTCGTGGCCAAAAACGGGCGTCTCTGTACTGATTCGGTTCGTCCGTCGTGTTCGTCCATATCTTTGGACATATTATTTTTAGGTAGACCTAAATTACTTAACCCTGTCGATCTTTAGGTAGACCTAAATAAATGAGGAGAACGTGGAGATCCCAGCGGCTACAGTGGATAGTTCCGCTTCCGACCGTTTCGGTTGAGCTAACGAACGCAGGGCGTCGTCTACCGTTTGTGGGGAATATGCGGTCGGGTCACAGCGAAAAGCGACGGCACATACCGCGTTTCGAGGGCGTGCCAGACGACGATGACGGACGGCAACACGAGGATCGACGCCAGATACGCATACAACACGCCCAACGCGAGTAACAGCCCGAACTCCGCGATCAGCGGGATAATGGCGATGTACAGCACGCCCAGCCCACAGACCGTCGTTAACATACTCCCGGTTAGCGCCCCGCCGGTCCCTTGAGCGGTCACGCGAAGCGCCTCGTGAACGTCCTTGCCGCCTTCGAACTCATCGACGAACCGGTGCATGAAGTGAACCGTGTAATCGACGCCCAACCCGATCGAGACCGACAGGATCGGTGCGTTAAACGGCGTGAGCGGAATCCCGAAATACCGCATCGAGCCGGCGAGCGCGCCGACGGTGATCAACACCGGAATCAGGTTTATTAGCCCGTAGACGGCCCGTCCTTCCAGCCACCAATACGAGATCATAAGGAAGACAGCGGTGAGCAGAAAGGCGACGATGAGGCTGTTGATCGCCGACTCGGTGATCCGATCGATCACGACCTGATTGACCACGAGACTCCCCGTCGGAACCGCATCCAGCCGCATCCCGTCGGCGACTTCCTGGGCCGCAAGCGTTGCATCGGTCTGATCGGCGTCCACATCGAGTTGGTACTGAATACGGGTCGCGCTGCGATCGTCGGTCAGCGAGTTTCGCGCCCGATCGCCGCCCGAGGAGGCCAAAAGCTCCTCGTAGACGACATCGACGTTTCGGTCAGGGATCCCGTCGCCGGTTGTATCGTAGCGTTCGACCGTCCGGGCAAACTCCGGATCGGCCTCGGCCTGTGCTTCCATCGCGCCGATGACGCTCGTCGCATCAGCCCGCCGGTTTTGGCTTTTGAACGCATCCGGCGGCTCATTCAGTGCGCGATCGATATCCGCCAGCGCGATGTCCGATCGAACGTCTCGATCCTCTATATACAGGGTCACGCTTCCGACGAAGTTCTGTTCGAAATCCTCCTCGAGATACCGGAGGACGGCCATGAAAGTGTATTCGGAGGGCGCAAACGGCTCCGGAAGCGCCTGTAGCTGTTCGACGCGGTCCTCGTTAGGGAAGAAGGCCTCCTGTGAGAACTCCGTGTCGACGCCGGTTCCGTAGGCGCCACCGACCCCTCCGATCGCGAGCGCGGAGATCAAGACGAGTGCCGGAGCCACCCGCGCAGCCGTCACGCCGACCGGCAGTATCGCGCCGAGTATCGACCCCTCACGACCGAGCGGCTTCGACCCGAACTGCGGGAACCGAGTTCCCTCCCGAAGCCGATCAAAGGCCACCTTACCGGCGGGGAGAAACACCCCGAAAATGAGGAACGTAAAGATCATCCCGACTGCGGCGACGAGGCCGAAATCCTGGAGCTGGCCCAGCGTGCTCGTCAGATTCGACATGAAGCTGATCACCGTCGTGATCGTGACGATGAGAAACGCCGTCGAAAGCTGCGTCATCGTGATACCCATCGCCGCCCGTATAGCCGCACCCTCGGCCCGTTCCTCGCGATAGCGGTTGATGATATGGATGCCGAAGTCGATCCCGACCGCCAACAGCAGCGGAAAGACGGTGATGAGCGAATCCGAGAACGGGATGTTCGCATACCCCATAAAGCCGAACGTCCACAGAAGCGTCATCACGAGCGCGGTGACCCCGAGTGCGAGATCGATCGGATCGCGGTAGGCGACGACGAGAAAGAACGTAATAAGTAACAACGCGGCCGGGAACACGAGGATCGCGGTGTCGGAAAGTAGCTGGTTTACCTCCTGATCGATGATCGCGTCGCCGAAGACAACGACGTTCTCTCCGGATTCGTAGCCGTCGATCCCCTCGACGACATCGACGGTACGGAACTGAAGCGCGGCTCGATCACTCGTGTCCGCAAGCGGCGGCGTATCGTAGCTGACCGCGAGTTGGGCGACCGAGGCGGAGCCGGCTGCCGGGTTGTAATCGGTGCTAACCGGAATCCCGGCCGCTTCATCCGCATCGGCGAGCGCACCACGGATCCGGCGTTCGGAGTTTCGTTCCAGCACACGGCGCTGTTGTTCGGGGGTTTCGGCCGTCGGGTCGAGCTGTTGGGCGGCGAGCGAAGCCGGGCTCGTCGTCGAGGTAACTCGGAGCGTATCGTGGTTTTCGAGGCGATACTGGGCCTCGATCATCCGTAACAGACTCGGTTTCGAGAGGACGTTCGACTCCTCCAAAAAGAGGTTCGCGCTGGAGCCGCCGGTCCCTCTAACACCCCGATCGAAGTTCTCCTCCATGTCCTCCAACGCCTGGGATTCTTCGAGCTCCTCGGTGAACTGATCGGTGCCCGCCTGCTGGTCCCCACCCGCACCGAGGCCACCGACGAAGAGAACGGTAACGGCCAGGAAAACGAGGATAACGGTCCACGGTCGGTTTCGGATCAGCGGGTTAACCCGTTTCGTGAACGGATCAGTCCGCTCGCTACCGCCATCAGAACCCATCGGTCACCCCCGACGACGCCACCAGACGCCGCCGGAGAGAAGGGCAAGCACGGCGAGTGCGATGAGTCCGATCGACACCGTTGAGAGCCCGCCGTCGTCAGTATCGACGCGTTCTCCGATCTCTATCGGGTGTTGATACGTCCGCGAGAGCACCGTCTCACCGTGGTCGGTGTCGTACTGGAAGTCCAGTTCGACCCGATGGATTTTTGCCATCGCGCCGGGCTCCGCGGAGATGTCAAATCGGATCTCGCCGGACTCGCCCGGTTCGAGTTCGTTGATGAACGCTTCGTCACTCTCCGTCGACAGCGGGCTGTCCGTGTAGAGTTTCGCGTTGACGTTCCGGAGCGTTTCGGGGCGTTCGTTCGTGATCGAAAGCGACAGTTCAGTCGTTTCGCCCTGTGTGACACGCACGTCATCGCCGGAGATCGTGAACGCATCGCGCTGTGAATCGACGACGACGCGTTCGGAGACCGGACCGATGGACGCGGTCGTCCGACCGCTGTTGGAGTACTCAAGCGTGAACCGGACCTGTCTCGGACCGGCGTCCGCCTGACCGCTCACATCAGTCGGGAACTCGAAATCAGCCGACTCGCCGGGGGCGAGTGCCGGCAGCGCAACTCGACCTTCTTCGATCACCAGCGAATCGCTGGCCGGTTCGAGGATCAAGACGCCATCGGATATCGCCGTCGGCCCGTCGTTTTGAACAGTACCACGGATGTGGCCGTCATATCCAACCGAAAGCGTGTCTTCGAGGTCCTCGATGGTGAACGACTGGGCTGCGACCGTGGGAAGGCTCCCGGTCGCGGTTCGGGGCTCCTCGCGTTCGATCCCGTTCTCGTCGCGGTACTCGAACAGCGCCTCGATCGGTTTCTCGCCGCTGATCACCGATTCCGCGAGTTCTGCATCAACGTCGACTGTTCTGTTCGTTCCCGGTTCGAAGTCGCCGAGGAACGCCTCCGCCTGGCCGCCGTCGATCGTCACGCCGCCACCGCCAGTGATCGTCGCGGTCGTCCCGTAGGCGGTCGCCGAGCCGACGTTTTCGAGTTCGATCGACGCCTCGCCCGTCGTGCCGGGTTGGATGTCGGTCGTCACATTGTTGATCTCGAAGAGCGCATCATCGGTGACGGTGACTTCGAACGTCTCGCGCGTGCTCCGGGAGAGGCGTTGATCGCCGCTCGCCGTCTCGCGGTTCGTGACCGAATATCTGACCCGGACGTCGACGTCGTAGGTCCCCGGTTCGAGATCCTCGGGGACGGTCACGCGGAAGCTCGCTTCTCCGAACGCGCCGTCTTGAATCGCGCCGATCGGGGTCCGACTCGTCCGCACCTCAAAGGGACCCTCGTCGGTGATCTCGACGCTGACCGCCCTGGCGGTCGTGATCGTCGGCGTGGCGCTGCCGCCCCGCACGTGGGCGTCGTTTTGAACGCGGAGATCGAACGTCGTGTCAGTGCCGGGTGCGACTTCGCTATCGGGGAGATACACGTTCAGTTCGGGTTCGCCGAAGTTCGTCTGTCCGGCGGCGGCGCCGGCAAACAGCGCGGTGACCGCGAGAAGACTGAGTATGAAAGCGCCTGTGAGGAGAATAGGGAGGGCCCAATCAGACGCGTGGTTCCCGATCATCGGCTTGTTTCGGTCGCGAGAGACGCGTCATCAGAGAGATCAGATCCTCGAAAAAAGCGGATGGGGGCCGCGTCAGCGGGAGGGAAGGACCAATTCATCGGTTGAAAACACTCACCGGAGGGGTATAATCTTTTTGATTGAATGTTTATTCAAAACCGTTAACCGCCTGTGTTCGGTACACAGAGCATGCCCCCATCGCGCCTGACGCAATATCTCCACCTACGACATCAAGATGCTAGCGATCCGAGACTGTCTTTACCACTCACCGAGGAGATCTCCCATGATGGACGTCTTTGAGGATCCCGACTCGACCCAAGAGGAGATCCTCGCGGCCGCCTACCGAGCGTTGTGCGCCCACGGGTACGCCAAGCTAACGATGGAGCGGATCGGCGAGGAGTTCGAGAAAAGCGTTTCGTTGGTGTATCACCACTACGACGGTAAGGACGATCTGCTCCTCGCCTGTCTGGAGTTCATGCTGGATAACTACCGGGAAGACACATGCGGGGAGCCCAACGATCCACGCACACAGCTCGAAGGGCTCTATGACCGGTTAGTACTCACAGACGTCCCGCCGGAGGGACAGCAGTTCGTTAGAGTGCTCATCGAGCTCCGAGGACAGGCCCCACACAACGAGTCGTATCGGGAGTATTTTACGCGGAGCGATGAGTTTTTCCAGGACCGAATCGAGCGGATCATCGAAACTGGAATTGAGACAGGGGCGTTTCAGAAAGTCGACCCCGAGCGGACGGCCGAGATGATCCATACGGTGTTTTTGGGTGCGCTGTTCCGGTATGCGACGTCGAACGATCGCGAGTGGGTAGACAACATCCGTTCGGAGCTTCAAACGTACAACGAGCGGACGCTGTACCGCCAGGACGGCGATACGGGACAGCCGTAAGCGAAGCTTTTTATCAAAAACGGCCGACCGACGAGGTAGGAGCGATCCGGTCCGTAGTATGGCTTCGACCGCGTGCTTTCTTCATCTGTGCGCGCGTTTGTCACCCACCGGCCGGTCTACGCGAGAACAATTATGAGCGAGGTTCCAGACAGCTACGATCCCGACGAAACGGAGCGAAAATGGCGCGAGGAGTGGCTCGACGCCGGCGTGTACAGCTACGATGACGACCCCGAACGGCCCGATTACATCATCGATACGCCGCCGCCGTACCCGACCGGTAACCTCCATATCGGGAACGCTCTGGGGTGGTGTTATATGGATTACGCTGCCCGGTATCACCGCCTGCAGGGCGAAGACGTGCTCTTTCCGCAGGGGTGGGACTGCCACGGGCTCCCGACCGAGGTGAAAGTCGAGGAGAACCGCGACGTCCACCGGACGGACGTCTCCCGCGAGCAGTTCCGCGGGTGGTGTATCGAGCACACCGAATCCCAGATCGGCGCGATGAAAGAGACGATGCGGACCCTAGGGTTCTCCCAGGACTGGGACCACGAATACCGGACGATGGACGCTGAGTACTGGGGCAAAACCCAGCGCTCGTTCGTCGAGATGGCGGAGTCGGAGTACGTCTATCAGGGCGAACACCCCGTCAACTGGTGTCCGCGGTGTGAGACCGCGATCGCGGACGCCGAGGTCGAAGCCGAGGATCGTGAGGGGACGCTGTATTACGTTACCTTCGAGGGCGTTGACAACGACGACATCGAGATCGCGACGACCCGACCCGAACTGTTGGCCGCGTGTGTCTCGATGGCCGTCGATCCCGACGACGAACGCTACGAAGACAGAATCGGCGACAGCTTCGAAGTGCCGCTTTTCGGCCAGGAAATCGAACTCATCGCCGACGACGACGTCGACGGCGAGTTCGGAACCGGCGCGGTGATGATCTGTACGTTCGGGGACAAACAGGACGTCGACTGGTGGATCGAACATGATCTCGACTTGCGGGCGGTGTTCACCGAGGACGGCCATCTCAACGAAAAGGCGGGCGAGTTCGAGGGACTATCGATCGACGAGGCGAAAACCGAGATCGCCGACGCTCTCGACAAGGCAGGGTATCTCAACGATCACGAACACACTGAACAGTCAGTCGGCTGCTGTTGGCGCTGTGATACGCCGATCGAAATCCTCTCGAAAGAGCAGTGGTTCATCGAAGTGAACCAAGCGGAGATCCTCGAAACCGCCCAGAAGGTCGAATGGTTCCCCGAACACATGTACACCCGACTCCAAGAGTGGACCGAAGGGATGGAATGGGACTGGGTCATCTCCAGACAGCGCGTCTTCGCGACGCCGATCCCCGCCTGGGAGTGTGCCGACTGTGGACACGTCGAAATCGCCGATAGCGAGGAGGTTCCCGTCGATCCGACCACAGAGGACCCGGTGATCGGTGAGTGTCCGGAGTGTGGCGGCACCGACTGGGTGGGCGAAACCGACGTGATGGACACCTGGATGGACTCCTCGATTTCGCCGATGTACGTCGCCGGCTGGCCGGGGAAAGCCTTCGAACCGGTCCAGTTGCGCGAGCAGGGCCACGACATCATCCGGACGTGGGCCTTTTATACGATCCTCCGGACGACCGCGGTCACCGGCGAAATCCCGTGGGAGGAAGCGCTCATCAACGGGATGGTCTTCGGTGACGACGGCAACAAGATGTCGAAATCGCGGGGAAACTTCGTCCAACCGGAGGAGGTCGTCGACGAACACTCCGCGGACGCCTTCCGACAGGCGATAGCGCTGGGGGGCCAGCCCGGCACGGACATCCAGTTCCAGTGGAAGGAGGTCACCTCCGCGACCCGATTCCAGACGAAGCTGTGGAACATCACGAAGTTCGCGACCGAACATATCGACGATTCGACGCCCGATGTTGGCGATCCAGCCTACCGCGATGTTGACGCGTGGATCCTCTCGAAATGCGCCCGCGTCGCCGATTCGGTCGCCGAGGATATGGATGAGTATCGCTTCGACAGCGCGCTTCGAGAAGTCAGGGAGTTCGTCTGGCACGATCTCGCCGACGACTACCTCGAACTGATAAAGGGCCGCCTGTATGAGGGGCGTCCCGGCGAACGGCGGGCCGCCGAATACACACTGTACACCGCATTGAGCGCCGCACTTCGGATATTATCACCGTTCGCACCGTACATCACCGAGGAGGCTTGGAGCCACCTGCCCACGGAGGGAAGCGTTCACGGCTCGTCGTGGCCAGCGCCTTCGGCGACCGATATCGACGCCGACGCCGAGGTTCGCGGCGAACTGATCGCGGAGATCGCCGCGACGATCCGCGGCTGGAAATCCGACGAAGGAAAACCGCTCAACGCGGATCTCGATCGCATCGAGGTGTATCTCGACGAGGAACGACCCCTCGATACGTACGATCTCTCGGATACGGTCAACGGTCCGGTGTATATCGAGGAGGGCTCGCCGAACGTCGAGTTGGTCCCCGTCGGTGTCGACATCGACCACAGCGAACTCGGGCCCGTCTTCCGCGATCAGGCCGGCGCGGTCGTCGGCCGTCTGGAGTCCGCGGACCCGGTCGAACTCCGAGCCGAACTCGACACCGCCGGCAGCGTCGAGTTCGATATCGACGGCGAGACCGTCACCGTCGAGAGTGAGATGTTCGACATTATCAAGCAGCAACGCGCCGAAAGCGGCGAGGAGGTGGTCGTTCTCGAAGCCGGCAACGCGACGATCCTCGTTTTCGAGTAAACCGTCCTCGGAGGCGGTCCCGAACAGCACTGTTTTCTGCGGGGAAACCGAACGGCGGGTATGCAGGGTGAAGAGCGGACCACCCGACAGCGAATCGCCGACTTCTTGCGTGAG
>LFFM01003238.1_pt1 | contig 10339 bp, 7 predicted proteins | sample 643131 | NCBI WGS metagenome assembly LFFM01 (sample SAMN03777445, study PRJNA286221) | soda lake metagenome | biome: soda lake; feature: Kulunda steppe; material: water; isolation source: sample Tc-Br brine of Tanatar trona crystallizer | place: Russia: Kulunda steppe | collected 2011-07 | reverse complement strand
GTAATTACCTGGGCCAATATCTCCTATTTCATCACCATAATATAAAGTAACTGGACCAGTTTGTGCTAATACAAAACTGTGTGCAGCTTTATGTCTTCTCCAATAATCCTCATGCTCAGGGCCATAACCAAATGCATCTTCAATTAAATTCCCAAATCTAATTAAATCGTGATTTGTTAAGAAGAAATTAGGTTTAGCAAAATCAGGATATGTGTCATTAATCCTATCCATTCCATCAGCAAGATTAGATGCTGGAAGATGCCTATTATCATTATTAGCCCTTGACCATTCTTCTTGAGCTAAAGTCTGAACTAGTGAATATCTAACAGGAAATTCAAAGTTAGACCTTAAAGCTGGTGTTCCATTAGGACCTTCATTGCCTTCATAACCATAGTCATTAATATCATCTTCGCCTAACCAATTTTCTCCAACCATATAGCCTAAAGTATCTGTTTCTTCTGCTGCTTCTTCTACAGCCTCACGAATATCCGGCCAATAATTTCTATCTTGGTATTGACCTGGAACTACATTATCATCATCAAATTCTGTTAATTGATAAGCCTGATCTAATCTCCAACCATCTATTCCATACTCTTCAATCCAATAGGTTGCTACATCAGTAAAATACTCTAAGCTTTCTGATTGATTATCATAATCGACCACATTGCCATGTGCCTGATCCCCTTGAGTTATTACACCATCTATATCAGCAGCTCCAGTATGACCAAAAACTCCATCTAAAATGATATATATATCATGATCATTAGCTTTCTCTACTAAATTACGAAGATCATCTTTTGTTCCAAAATTAGGATCAATCTCAAAGAAATTATCGGCATAGTATCCAGTAGAATTCATTCGTTCATCTCCGGTCCAAGAATTAAAAATAGGTGTCATCCAAATTGCATTCATTCCTAAATTATCAATATAAGGAATGGCTTCTTTAATTCCAATTAAATCTCCTCTATGATCAGTATTACTTGGACCATATCCCTCTTCATAACCTATACTATCATCACCACTTCGAAAAGCAGATACCATTACTTGATAAATTCTTAGTTCATTAAAATTCTCTATTCCATCTATCGGTTCTCTTTCTTCTTCTTTAGTATAATCTAGTTCTTTTTCGCTAGTTCCTTCTTCATTAGTAGCACTAACTTCTAAAGTTGCTGTCTCCTCTTCCTCTAGATAGTCTGCTAGAGTAAAGTTATTATCAACTTCAACTCCGTCAAATTGAATACTAGACTCATCAGCATTAGTAATTTCTACTGAAATATCTCTTGTTCCCTGATAACTTCCTTCACCAGGACTTACATTTATTGCTGGTTCAGATGGCCCGTCAGGGTTCTCTTCATACCATTGACTACCATCATACCAAGCTTCAGTCCAGTCATCATCCAAAGCAATACTCAGTTCATCCTCTTGGTTAAAGCGAACCGCTATTTCTAATCTTGATTCTGATAAATATTCATCTGAGATTTCAAACACATACCAATCATCATATTCTGTTTCTTCCATTTCTGGCTGGTTGTCCCAATCGTATCCCATTTCATCAGTAATGGATTCTCCTCCATCTTCCCAAGCCCAAATTTCAGGAGTAGAATCTGAGCTATAATAAATCTCAACTCCACTAAATTCTTCTTCCTCTTCTACTACTTCTATCTCTGTATCACGAACAATCTGATCTTCACTATCTTCTTCATAATCTTCATAAGCTACAACTTCAAACTTATAAACCCCTGCTTCGCCTAAATTATCTTGCTCAAGATTTATTGTTTCAGATTCGCCTGCTTCTAACGAAACAAATCCATCTCCACCAGTTAAACCAAGATCATACTCTTTCCAACTACCATCAATCTTTATCTCTGCTTCTAAACCTAAATTTGTATCAGGAAATTCTAACTCTTGTTCAGAGGTATTTTCAACTTCAAGTTTAATCTCTTCTCCAATCTCATACTCTTGTTTATCAGTTGTTAAACTAAAACTAGATACTTCTTCTGAATCTTTCCAGCTAGTTTCAATCTCTAAACCTTCCGAATCAGAATAGCTAAGTTCAGCAACTGTTATTTGATCGCCATAAACATATACCCCCGCATCATCTAAAGCATCATCATCATTATCTAAATCTACTGCTAAATCATAATGATTACTTCTTAACGAGCCAAACTCAGCTTTAAAATCATTTATATCAGCACTAAGGTTATTACTTTCTGGTAATAAATTTATCTCATCTAATTCTAAATCTTCAAAATCATCTTCAGCAAGCTCTACTATTAACCCTTTAGCTTCGATAAGCTCTAAATCTATATTTAAAGTGGTATCTTGCTCATCTATTGCTGCCTCAGATTCACCCTCATAAACTAAAATTGCTTTATCATCATCTTTTTCAAAAGCATTTACTTCAACCAGATAATTTTCTCCAACCTTTAGATCATCAAACTCAAAAACTGCTGTATCATCTTCAACATCCTTTTCTTTTTGATAAACCTCTTCACTATCTTCAACATTTTCTACTATCATCTCAATTGAATCCACTTCAATTTCATCAATTACTGATTCTATTGAAGCTTCAGTTTCATCATCTAGCTGTGTAGAAACTCTAACATTTAAATTAGATTCTTCAAGTTGTGAACCAACATCATGACTTCCATCATTACTACAGCCAACTACAGCTAACATTAAACTAATAACAACTATTAACAAGTTAATTTTAGTATGTTTCAATATTCTGGCTACCCCCTAAATTAATATTTGAAATAAGTTAATTAAATAAATAAAGGCATACCCATCGATAGTTTAGCTAACTAAAGATAGATATGCCTGTTTAAAAATTATTATAGACTTATATTATTTGTGTCTTAAAATAAAAAACCTCTCTTACTCATCTGAGTCAGAGAGGTTTCGCCACTAGCTCCATATAGTTTAGGCGACCAAATTAACAACTATACTTCATTGCTTATTATTTTTTGATTATTTTTATTTTTTTAATTCTTCTTATTATAAGTGATTATTATCTTATTTAACTTAATTAAATAATAACAAATAAATTTAAACTTGTCAAGTTAATAGAGAAATCAAAGATTAATTGAGAATTGCAAAATAAATTGTAATATTATGATGTAGATAAATTCTAAATTTAGCTTATCATCACCTATAAACTCAAGTATCTCAGGAGGATATTCGGCTAAAAGAAAATTTGGGTATAAGTTAGATTTAAGATGATTTTATAAGATTATACTTTTAAAGATAAACACTAATCTACAGCGAAAAATTTTACCTTTGCTTAATCACCTCTAACATTTCCTCCATAAGTTCTTCATCTTTTAAACGGAATTTAAATTCGACTCTTCTTGATTTTTTACGATTTACTTGCCCCGTTTCATGTTTAATTAATCTGCTTTTAGAACGACCATTAGCTGTAATTAATTCTTGCAAAATCTTTTGTTCAGGATAACTTGGAAACTCATCACTTAAAATATAACGAGATACACTATAAGCCCTTTCCTGCGATAACTCTAGATTGTACATATAACTACCTATATCATCAGTATGCCCCTCAATTACTATTTCTGCAATATGGTCTCGATACTCTGGAGCTAAAATTATTCCCATATATTTTGGAATAAATTCTTGTAATTTTTCTTTAAACTCATCTCTTATCTCATCACTATCAAATTCAAATAATACATTTCCACTAAATCTAATTGCTCCAGTTTGTTGATCAACATCTATATCAAGATTAGATTCAGCAAAAGCAGTAGTAATTTCTTCTGCAATTTCAGCTCTAATTCCCATTAACTGTTCAATTTCTGTTTGATAATATGCCAACTCAGCTTCTTGTTCTTTTAATTTAGTTAATTGACTTTGCCGCATGAAAAGATTAAATACTAAAAATAACAAAATAACAAGAATTACTGTAGTTAATAAATCAGTAAAGCTAGGCCAAAAGGAGTCTGTCTCTTCGAAATTAGTTATTCTATTTCTAATCACAATCTAATTGATTACCTCCCTTGCCTCTTTAACTGAGTAATTATTTCTTGCAATTCATCTACAGATTGATTGTATTTCTTTATATTCTCTGCCAAATTAAAAATATCTCTATCTAATCCTTTAATTGTATCTTCAAGATTTTCTATATTAAAATCAATGTCTGTTAAAAAACCAGCTAAAAGATTATCCATATTTTTAAACTTATCTCTAATTAACTCATTACTTAAATTAGTATGTTCTTTAAATTGAGCAACTACTTCTGATAAACCAGAATCATAATCCGCTTGAATTTTTACAAATATTTCTTCTAATCTATCTAACTGTTGTTCTATATTGCCAGCAAAATTATTGCTAATATTTTTTATCTTATAGCTTAATTTACTGTTGTATTGATTAATATCCTCACAGGCTGAAATTAAATTGTCTTGCTTATTTGTTAATTCTTTTAAAACTTTATTATGCTTTTTATTTTGTTGATTACTATTATTCATATGTTGCTCAAATTCTTCTTTTAACTCCTCAAAAAACTTTATTTGAGTGTGATTCTCTTTTTGAATTACAGTTTCAATTTTAGTTATTAAATTATTTATCTCTTGCTTATATTCAGTTAAATAGTTGCTAGTTTTTTCAAGACCGTCATCTAATATTTCTAGTTGTTTATTTAGCAATTGATTGTTATCTGCCTGTTTTTTTACTTGTTCTTTAAAAGTATTATTATACTCTTGCTGATACTCCTCTAAATTTTCTAGAGCCGAAAACATTTTTTGAAAATTATTATTTAAACACTTAACTCCTACTTTAAAATCACTAATGAAATCTTGACTATTTTGATAAAGCTTTTCTAATCCTAAATACATTTTTTCAAAACGATTAACTCCTGTTTTTAAGCCTTGATTAAACTTTTTCATATGTTTTTTACTTATTTTAAATTCAGTAGCAAAACTTTCAAAACTACTAATAGAATTATGAACTTTTTCTAAAGTTTGCTGAGTTTTAGAAATAGTCTCTACTAAAGGGTTGTTACTAGCTTTTTGATAATATAAATCGTTATCTAAATAACTTTCTAATTTAGCCATTATTTTTTCTATATACGAACGGGCATTAAATAACTTGATAAATAATTTTATTAAAATCGCATAAAACATTCCAATGATACTAGTATTAAAAGCAATTTGGATTCCAGACATTACCATGCCGAATTGTTCTAAATCTATTTCCATAACCGGGAGATTGCTTAAAGAGTAATATAAACCAAGGAATGTTCCTAAAACACCAACTAAAATAAACAATGAAATAGAGCGATGAATAAAATCTAAAGCTGCTACTACTGAAATTCTTAACCCCTGCTCAGATTGAGCTTGACAATCAAAAGGGGCCAACAAATTAAGCTGATAGTCAGAAAAATAAGCTTCAAGATAAGAACTACTGTTAATCCTCATAAATGAATTAGGGATTAAAGCTTTATAATTTTGTAAAATAGACTTAATTGGCTCAACATCAGAATTGCCCATATCTAATTCATAGTTTAAATACTTAAGATTACGATAAATTTTACTATAAATAATTAAATCAATAATAAATAAAAAGGTTAACATAAAAAAGACAGTTAAACTAATAGGATTAGTAAAAATCCCTAGAAAAAAATTTAACATCACTTGCACCTCCTGAATATAATTTTAAGAGAAAAAATCCTCTTAATCTATTAATTATTTATATTGTTTCAAGAAGTCAATTATTTCAAATTTAATTTTTTATATTTTTAAAAGGAATTATTTTATTTTTAAAGAAACTATATTATGTAGATAGTCAAAATTATGTAAACACATAAAAAGGAGGGGGTATTATGAAAGTTGCTGATGGTTACGCTGAAATGGCTAATAGTGTTCAACAGGCTTTGAATACAGAAATGCTTAACACTGCTAAAAATCAAGATGAGGCAAGTATGGACAAACTATTAGAAGGTTTAGAAGAAACTACAGCAAAAATTGAAGCAGAACAAAAAGCTTCACCTCATAAAGGACAGAATATAAATACTTTCGCCTAAACTATTTTATTTCTAAATAATTAAGAGCTGGCTGAAATGCCAGCTCTTAATTATTTTTTATTCGCAGTTTTATTTTTTCTTCTTCCCCATCTAATTTATTTAATCTCCAGATTAATCTTTCATCCTGATAATTAGCAGTTAAAAAAGAACCCCTTCCTCCTAACTCAGGAGCATAGTATAATTTTATAGCTTCTTGTGGACAAGCTTTTATACATGCAGCACAAGACCAACATTCTGCTTGGCTTCTTAAAATAGCTTTATTTAGATTAAAGTCTTTATAAATTAAATCCCCGGGACACACTTTCATACAAACTGGCTCTTTAGAGTTTTTACAGCCATTGCAACTTTTTTGCTTTATTTTAATTGTCATTTAATTTCACCTCGTGTGGCTCTCGTTCAATTATTTTAACTTCTTCTAAGTTTCTATCATATTGAGAATTAACAAACTTAAACCAATTTTTATCATCTCGTTTAGGATAATCAAGTCTCTTTTGATAAACGGGCCAACGGCTCTCTTGACGATAAAGCAAATGCTCAATCAATACTTGAGCCACAATAACCCGATCAACTACTTCATGAGCTCTAAGTAGTTGATAGAAATCATCAGCAACTAACTTTGCTAAATCTTTTTTTAAACCAGTTAACAACTTTTTAGCTTGCTTTAATTTAGCCGGACTCAACTCATAATTTTGGCTAATCCCCCCTGCATATTCATCCATAATCTTTTGTAAACGCTGCTCTAATTGCTGGTAACTAAACCCCTCACCTCGCTTTAAAGGAGCAAAAACTCGCTCAAATTCTTTTTTTATTTGCTGATCATCTAACTTATAAACTTCATTTTTTGCTAAATTATTAATTGCAGCTCTAACAGCTAATTTAGCCTCAACCATAGCACCAGTTGCATACTTTTTTGGTGCACCTCCAGCCACATCACCAACAGCATACAACCCATCTAAAGTAGTCTTACGATTTTTATCAACCCAGTAACCTGCTTGAGCGTGACCTCCTACTAAATATGGTTCAGTAGCAACAATTTCTACCGCTAACTCTCTAGCTTGATTAATTCTATCAGCCCATTTAACTATAATCTCTGGTGACATATTTAAAAATGATTTTTGCAACTTAATAAATAATTTATCAGAAACAGAATCTAGCTTTAAATAGCATGGTCCATTACCCTTTTGATTTTCTTTTAAAGTAGCATATAAGCGGTAAGGAGTTGAATTTTTTAAATACTTACTTTGATATTCTTCCCCTTTAGCATTAAGCTGAGTTGCATTAAACTCCTGGGCCAACACCCCGGTTGGAGCAATTGTATCTTTAGTTCTAAGAGCAATAAATCGCATTTCAAAAGTAGTCATTTCAGCTCCAGCTCTTAACCCCATAGCATAACCAGCCCCCGTATTAAAAGGCGAATACCACATTCTATGTGGTCTAGATTCAGGATTGTTTGGCTTATAAATTCCCGCCGCTCCACCAGTAGCACAAATAACTGCCTGAGCTTTGATTAGATAAAATTTATTTTCTCGCGTAGAAAAACCAAAGGCTCCTTTGACCTTATTATCTAAAATTAAATAATTGCTTATATTAACTCGATTTAAAACTCGAACTCCCTTTTTTTTAAGTTGTTTAGCCAATAATGGTTTAATATACTCCCCTTGAATTTTAATACTTCGCCTACCACGAGCTTGATAATTACCTGCTTTATCTTTAATAATTGGCAATCCCCAACGTTCTAAATCTTGAGCTACCTGATTAACTCCTTGAGCAATACTATAAACTAAATCTTCTCTAATTAAGCCTTCACTATCCTCTTTAACATATTTAACAAAATCTTTAGCACTCACCCCAGGATTTAAATATGCATTCAATGAGCTAATCCCAGCTCCTAAACAACCACTTCGTTTAACATTTGCTTTTTCAACAATTAAAATATCAACATCTTCAGATATCTCTTTAGCTTTAATCCCCCCATAACATCCAGCAGCCCCACCACCAATAATTAAAATATCTGTTTTTAATCTCTTAATCTCTACCTCCAATTTATCCCCCCCTAATTTTAATTGACAATTAACAATTGACGATTGACAATTGACAATTAGATTCAAAACCATACAGGTCAAAGACTTTACTTCAAAACAATAAAAAAACTCTTAACTCTGATCTATGCTCTTACTGATTACTGTTGCTTGTTCCTATACTTTTAGCCGAACATCCTCTAATTGACAATTAAGTTCAAGACCATTGACCAAAACCTTATTGTTAATTGCTTTTAATAAATTCATCCATTATTTCATCCACTACATCTTTAATAGATGATTTTTCAGTATCAATTACTAATTCTGGATTGTTAGGCACTTCATAAGGTACACTAACACCAGTAAAGTTTTTTATTTCTCCCTTTAATGCTTGCTTATAAAGACCTTTAGGGTCACGTTTGATACAAGTATCAAGACTAGCTTTAACATAAATTTCATTAAAGTATTCATCTCCAATGACCTCTCGTGCATAATCTCTCATTGCTTGATAAGGGGAAATAAAAGAAACTAAAGTTATTATAGCAGCATCTTTAAATAAATTAGCTACTTCAGCAATTCTTCTAATATTCTCATCTCTATCCTCTTTGCTAAAAGCTAAATCAGAATTTAAACCATGACGTATATTATCTCCATCCAAACGATAAACTGCTTTGCTATTTGCTAACAACCGTGCTTCTAGTTCAATTGCAATACTAGATTTGCCTGCTCCCGAAAGACCAGTAAACCAAAAAATTTGGCCTTGCTGGCTTAGTGCTTTACATCTCATTTCATAATTGACTTTTCCTTGCTGCCAAGTTATATTTTTATCCTTAGTCATTTTCAACTCCCTTTAAATAACTTTTATTGTGCCATCCCTTCAAGTAAAACTTCAGCTACTTTTGGTCTTGTTAGTTCTTTTGGTGGTTTCTGCCCACTTTTTAATAAACCTCTTACTCGTGTCCCACTTAAAGAAATATGAAATTTTTTTTGATGAGGACAAGTTTTATCTGTAGCCATTGAGGCACATTTTTTACAATAAAATGCGTAATCAAAACATAATGGCTCTATACCTAAATCTCCAGCTACTTCAAATTCTTTAAAAATCTCTTGAGCCTCATAAGTCCCATAATAATCACCTACTCCAGCATGATCACGCCCAACAATAAAATGAGTACAACCATAATTTTTACGACATAAAGCATGAAATACAGCTTCTCTAGGTCCTGCATAACGCATTGCGGCAGGAAATACAGTTAATGCTGTTCGATTTTGAGGATATATTTCATCTATTACTACTTTATAACTCTCAATTCTATATTCCACCGGAACATCACTGCTTTTAGTCTCTCCCACTAACGGACTCAATAACAACCCATCACAAATCTCTAAAGAACATTTTTGAATATATTCATGAGCACGATGAATTGGATTTCTAGTCTGAAATCCAACTACTCTATTCCAAGCTTTTTCTGCAATATATTTTCGGACATCAACAGGGTCATTACGATATTGATTAAACTTTTTATGTTTAATTCTTTTTAACAAAGATATTTTTCCACCTAATAATATTTCATCTCTTTGATATAGCTTAGCAACCCCAGGATGATTTTTATCAGTTGTTTGATAAATAATTTCTGCTTCCTTCTTTTTATCATAACTAAATTTATCTTCTAAATGTAAAATACCATATAATTCACCGCTTTGATTAGTTAAAGCAATATCTTTGCCAATTTCTAACTCTTTTGCTTTTGTTTTATTTACATCAATAACTACAGGAATAGTCCATGGATAACCATTAGATAAATACATTTTTTCTAATACTAATTCATAATCTTTTTGTGTCATAAAGCCTTCTAGGGGAGAATATAAGCCAATTGCTATATTTTCCATCTCAATTAAATTTCTTTTACTTAATTTAATTTGAGGTGCTTTTTTAGCCTTAACAAACCAATCTTTCTTTTCAGCTTCTTTAACAACTCTATTTACCAATTTTCCTCCATGAGCTTCAATTAACAAGAATAAACCCTCCTTAATTTTTTTCATTCATCTGAATTATTTTATTCAACAATGATAAAAATGATTATTTAAAATTAAAAACAATTACATTAATTAAAGGACTATCACCTTCTTATCTAGAATAAAGATATTAGGAAAGAAAAATTGTCCTTAATAATTAATGATTTTTACGCTATACTATAAATAAACTTAAAAATTGAAATCTTTAATAGTTAATAGTTTATAAAGGAGGGACACAAAAATGACAAAAAAAGTTCTCATTGTTGATGAT
>LFFM01003237.1_pt1 | contig 10340 bp, 7 predicted proteins | sample 643131 | NCBI WGS metagenome assembly LFFM01 (sample SAMN03777445, study PRJNA286221) | soda lake metagenome | biome: soda lake; feature: Kulunda steppe; material: water; isolation source: sample Tc-Br brine of Tanatar trona crystallizer | place: Russia: Kulunda steppe | collected 2011-07 | reverse complement strand
GACGAAGAACACGCGGTTGGCGGACTCGCCCGTCGGCAACAGCGCGTAGACGGGGGCGCGCTCGTCGTCGGACTCCTTGAACGTGTAGCCGGCGTCGTTGAACTCGCTCGCGAACGCTCGCCGGGCGACCTCTCGGGTGGGGGTTGACTGGCTCATTTCAGATCGACCTCGCTTTGATCAGCGCGCTCTCGACGTCCACGGTCCCGGGTTCCTCCATCTCGTCCACGAGGACGTAGCGGCCGAACGTTGGCCCCGTCACGCGGTAGTAGCGACCGAGGACGTCCTCGGCCATCTCCTCGGCGACGACGGTCGTGTCAAGCGCGTCCATTGCCATGTCTTTGGCCTCCTCCAAGCCCATCCCGGTGAGTTCCTCGGTGGCTTCGCGGTCGAAGATCACCTCCGTGACGGTCTCGCCGTCGTCCAACACGCCCTTGATTCGGAGGTCGAACTCGCCCTCGACCTGGCCGTGTTCGGAACACCGACCGTTCTGGAGGACGCGCGTACAGTCCTCCTCGGGGCAGCGCTTGATCAGTCCGGATCCGGACTGGATGTCCACGAGCGCGCCCTCGACGGTGTCGGCGTTGTCGCCGACCTCGATCGTCTCGTCGATCTCGGTGATCCCGGTCGTTCGATTGAGCTTCACCGAGTAGGAGCCCTCGTACTCGTCGGTGACGACGTTCGTGAGCTCGTACGCCTGCCCTTCCTCCAACTCGGGGAGGTCGGAGGTCTCGAAGGCGACGAACTTGATCGTGCCGGACTCGTCGCCCAGCAGGCCGACCTGCGCGATCGAGTCGCTGCGCGGCTCCCAGAGGTCGACGAGCTCCACGCGGAGGTCGACCCACTGCTCGTCCTCGTCGATGTCGTTCACCTGGACTCGCTCGGACCCGCCGCGGCCGAGCTCGTCGCGCTCCATGCCCGCGTCGTCGAGGTAGCTGTTCGTGACGCTGCGTCGCGCCTCCTCAAGCGGCACGCGGTATTCGTTAACGAGGTTCTCTAGCCGCTCTTCGATCTCGTCGGGACCCACCTCGAGGTGGTCCGAGAACTGTTCCGCTATCGCTTCCGCTTCCTGTCGCAGTTCGCTCATGGGTATCTCGCCTCCGGTCATGTTTCGGTGGGAGGCGTACGGCGGTTGGTTCTTCATCGTATTAAAACGCATGTGACCGCGGTGAAAGTGGACGGTGACGGGCGCTCGCGGTGGTTTCGGCCGGTGTTAGTTCTCTGTCTGACGCACGTCAGCCAGACGCGGGCGGCGTTTCGAGTGGAACGATCACAGGCTTCGATCCGATACCTGCTGATGCCACCTCGGCCCGATGCCTGCTGACGCCACATCGACACACCAGAGACGCTCGCATCACGCCCTACGGACGCCTCGTTCACCCGCGGTGGCCCCCGCTGCCGGCCGCGACGCCAACGGACCTATGGTCCGTGCGGTCGAACGGGAAGTATGGACGACCGTCTCGAACGCGTGATCCGCCAGCAGCTCCGGAAAGCTGGCCGCCAGTTCGAGGAGGCGAAGCGGGCCTACACGGAGGGTCGAGGGGACCCGGAGGGGTCGAACGCGGGAACAGCGCTGTACGACCTCCCGGCCGACGGGGACGGCCGCGCCCGGATCGTCTGCCGACGACACGCCGAGAAGCGCTCCGTCACGGTCGACGCCGAGGGTCGCCCGGCGTGTTTCGAGTCTGGTCACCCGGACTGTGAAGGGTGTGCGGGGGACGTCCGCGACGGCTACGTGGAGACGTGGTAAGGCGACATTTCGGGCCGTAACGGCCTCCTGACCCACGATACCCGTCTGCCCCGCGACACCCTCTGTCCTGCAAGCCCCTTGCCCCGCGACACCCTCTGCCCCGCAACGGCTCCCTCCCCCGCAACAGGTTTCACGCAGGAGCGCATTCCACCGACCCATGGAACGGAAGACGGTCGCGATCGGCCTCCTCGTCGTCGTCGCCGTCGGCCTCTCGTTGTCCGGGTTCTTCGGCGGGACGGCCGACGAGCCGGCAGATGCGGAGGTACCGGCGGACTCGCTGATCGAGGTCGACGGCGAGTACGAGCTCTGGCCGTACACGAGCCGCACCGAGTCCGTCGACGGGCGGACGCTCGCGATCAACGTCGTCTTCCACGACGACGGCGACTCGGTTCGCGAGGCGCTCGAGACGGGGCCCGACACCGACTGGGCGGAGACGGACGAGGAGGAGACCGATGCCGACCCCGACCTCGTGCGAGACATCGTCGTCCGCGAGTGGGACGACGCACACGGCTCCGACCGCTACTCGTACTTCGCTGGCCCCGATGGGGGCCAATGGGCCGACGAGTCGTTCGAGCTCCACGACGGCGAGTACCTCGGCTCTCGCGACCACATCCGTGCATACGAATCCCCAGACGGCGAGTACACCGCAGTCCAGATCCACGAGGAGTACTACGACTGGTTCCGCCTCCGCCACACGGTGCCGGACATCAACGACCCGGCGGTGCGGCTGGAGAACGAGTTTATCGAGAGCGAGCTCGCGAGCGACGTCCGTCGGGAGTACCGGGGTATCCAGGGTGGGCTGAGCGACGGGTGGATCTCGGTGTTCGAGCTCGCGCTCTTGGTTCCCGTCTTCGGGGCGCTCCTCCGGCGGCGGACCCGCGAGGCGGCCGTCGAAACCGCGGGTCGGTTTCGGACCGAAGCGGGGAGACACGCCGAAGCAGCGGTGCTCGGGACCGCGCTCGCGGCGGTGTTCGTCGCGGTCAGAACGGCCGGCGTCGCGCTGGAGCTGACGTACCCGGGGCTCGCGCCGAAGGCCATCGCCGCGCCGCTGTACCTCGTTATCGCGCTCGGCCTGCCGGCCCTCGTGATCGCCGGTGCCGAGCGCTGTGACCCGACGGCGGCGTTCCTCGGGGTCGTCGTCGGGCTCGGTGCCGGATTCGTGCTTGACTTCGCCGCGCTCGGGGTGGCGGTCCCGGCCGACCTGATCGTCCACCGGATCGCGGTCCTCGCCGCCCTCGGCCTCGTCGCCGTCGGCCGAGCCGCGGAGGACCGGCCGGTCCTCGTCGTCGGCCTGCTCGCGTGGATCGTCGGCCTGGCCCTGCCGCTCTTGGACGTGATCTGACCCGCGACCTCCGCGAGCCCACGATGTCGCGGTTCCCACGTTTCGGACGGTTCACCACCTGCCGATCCGTTCCACGCCGGTTCACGTCGGGTTTCATCCCCGGCGCACCTACCACAGAACTGATATCCCCTGAGAACGGAGTATGGGAAGATATGAATCGTCCGATACGTCGGCGTGAGGCTCTCGCGGGGATCGGTGCTGCCGCCGCGAGCGCCGGCTGTATCGGACGAGTCCGGAACATCGCGGGCCGGGATCGCTCCTCACAGCTCGTCTTGGAGATCCGCACGACACCCACCGACGAGGACCCGAACGCGATCCGGATCGCCCGGTCGCTCTCGGAGAACCTGAACGCCGTCGGGATCGGTACTAGGGTGAACACGGTCGGCGGCGCCGACCTCCGGCGTGACGTCCTCCTCAATCACGATTTCGACATCTACGTCGGCCAGTACAACGAGGCGACCCCGTTCGACCCGGACGCGCTGTACGGGCTCACACACTCCCGGTTCACCGCCGAGACCGGGTGGCAGAACCCGTTCGGGTTCTCCGACTTCGCTGTCGACGACTTACTCGAGTCACAACGGACCGCGAGCCGCGACGACCGTCCGGGGGTCGTCGCGGAGCTCCAGCGGACGCTCTGTGACCTCCAACCGTTCACCGTGGTCGCCTTTCCGGACGCGCTCACTGCGGTCCGATCGGACCGATTCGTGGGGTGGGAGAGGGACCGCCCGACTTCGCTCGCCGGCCTCCTCTCGCTGCGCCGATCGGCGGACGCCGGCGTCGGCAACACGGAAACGGACGACGACGGCGAAACGGACGACGACGGCGAAACGGACGACGACGGCGAAACGGACGACGACGGCGAAACGGACGACGGCGACGACCCAGTGACTCTTCGGCTCGTAACGACCGACGAGCGGATCACCACCAACTGGAACCCGATCGCGGCGGAGTACCGTCGGCACGGTACCTTCACCTCGCTCCTGTACGACCGCCTGATCGAGTTCGACGGCGGCGACCCGATCCCGTGGCTCGCCCGCGACCGAACGTGGGTCGACGAGAGGACGCTCCGGGTCACGCTGCGTGACGCGACTTGGCACGACGGTGAGCCCGTGACCGCTGCCGACGTCGAGTTCACTTACGGGTTCTTCCGTGACACGTCGCTCGGCGACGTCGACACCCCCGTTCCGAGTCCCCAGTACCGCGGCCAGGGGTCGATCGTCGACTCCACGTCGGTAGTCGACGAATCGACGATCGATCTCCGGGTGGGAGACGTTCCCCCTCCGGTCACCCATCGCGCGCTCCACGTGCCTGTCCTCCCCGAACATGTCTGGCGGGAGCGGACCGGGTCTGCGACGTTCGCCGGCTTCGAATTCGACGAGGCGACGACGGAAGCGCTCGTCACCAACAACGAGGAGCCGATCGGTAGCGGCCCGCTCCGCTTCGTCGAGGCGACGCCCGAGGAGTCGGTGACGTTCGAGCGCAACCCCGACCACTTCCTCGCCCGACTCGCTTCGCTGGCGACCGACGACAACGAGACGACGGCGACCGATGACGGGGGCGAGACCGGGGGGACGACCTCCCTCGGCGACGGGATCCCCGAGACCTACTGGGGGAACCCGGCGTTCGACCGGCTGGAGATCGAGCGCGTCGGATCGGATATCGTCGCGGTCCAGACGGTCGGTGACGGGTTTGCGGACGCGACTGCCTCCAACCTTGGCCCGGACGCCGTCCCGCGGATCGGCCGCGAGGCGGACGCGACGCTCGTGAGCGAACGGTCCGCCGCGTTCTATCACATCGGCTACAATACTCGCCGCGCGCCCCTGTCGAACTTCCAGTTCCGCGCGATCGTCGCGTCGCTGATCGACAAGGCGGCGCTCGTTGACGACGCGTTCGCCGGTTACGCTCGCCCGGCCACGTCCCCGCTTGGGGCGTCGCCCGACTGGATTCCCTCGGATCTGCGGTGGGATGACGACCGCGCTCACGACCCGGTCCACCCCTTCTACGGCGAGGACGGCGAGCTCGACGCCGAACAGGCCCGGGAGGCGCTCCGAGAGGCGTCGTATCGCTTCAACGAGGACGGCGAACTGCTGTCCCGAGACCAATGAGTCCCTTCCTGTCGGCGGTCTCCGGGCTTTTGTTGTGGCTGAGCGCGCTGACACTTATCGCCGGTGTTACCATCATCGGTCCGCGGCGGCTGTACGATGTACCGAGGAATCTCGTTCACTACCTTCAGGAGGCGAAACGGTACGTCGCCGTGCTCGTTGCCGTCATGTTCGTCAGTGCCGTCGGCCGCGCCCCGCTTCAGACGGTATCAGAGCTCATCGGACTCCGGCTCACGGGATACATCTACGCTTTCGAGGGTGGGTTCGTCGGGTGGGTTCAGACGTTCGCCACCGCCGAGTTGACGCTGTATTTTTCCTGGATGTACGTGTACGGCTACGCGTTTCTGTTGGTGTTCCCGTTCATTGCGTACGCGGCGCTCTCCACATCGACGACGCTGAAGCGGCTCATGCTTGCGTACGCGCTAAACTACGGGCTCGGACTCGTCATGTACACCCTCGTTCTTGCGTACGGTCCGCGGAACGTGATGCCCGACCTCGTCACGCCGTTGCTATATACGTTTAATCCGGAGTATCGCGCACTCACCGGGGAAGTGAACGTCCCCACGAACGTGTTCCCCTCGTTACACACCTCGCTGTCGGTGACGGTCGCCGCGTTCGCGGCGCTCACCTACGACGAGTACCGCGCGTGGGCCCCGATCGCCGCGTGGATCGCGGGATCCGTCGTCGTTGCCACGATGTACCTCGGGATCCACTGGGCGGTCGACGTCGTCGCCGGGATCGCGCTCGCGCTCGGGAGCGTGTACCTCTCGTACCGGATCGTCGACGACGCGGGAGAATCGACGGCCGGACCGACGAACGGGCCCACGGACGGATCCACGGACCCGTCGAGCGATGCGGGGCGTACGGACGACTGACGAGCGATCGTCTCGGAGAGCGGCGGGCCAGCGAGTTCCGACCGCCAGGAGTATAATCATCCGCGAATACCACTCGATCATGGCCGGCGAATACGACCCCGTTTGCCCGCCCGTCGCATTGAGCATCGCCGGCAGCGACAGCGGTGGCGGCGCAGGGATCCAAGCCGATCTGAAAACGATGACGGCACACGGGGTGTTCGGCACCACGGTCGTCGCCGCGACGACCGCCCAGAACAGCCGCGGGGTTCACGACGTCCACCCGATCCCCGCCGCCCACGTCGCGAGCCAGTACGACGCGGTCGTGGACGACTTCCCCGTCGCCGCGGTCAAGACCGGAATGCTCGCGACTGTCGAGATCGTCGAGACGGTTACCGACCGCCTCGCCGGCTTCGACGGACCGATCGTCGTCGACCCCGTAATGGTGGCGGCGACAGGCGATCGGCTCCTGTCCCCGGAAGCGGAGGCCGCGTACGACGACCTCATCGCCGCGGCGACGCTCGTCACGCCGAACGCCGACGAGGCGGCCGTGCTCGTCGACGGCCCGGTCGAGACCGCGACTGACGCGGCGGCCGCCGGGCGCGAGCTGGTCGCTCGCGGTGCTACCGCCGCGCTGGTGAAAGGTGGTCATCTCGACGGGACGGGATCGGAGGGCGACGCTCCCGAGGTCGTCGACACTCTCGTCGTCGCCGACGGTTCCGACGGGGACGACACGCCGACCGTTCACCGGTCGGTTTCCCCCCGCATCGACACGGACGCGACTCACGGCTCCGGCTGTACCCTCTCCAGTGCGATCGCCGCCCGGCTGGCACGCGGCGAGCCTCTCGACGAGGCGGTCACGGCCGCCGTCGATGAGATGAGCGAGGCGATCCGACGCGGCTACGACGTCGGTTCCGGCCCCGGCGCGGTGAACCCCACGACGATGGACGGGTAGGTCCGAGACACCGGATGTGGGTGCCACGATGGCACGCTGCTGGTGTTATGACGGCGGTCCGAGGAGCCCTTCGACACTGCCTCCCTGCAAAACGACACCGGAAACATTGATACACGTGCCGACGCGAGATGTTCCGTCGCGGGTCCGTGTCGCTCGGGTAGGGGCTGTACACGGCCCGCGACGTTTCGGTCTACCGGCCCGTCCTCTGTCCGTGGACCCGTAGGGTTTTACCCGCCGACGGCGGGAGTACGGACGTATGCCAACGGGGATCGTCGGGGAGTTCCTCGAACTCAAGGACGGGACGGACGCTGACCTCCTCGCCATGCAGTGTGGCGACTTCTACGAGTTCTTCGCCGACGACGCGGAAACGGTCGCCGACGAGCTCGACCTCAAGGTGTCGAAGAAGTCCTCACACGGCTCCTCGTATCCGATGGCGGGCGTGCCGCTCTCGGAGCTGACGCCGTACCTGAAAGCGCTCGTTGAACGCGGCTATCGCGTCGCGGTCGCCGACCAGTACGAGACCGACGACGGCGGCCACGCGCGGGAGGTGACGCGGGTCGTCACGCCCGGAACCCTCCTCGAGACGAGCGACGCCGACGCCCGGTACCTCGCGACGGTCGTCCGGGCTGGCGACGCGCGTCAGAACGCCCACCCGACCGGTTCGAGCGCGGACGCCACGGACGCGGCCACCGGCTCCGGCGACATCGAGGGCCCGTATGGTGTCGCGTTCGCGGACGTCACCACGGGCCGGTTCCTCGTCACGACGCTCGACGACCTCGGCGACCTCCGTGCGGAGCTGTACCGGTTCGACCCCGCTGAGGTCCTCCCCGGACCGACGGTTCGCAACGACGACGCCGTCCTCGCGGCGGTCCGCGATGACCTGTCGGGGTCCGTCTCCGTCTTCGACGCCGAAGCGTTCGCTCCCGGCCGGGCGGCACACGCGGTCCGCGACCAGTTCGGCGCGGAGACCGTCGACAGCGTCGGGCTCGACTCTGAGCTGGCGGTCCGGGCCGCGGGCGCGGCGCTCGCGTACGTCGCGGAGACGGGCGCGGGCGTGCTCGCGTCGATGACGCGGCTCACCGTCTATCGGCCGACCGACCACGTCGATGTCGACGCGACCACCCAGCGCAACCTCGAACTCACGGAGACGATGCGGGGCGACCGGGAAGGGTCGCTGTTCGACACGCTCGATCACACCGTCACCGCGGCCGGGGGACGGCTCCTCCGCGAGTGGCTCACCCGACCGAAACGCGACCGCGAGGAGCTCTCCCGTCGGCTCGACTCCGTCGATGCGCTCGCGTCGGCGGCGCTCGCGCGCGACCGCCTTCGAGAGACTCTCGACGGCGCGTACGACCTCGAACGGCTCGCCGCACGCGCCACCAGCGGGAGCGCGGGGCCGCGCGAGCTCGCCTCCGTCCGCGACACGCTCGCGTTGCTCCCGGCGCTCTCGGAGGCGCTTTCGGGGACGCCGCTCGCGGAGTCGCCGGTCGCTGAGACGCTCCGTCGCCCCGACCGCGACCGCGCTCGCGACCTCCACGACGAGCTCGCCGCGGCGCTCGCCGACGACCCGCCGAACACGAAAACCGAGGGCGGGATCCTCCGCCGTGGGTACGATCCGGAGCTCGACGACCTGATCGAACGCCACGAGACGGCGATCGAGTGGATCGACTCCCTCGCTGAGCGCGAGAAGCGCCGACACGGGCTCTCACACGTCACGGTCGACCGGAACAAGACCGACGGCTACTACATCCAGGTCGGGAAGTCCGTCGCTGACCAGGTGCCGGAGCAGTACCGCGAGATCAAGACGCTGAAGAACTCCAAGCGGTTCGTCACCGACGAGCTCGCCGAGCGGGAACGCGAGATCCTTCGGATCGAGGAGGCCCGCGGCGACCTGGAGTACGAGCTGTTCGAGGAGCTCCGGGAGACGGTCGCCGCCACGGCCGAACTCCTCCAGGATGTCGGGCGGGCGTTCGCCGAGATCGACGCGCTGGCGTCGCTCGCGACTCATGCCGCCGGCAACGACTGGACCCGTCCGACGCTCGCGGAGCCCGGGACGCTCTCGATCGAGGCCGGACGACACCCGGTCGTCGAGCGGACGACCGACTTCGTCCCCAACGACCTCCGGCTAGACGAGGAGCGCGGCTTCCTGATCGTCACCGGCCCGAACATGAGCGGGAAGTCGACGTACATGCGACAGGCGGCGCTGATCCAACTGCTCGCACAGGCGGGTTCGTTCGTTCCCGCCCGCTCCGCGGAGGTCGGCGTCGTCGACGGGATCTACACCCGAGTCGGGGCCCTCGACGAGCTCGCACAGGGTCGGTCGACGTTCATGGTGGAGATGCAGGAGCTGTCGAACATCCTCCACTCCGCCACCGAGGAGTCGCTCGTGATCCTGGACGAGGTGGGTCGTGGGACGGCTACCTACGACGGCATCTCCCTCGCGTGGGCGGCGACGGAGTACCTCCACAACGAGGTACGCGCACGAACCCTCTTCGCGACGCACTACCATGAGCTGACGACGCTTGCCGACCACCTCCCACGCGTGGAGAACGTTCACGTCGCGGTCGACGAGCGGGGCGGCGACGTGACCTTTCTCCGAACGGTCCGGGAGGGGCCCACGGACCGGTCCTACGGCGTCCACGTCGCGGACCTCGCTGGTGTGCCGGAGCCGGTCGTCGCCCGCGCGGGCGACGTGCTCGACCGCCTCCGTGAGGAGAAGGCGATCGAGGCGAAAGGCGGGTCGGCCGCGGGGGGTACCGGGACCACCCAGGCCGTCTTCGACCTCTCGTCGGGGTCGTTCGCGGACGGGGCGGACGGGGCGGACGCGAACGGGGCGGGCGCGACGGGAGTCGGGAGCGGCGAGCATGCCACGGACGAGGGCGACACCGGCAGTGTGGGCGAACCGAGGACTGCGAGCGAACCGAGGACCGCCGACGAGCAGCCGGCCCCCAACCCCGAAACCTGCGCAGTGATCGAGGAGCTGACCGACGTCGACCTCGCGGAGACCGCCCCGATCGAACTGCTCTCGCGGGTACAGGAGTGGCAGGAGCGGTTGGAGTAGCCGGTCGACACGATCCGATTAGGCCCGCGCCCTCCCGAACGCCCTCCGACGAACGCCCGGATGCGGCCGTGTCTGACGTAAGAACTAATGTGTGAGCTCCCCGTGTGTGTGCCATGGGAATCATGACGAAGATCCTCGGCGGGGGCGGCAACCGATCCGTCGACGATTACGTCGAACTCGAGATGGACGACTTCGCCGAGGCGAGCACGGGAGCGGGGATGCAGGTACACATCGCGGAGATCGGCGACCAGAGCGACGTCATTCCGATCAAGGACGCGGTTT
>LFFM01003236.1_pt1 | contig 10342 bp, 13 predicted proteins | sample 643131 | NCBI WGS metagenome assembly LFFM01 (sample SAMN03777445, study PRJNA286221) | soda lake metagenome | biome: soda lake; feature: Kulunda steppe; material: water; isolation source: sample Tc-Br brine of Tanatar trona crystallizer | place: Russia: Kulunda steppe | collected 2011-07 | reverse complement strand
GTACCTCGAGGTCCCCCACGCGGCGGTCGAACACCGGTTGCCGGCCTGGCACCTCTCGACGTACCTCGAGCCGACGGGGGAGTCCCTCGAGACGCTCCCTTTCTTGCTCGATCGGTTGAGTCTGGTCTTTACGCCCCGGACCTCCGAACTCGAGGCCGAGGAACTCGTCGAGCGATCGCTCGAGGACTTCTACCGTGGCCCCGGCGACGTCGCCTCGGTCGAGGTTCTCAAACCGGAACTGCGGGCGGGGAGGGCCCACGGCTGGCTCGCGGAGGGCGTTCCGATCGACGTATTCAAGGCGACGCCGACGGCCTTTCGGAACCGCTTTCGGTACCTCGAACGGGCGAGTGACGGGACGTCGATCTGTGTCGTGGTGAACGATTCCGGGATGGCCACCGAGCTCACCGACGTCGCCCGGACCTGCCGGGAACGGGCGAGTGACCTCTCGATCGACGTCACCGTCGAGGAGTCGCTGACGACGGCCGAGCTCGCCAGGACCTTCGAGACCGACCACGACTTCCTCCATTACATCGGCCACTGTGAGGAAGACGGGCTCCGGTGTCCCGACGGCTACCTCTCGACTGCGAGTCTGTCGGAGTCGGCCGTCCAGACGTTCTTTCTCAACGCGTGTGGCTCCTTTTACGAGGGGCTGGACCTCGTCGAGATGGGGAGCGTCGCGGGTGCTGTGACCCTCTCGCAGGTCCTCGACGACCACGCCCTGAAAGTCGGAACGACGTTCGCGAAACTGCTCGTCTACGGTTTCAGCATCGAACGCGCCCTCGAGATCGCACGCCGGCGGATCATGATGGGCAAAGACTACACCGTCGTCGGCGACGGCACCCACTCGCTGGTCCAGGGCGAACACCGCCTCCCGCCGACGGCGTGGATCGACCGCCTCGAGGAGGGGGGCTATTCGCTTTCGCTGTCGTGTTACTCGACGAGTGTGGCCGGCTGTTACTACGTCCCCCACGTCGAGGAAAACGAGTACGCGTACCTCTGTGGGACCGACTCGGTGTTCACCCTGGATGAAAACGAACTCGAGGCGTTCCTCGAGGGCACCGAGATGCCCGCCGTCTACGACGGCGACGTCTACTGGTCGACGGAACTGCCCCGATCGATCGCTCAGGGGCCGCCGTAAGAACTGACCCGCTTCGTTCGTATCACCGCATCGAGGATCGTTCGCTCCGACGTCGATTCGGGAACGGACCGACCGGTTGCATTGCTCATCGCCATACTCGGATCTGTAAATTCGAATTACTTGAACCCTTCGGTGAATGTGTCCGGCGACGACACGATCGTATCCCGCGTTCACCGGGGTCTGACACCCGCCGACGTGTCGGTCGGACTCCCGACAAAATTCACCGCATCCGACGCCGCTTACACCTTTCACCGTATAAACGGCCAACAAAATTAAGTAGAACGAAATCGTTTACTTCTGTACAGAGATGGACTCGAATTTACTGAACCACCAGATTGACGATATCCTCGGGTCGGTCCTCGAAGACGCGACCGGAGACGTCTACATGGTCAACCCATCCCGCAACGCCATCGAGGAGTTCGTCACCGTCGCGACGGGGTTCGACGGCGAGTTGCCCACGGTACACATGCTCGCCGACGAACGAACCCTCAAGGACGTCGTGGACGACTTCATCGTCGCCAGCAACGCCGCCGACCTCATCGCCGCCGAGGCCCTCGAGCTTCGGACCCTCGAGGAGGCCCCGGAGAACTCGCTTCTGGTCACCGATAGCCGCGTCGTCGCTATCGTCCACGCCGGCGACCGCGTCGGCGGGCTGGTGACCGACGACGGGGAGTTCGTCGACGCCGCCTTCGACACCTACGCGACCCGCTGGGAGGACGCGACCGAGTTCAACCTGCGGACGCCGCCGATCTCGCAGGTCCGTGAAACCCTCGCCGAGGAGATCAGCCCCGAGGCACAGGAGGACTTCACCGCGATCCTCGACTCGCTGGAGACCGCCCGCGGCGACGGCGACGGCCTGGACGAGGTCACGATCTCCCTGCTGGTCGCCGCGAAAAACGAGGCCTTACTCTACGACATCAGCAAGTGGGGCGAGGACGTCGGTATCGCCAGCAAGGCGACGTTCAGTCGAACGAAGACCAAACTCGAGGACATGGGGCTTCTCGACACCGAGAAGGTCCCGATCGACGTCGGCCGCCCGCGGCTGCGCCTGAAGATCGGCGACGAGCGTCTCCGGGAAGCGGACAACGGCCAGCTCGCGACCGTCTCCCAGTCGATTCTGAACTAGACTCGAAGACCTCCCGCCGGCTCGAGTCGCTTTCTCCGTACCCGTAGCCGTTGTTGTACACCCGGTCCCGTCCGTTCGACGCGACGATCGACCAGCGGGTCCTCCAGGAGCGTGTACTACCGACGCCCAGCCGCGGTGGTTTCGAGTCGGGAACCGCCGGTAGGAACCGCTTACTAGCGAGTAGCCCGTTCATGTCTACAGTAACGACTGTCGTCCGTCGAAGACGTTCACAACATGTTCGACGTACGCACTGTCGTCCGGATGGTCGTGGTGGTCGTCGCCGGCTCGCTCGTGGTCGTCGGGCTCGGTATCGCCGGCGCGACGGTATCGGGGTCGTCGGCGGTCGATGCCCAGCTGGCTGCACAATCCGAGGAACCGATCGAAGAGCCGGTCGAAGAGCCCGTCCCCGACCGGGACGATCCGTACTTCGAGGCCGAAGCCAGCGACGGGAGCTGGATAAGCTACGTCAACCCCCGTGACGAGTATCGCAGTCCGTACCTCGGGGGTGGCTCCGGGAAAGTCTGTGTCACGCTCGTAAACGAGGAAGGCGAGCCGATCGTCGGCCACTCGGTCCCGAACACGACCGTCACGGTTCCCACGGGTGACTCCCTCGAGTGGCACACCGCCGCCGATCCGTTCACCGTCGAGTATCCCCTGACCGACCACTACGAGCGCCCGCTCGATGCCGACCAGTTCGGGACGAACCCGGACCTGCCACAGGGTGATGGCTCCCTCGATAGCCACTGTCTGGAGTGGCACGGCTTGCCCGAGGACGGCACCGTCGAGTACGGCGAGGTCGAGGTAGACGGCGAGTACGCCGAGTGGCTCGACGTGGTGGGGTATATCCAGCAAGAACACGGGGCCTGGGATTCCGACGTCGATCCGGTCGGTGACGCCGTTTCCTACGAGGAGGCGGGTGGCGGCTGGACCTACCGGACCGAAGCCTCCCACGGACAGGCGGTGGTCGTCTTGCAACTCGATCCGCCCGCGGACGCCTACGAGGATACGGGCAGTGGCGACGGCACAAGCGAGAACGAGTCGGACGACGGGAACGGTCCCGAGGACGTCACCGAGGGCAGTGACGGTGGCTCCAGCGACGACGACAGCGACAGGGGCGGGGACGACGACATCCCCGGCTTCGGCGTTCTCGCTCCCCTCACCGTCCTCACAGCCCTCGCCGTCTCGCTGTCCCGGCGCTGAGCCGGCGTCACCGGCGGGTTGTTAATCCGAAACCCCAAAGTAATAACGTCGCGTACGGGCGATCGAATGCTCGAGGTAGTCATCGTCGGCGGCGGGATCCACGGAACGTACCTCCTCGGTCGGATACTCGAGGAGACGGACCTCGGACGGGACGAGGTCGCGATAATCGATCCCCACGACGGGCTACTCGAGGCGTTCCGGCGGAACGGGCGAGCCTGCGAGATGACCGAACTCCGGTCGACGTTCGTCCACCACGTCGGCACCGAACCGTTCGGCCTCGAGGACTTCGCGGAGGCTCGCGGCCGGGAGGACGAACTCCTGCCGACGCCGGGGTATCCACGCCGGCCGTCGCTCTCGCTGTTTCTCGATTACGCCGACTACGTCGTCGACGGCAACGACCTCGAGGCCCACCACCGACGGGCGACAGTCGAGGCGATCCGCGAACACGACGGCGGACGCCCCGGGCGGGGGGAGGGTGTGGTCCTCGAGACGACCGACGGGCCGATACGGGCACGCCACTGCGTTCTCGCGATCGGCCACGGCGGCCGGTATCGCCGTCCCGACTGGGCGGCGGGTGTCGAGGGGGTCACCCACGTCTGGGCGGACTTCGACCCGGGCCGGCGGGCGGGGGGGACCGTCGTCGTCGGTGGCGGGATCACGGCCGGCCAGCTCGCGACCAGTCTCTCCGAACGCGAGCGTGTAACCTTGCTCACCCGCCACCCGGTAGCGGAGGCGACCACCGAGGCCGATCCGCGCTGGATCAACTGGGACCACATCGAGGCCCGCCTCCACCGTCACCCGCCGGGTTCGCGTGCGCGTCAGGCGGTGATCGAGGACGCCAGAAACGACGCGACGATCCCCTCGTACGTCCACGAGCGCCTTCGAGAACGGGCCGACGACGGCCGCCTCGAGCTCCGCCGGGGGGAGGTCACGTCGGCCCGGTCGGTCGACGGCGACGTTCGCCTGTTGCTCGAGGGCGGGGGCTGTCTGCGTGCAGACCGGGCCGTCCTCGCGACGGGCTTTGCGCCCGTCTTCGAGCATCCGTTCGTCGAGGGAGTCGCCGACGCCCTCGACTTAGAGCGTGGCTACGGCGGGATGCCCGTCCTCGAGGACGAGACGCTGGCCTGGCGGCGGACGGACGGTGACCGTTCGCGGCTGTTCGTCACCGGCGCACTCGCCGCGGGAACCGTCGGCGCACTCGCGGGCAACATCGCAGGAGCGCGTCGGAGTGCCGATCGGATCGTGCCGGCACTCGAGGGGGCACGACCGATCCGCGTGCCGTCTCCCCCGTAGTGACGGTTCGGCGTCGCTCGACAGGTTTTTACGACCCCTGCTCATAGTCATCGCCACTATGAGCGATAAAGGAAAGGTCGGCAGTGCGGGCCGCTTTGGCGCACGCTACGGCCGCGTCGCCCGACGACGAGTCAGCGAGATTGAAGACGAGATGCGAAACTCGAAAGTCGACGGCGACGACGTCACCCGTCTCGGCACGGGCATCTGGAAAAACGAGGAAACCGGCGAGGTCTTCACCGGTGGCACCTTCCGTCCGGAGACCCCCGCCGGCAAGGGCGTCCGACGCTCTATCCGCGCTGCACTCGCCGAGGATAGCGACGAATAAGCCGATGAGCTACAAGTGCTCTCGCTGTAAGCGCGACGTCGAACTCGACGAGTACGGCGGCGTCCGCTGTCCGTACTGTGGACACCGCGTTCTCCTCAAAGAACGCAGCCGGGACGTGAAAGAAGTCAAAGCCAAGTAACGCCTTGTTCTCTCAGGACGTGACTCTCGAGTTCGTCTACGACGACCGGGCCCGGGCACGTCTCGTGACCGAGGCCGTCTCCCGCGAGGTCGGCCGGATCGACGACGAACGCTCACAGACGACCATCGAACGGGACGGATCGGTCCTGACCCTCGAGATCGACGCCCGTGACCTGACCGCACTCCGGGCGGCACTCAACACCTGGTTCACCCTCGTCGACGTCGCCGAGCGAACCGCCGAGGTCGGCGACCGGATCGTGGATGGGTGAACGCGGCTGGTCACCGCTTGGACCCGGCCACTCCCGTGACGGCCTCGAGTGGCAACTCACCCCGACGGGGAGTCAACTCTTGGGCCGACTGCTGGCCCTCTCGTGGACGCTCTCGACGGGGTTTCTCGGCCTCTTGGTCACGGCACTCTGTGTGTTGGTTGCAGTAGCTGCTGGCCTCCCGCTGTCGGTTTCGGTCGTCGTCTCGGCGATCGCGACGATCACCGGCGGTCACCTCGTTCTCTCGCGGCTGGCCTCCTCGAGACACGGTCTCATATTCTTGCGACTCAGGGCACCCGAACCCAGCGATCCGACCCGGTCGGTCGTCGAGCACGCACAGGTCCGGACGCTCGTTGCCCTCACAGCTGTCGGAACGGCCGTCCATGCCACCCTCATCGTCGTCGTCAGCGTCCTCGAGGCCCCGTCGATCGCGTACCTCCTTCCCGTCGGTGGCACGTACGCCGGAAGCGTCCTCGTCCGCTGGTGGTTGCCGACGGCGGGATCGCTCGACCGACAGCAGGGCCGACTCCGACTGGCTTCGTTCCCCCACGGAACCGAGGCCCGCCGCCGGTGGTACGGCGCGATGGAGACTACGGTCGACGTCGCCGGGGAACTCGAGGGACTCTCCGGATGATCGAACGCAAAGCTTGGCTTTATCAGTCCGGAGGGCAAGGTTGGGGTATGCAGGGTAATCTGCCGCCGGAAGCACAGGAGACGATCGAAGAGCTTCAGGACCTTCAGGAGACGGCCCAGACCGTCGCCGTCCAGAAACAGGAGACAGAATCGTCGCTCACCGACGCCGAGAACGCCCTCGAGGAACTCGAGAACGTCGACGACGACACTCAGATGTACCGTCAGGTCGGTGAACTCCTCGTCGAGACCGACTTCGACGACGCCAAAGCGGACCTCGAAGGGAAAGTAGACAGCCTCGAGATTCGCCTCGAGACCCTCGAGAAACAGGAAGACCGCGTCCAGTCGCAGTTCGAGCAACTCCAGGGTGACCTCGAGGACCTGCTCGGTGGCGGCATGGGCGGCGGCCCGATGGGCGGTCCCGGCGGCGCGTAATGACGACCGGCGACGAACCGGACGCGGAGACGGTCGTACGGACGGCCGCGGAAGCCGCCGAGGACGTCGTCTTCTCCCGGTACAGGCGATCTGCGGTGAGTGATCTGGACGTCTCCGTCACGTTCGAAGCGGGCGTCCTCGAGGTCGACGTCTATCTCGACGCGCCCGACGAGGGGACCGATCCCGAGCGGGTCGCAGACGACGCCGCACTCGCTGCACGCGAGGCCGTCGACGAGTTGTTCGAATAGCGAGCGACGGGAGCTAGTTCTCGCAGATCTCGAGGAAGTTCTCGAAGACTTCCTCGCCCTCTTCGGTGTGGGCGACTTCGGGGTGCCACTGGACGCCGTAGAGGTCCCGGTCGGTGTCGCTCATCGCCTCGACCCCACAGATGTCGCTTTTCGCGGTGAGTTCAAAGCCCTCGGGCAGTTCTGTGACCTCGTCGGCGTGGCTCGCCCAGACGCGGGTTTCGGGGGCAAGCGAGCCGACCAGTGGGTCATCGTCGGCTTCGATCTCGACGGTGACGTCGGCGTAACCGCCGTACTCGCCACTGTCGACCCGGCCGCCGAGCTTCTCGGCCATGATCTGCATACCGAGACAGATGCCGAGCACGGGGCGCTCGTCCTCGAGGTACGCCGATGAGTGGCCGATGCGGTCCATCTCGGGACCACCGGAGAGAACGATACCGTCGGCGTCGACCGCTTCGGGTGGGGTGTCGTTGTCGATCAGTTCGGCCTCGACGCCCAGGTCACGGAGGGCCCGGTGTTCTAGGTGGGTGAACTGCCCGTGGTTGTCCACCACGACGATTTTCGTCATTGAGGGTCAGTAGCGACTCACGCGATAAAAACGGCCCGAAAGGTGCGATACCCGCCGTTCCGCCCGGGAGCCCGCCGCGGGACGGTACGTTTATCCCCCGGCCACGACACCGTGTGGGTATGACAGTCGACCTCGAGCAGTTCGATCACCCGGCCTGGCTCACGGCCGTGGCTACTGGCGTTGGCTACCTGCTGATCCTCGCGGTGATGACCGTCGTCCTGTTCGTCGTGCCGTGGCTGCTTTTCTCGACACTGTAGCGTTCGCAAAGAGAACGGGCCCCTCGAGGGGATCGCCGGCCTAAGCGAACGTCTTCGAGATCTGTTCGTCGTCGCTTTCGGCCTGGACTTTCTCCCAGGCGCCACGGAAGTCCTCCATCCGGATCTCGGTGCGTTCGTCGCGGATGGCGAACATCCCGGCTTCCGTACAGATCGCCTTGACGTCGGCACCGGAGGCGCTTTCGGCCTCCTCGGCCAGCGCCGCGAAGTCGACGTCGTCGGCGACGTTCATGCTCCGGGTGTGGATCTCGAAGATGATCTCCCGGCCCTCCTCGTTGGGTTTGGGAACCTCGATGAGCCGATCGAACCGGCCGGGACGCAAGATCGCTCGATCGAGCATGTCAAACCGGTTCGTCGCGGCGATGATGCGGATGTCACCGCGTTCCTCGAAGCCGTCCATCTCGGAGAGGAGCTGCATCATCGTCCGCTGGACCTCGGCGTCACCCGAGGTTTTCGACTCGGTCCGGGTGGCGGCGATGGCGTCGATCTCGTCGATAAAGAGGACCGCGGGTTCGTGCTCGCGGGCGACCTCGAAGAGGTCGCGGACGAGTTTCGCACCCTCGCCGATGAACTTGTGAACCAGTTCGGAGCCGGCCATCTTGATGAACGTCGCGTCGGTCTGGTTTGCGACCGCCTTCGCGAGCATCGTCTTGCCGGTCCCCGGCGGGCCGTGGAGCAAGACGCCACTCGGTGGGTCGATCCCCACGTCCGCGAACATCTCGGGTTTCTCCAGTGGCATCTCGACGGTCTCCCGGACCTCCTGCATCTGTTCTTCGAGACCGCCGATGTCCTCGTAGCTCACCTCGGGACTCTCGGTGACCTCCATCACGCGGGCACGGACGTCGGTCTCACTCGAGAGGGACTTGACGATAGAGAGGGAGTTGTTGACCGCGACACGGTCGTCGGGGTCTAGGTCCTCGCGCATCTCCTCTGTGACTTCCGTCAGCGCTTCCTGGTTGTTGCCGTGTTGTTTGATGATGACGCCCTCGTCGGCGATCTCCTGGACGGTGGCGACGAAAAGCGGTGACTGCTTTAATTTCTTGTTCTCGTGGGTCAGCCGCTCGAGTTTCTGCTGGTACTTGTTGTTCTCGGCGTTCGCGTCGAGGAGTTTGTCCCGCATCTCCTCGTTTTGCGATTCGAGGATTTCTAGTCGTTCCTCGAGTGACCGTATTTTCTCCTGTTGGGACGCCTCGCCCTCTTCGTAAGGGAGGTCGACGTCGTCCACGGTGTCGCTCATCACCCGTCCGTAGGGGGTTGGCTCATAAGAGACTTCGGGTGGCTGGGACGTGGTTTGGCACCGATACCCGTTCACACGCCCCTCTGTAGTTGACTGGACGGAATACAGCCGCTCGTCCCGGGGGGCGCAAATACGGCCGTATGATTACCTGAAAGCATAGACTGGAAGAGCAAATATTATTAGGCCGTATCCACAATTCGGGTCTACGATGAGTACGCCAGAGTTGCCCCAGGCCGAAAGAGAGGAAACCGGGAGCTGGGAGGACGTCCGTGATCTTCCCCCGAGTGCGAAACTGGTCGCGAAAGTCCTCGAGTACAACGACACGATGACCCAACAGGAGATCGCAGAGGAGACGCTGCTCCCCGCCCGGACGGTTCGGTACGCGCTGACCCGCCTGGACGAACAGAACACCATCGACTCGCGGTTTTCCTTCTCGGACGCCCGAAAGCGCCTGTACAGCCTCTCGATCGAGGCCTAGATCGGCCGCCGGATCACTTTCACTGCGGTCTCCGAATCCCTATAGGTCCCACCCCCGAAAGGGCCGATAAATGACGCGGGTGATACACACGGGCGATACACACGTCGGGTACCAGCAGTACAACTCACCCGAACGCCGCCGGGACTTCCTCGAGGCGTTCCGGGCGGTCGCCGAGGACGCCGTCCGCGAAGACGTCGACGCGGTCGTCCACGCCGGCGACCTCTTTCATGACCGCCGGCCGGGGCTGGTCGATCTGCAGGGGACGATCGAGGTGCTCAGGACGCTCGCCGACGCCGACGTCCCCTTCCTCGCCGTCGTCGGCAACCACGAGGGCAAACGCGACGCCCAGTGGCTCGACCTCTTTGCCGACCTCGGCCTCGCAACGCGGCTCGGCCCCGAACCCCACCTTGTCGGCGACGTCGCCGTCTACGGCCTCGACTTCGTCCCACGCTCGAGACGGGAGAAGCTCACCTACGACTTCGAACCCGTCCCCGAGGCGGCCGACCACGCCGTCCTCGTGAGCCACGGCCTGTTCGAACCCTTCGCCCACGCCGACTGGGACACGGAGACCCTCCTCGCGGAGTCGACCGTCGACTTCGACGCCCTCCTGCTCGGGGACAACCACAAGCCGGACACGGCCCAGGTGGCTGAAACGTGGGTCACCTACTGTGGCTCCACCGAACGGGCGAGTGCCTCAGAGCGGGAGGACCGGGGCTACAACATCGTCACCGTCGAGGAGGAGGTCGCGATCAGCCGCCGTGGCCTCGAGTCGACCCGCGAGTTTGCCTTCGTCGACCTCGAGTTACGCGAGGGGGAGGGGATCGACCGCGTCCGCGACCGACTCCGGGAGTACGACCTCTCCGAGGCGGTCGTCATCGTCACGGTAGAAGGCGAGGGCGAGCCGATCACCGCCGCCGCAGTCGAGGAGTTCGCGATCGAACGCGACGCCTTGGTCGCCCGGGTCAACGACCGCCGCGAGGTCGTCGAG
>LFFM01003234.1_pt1 | contig 10348 bp, 10 predicted proteins | sample 643131 | NCBI WGS metagenome assembly LFFM01 (sample SAMN03777445, study PRJNA286221) | soda lake metagenome | biome: soda lake; feature: Kulunda steppe; material: water; isolation source: sample Tc-Br brine of Tanatar trona crystallizer | place: Russia: Kulunda steppe | collected 2011-07 | reverse complement strand
GCCGTGAACTCGGGGTCGTCGCCGGCGCGGGTCAGCGCGAACCGGCACCGCCCGTCGTCGGTCAGGTGGTCACAGACGCCGGCGACCGCGTACGGATCGTCGACCCCGACGGGCGTCCCTTCGGGCGTCCGTTCCATACCGACAGGTAGGCGTGCGGGCACTTGAACCCTCTCGGGGGCTGGTCCCGACGCCGGCGCTTATAAGAGACTCGCGCCGTCACAGTCCGTCCGGCTGAACTCTACGTCGAGGAGCGTCAACAGCGTGGGCGCGACATCGAGGAGGTCCGCGTCCTCGACGGTCGCGGCCGGGTGGTCGACGAACAGGCCGGCGTTCTCGAAGGTGTGCATTCCCGTTCGCGGTCCGTCCGGGTCGAAGACCCGTTCGCGCGGCCGGAACCCCGCTTTTAGGTCGAAGCCGTTGTTCGGGACCGCGACGAGGTCGGGGGCGATCTCGTCGTGGTCTCCGCGGAAGGCGGTCTCACGCTCGACGACGCGGTCGACCACCGGGTTTCCGTCCGGTCCTTCCAACGACTCCAGCGCCGTCGTTAGCTCGGCTCGAACGTCCTCGTACTCCGACTCCGGGACGACTCCGTTCGGCTCGCGTCCCTCAAGGTTGACGTAGAACCGGCCGGGAACGAGCGAGTACGCCCGGGCGTCGTCCGCGATGTCCGACAGCGACTCGTGGTCGTCGTCCCGGTACGAGAGCCACCCCTCTCGGTCGAGCCACTCGTTACAGTACACGTCGTATTTGAGCCGCGTGAACCCGTGTGTGGAGCCGACGACGAGCCGAACGTCGTCGGGGAGGGTCTCCCGGATCGACCCGATGTGCGCGTCGAGTGCGGCGTAGAACTCCATGAACTCCTCGGCGTACGTCCCACCGTCGAGGTGATCGCCCCACAGGAAGTGGTTGACACGGTCGGGGCTCGTGAACGCGCCGACGAACAGGTCCCAGTCGTCGCGTTCGACGTATCGCTTGAACAGCGCCGCCCGTCCGTCCAGCGTCTCACGTGCGTGTTCGATGAACTCGGTTTTGTCCGTCCTGTGCCCCAACTTCGCGTTGAGCGACAGCGTGTAGTCGCTGTCCGCGAGATAGGTCCGCAGCTCCTCGGGGTGTGCCGCCTCGTCGACGCCCGGCGAGAGGTACCCGGACACCATCCGTTGGAGATTTCGCTGTGGGGGAAACGTCACCGGGACGTTGAGCACGGTCGCGTCCTTGCCGGCTGCCGTCACCCGGTCCCACACGCGGGTCGCCTGTACGTCCCGCCCCATCGGCACATACGTGTCGTAGCTCCCTATCTCCCGGTCCTGAAACCCGTACACACCGGTTTCTCCGGGGTTGACGCCGCTCATCAACACCGGCCAACAGGCGCTTGAATCCACCGGGACGATGCTGTCGATCGCGCCGGCGGCACCCTCGTCCGCGATTGCCGACAGCGTCGGGAAGGTCTCCGGGTTGTCGGCGACGAGATCGAACGGCAGTCCGTCGATCCCGAGAAACGCAACACGCGGTGTGTCGCTCCCGCGTAACCGATCGAAGAGGCCCATACGTCCATATCTACACTGGGGAGGAAAAGCGTTGACATCGTTCACGCGGCGGTGACCGGACCGCAACCGCGGGTGTCGGTGCCGTTGTCCGCGACGAGCAGGTGTCCCGGGAGCCTTTTGCGGGCGGCCGTTGAGGGATCCGCATGGAGACACGACGCACGCTGCTCGTCGACGCGTTCACCGACGAGCCGCTCGCCGGCAACGTCGCCGGCGTGGTACCCGACGCGACAGGGTTGCGCGACGATCAGATGGGAGGGATTGCGGCCGAACTGGGCGCGTCCGAGACCGCGTTCGTGACGCCCGCGAGCGACGGGGACGCCGACCACCGGCTTCGGTACTTCACGCCGACGACGGAGGTCGACCTCTGCGGACACGCGACGATCGCGGCGTACGCGACCCTGTTCGCCGACGGGACCGTCGACGCCGGTGAACACCGTCTCCGGACGAACGTCGGCGATCTGACGGTAACCGTGACCGACGAGGGACGCGTGTGGATGCGTCAACAGCCGCCAACGGTCGACGTTGTCGACCCTGAGGCGCTCGACGCTGACCGTCTCGGCACCGCGCTCGGGATCGACCCGGCCGCGTTGCGCGACGTTGGCGCAGACCTCCCGGTCGCGGTTGCGTCGACCGGACTTCCGTTTCTCGTCGTGCCCGTCAACTTCCTCGAACGACTCGGCGACGCGACACCGGACGCCGAGGCGGTCGCGGCGCTCTCCGAGGAGTTCGATGTCGCGGGCGTGTACGCGTTCACCTTCGACACGCTTGCCGCCGACTCGACGCTTCACGGCCGGGCGTTCGCGCCCGCGGTCGGGATCGACGAGGATCCGGTGACGGGCACCGCAAGCGGCGCGGTCGGGGGGTACCTCCGAGCCGTCGAGGCGTTCGACGGGGAGTTTCCCGACGAACTTCGGTTCGAGCAGGGCCATTTCCTCGACCGGCCGGGACACGTCCGTGTTCGTGTCGACGGAACCGATGACCCTGTCGAGGTCGGCGGCGACGCAACCGTCTCGCTGGAAGGGGATCTCCGGCTGCCGGACGATGAGCGCGGTGACGCGGACGACGACATCGTTCACGCGTGAACTGACACGGGGATAGGGCGATCCGAGCGGGCCGCGGACGGAACGCTTACTTTCACACGAGCCCCACTGAGGATATGGAGTTTAACCTTCCACTCGCGGCCGGTCTGGTGGTCCTGCTCATCGCGCTCGGCACCGGGGGGCTCGTCGGCGGTGGCATGATGGCGCTCAACACGACCCTGACGATGGTCGTTCCCTCGATGATCGCGTTTGCGGCGGTCGTCTTCCTCATCGGGATGAAACACGGTGAGTTCCGCGCACGGAGCGCCTGAACAGGTAGGTTCCTCACGGCCTCCACACCGCGGCGTTTTTGCCACGACGGCGTGAATCGTCGGGCGTGCCACTCGGCTCCCCGCTCACCGAACTCGTCCTCCTCGCCGCGGGCGTGGGGCTGTTGTACCTCGGTGCGGAGCTGCTGGTGTCTGGTGCCCGAGACCTTGCGCTTGCGGTCGGTCTCAAGGCGTCGACCGTCGGCGTCACCGTCGTCGCGTTCGCGACGACCGCCCCGGAGCTGTTCGTCGCCGTGCTCGGTGCGGTCACCGTCTCGACCGACATCGGTCTGGGCGCGATCGTCGGCTCGAACATCGCGAACGTCGGTCTCGTGTTGGGCGTCGCCGCGCTCATCCGCCCGCTTGAGGTTTCCGCAACCGTCTTAGAACGTCACGTCCCCTTCATGGTGCTCGCTGCGTTCCTCCTCGTCGCGCTCGGCTGGAACGGCCGGATCGGTCCTCGTGAGGGGGTCGTCCTCCTCGTCGCGCTCGTCGCGTTCACCGCCGTCGTCCTGCGGCGGATCCAACGGACGCAGGCCGGGATCTCGGCGGGCGAACGCGAGGAGATGCCGGACGCGGAGCCGCGCGATGTCGCGGCCGTGATCGGCGGGATCGTTGCGTTGGTGCTCGGCTCGCGCTGGTTGATCGAGGGCGGTCGTGAGCTGCTCGCGGCCGCCGGCTTCACCGATCTCTTTATCGGGCTCACCGTCCTCGCAATCGGCACGTCGCTGCCCGAACTCGCCGCGAGCGTCGTCGCCGCCGTCCGCGACGAGGCGAGTTTCAGCGTCGGCAATGTCGTTGGCTCCAACATCTACAACGTGCTCGCCGTGATCGGGATCTTAGCGCTGATCGCTCCCATCAGCGTGAGCGCGGGCGTCCGCGCGTTCGAGTTCCCGGCGCTGATCGCCTTCACCCTCCTTCTGGTCGGACTGATGTACCGCGGGAAGCGGCTCTCGCGGGTTGACGGTGCGGTCCTCGTCGTCGCCTACGTCGGCTTCATTTATTTGCTGATCCCGTGATCGTGGCTGGGATCGATAACGGACGTGTTCGGGCGTACCGCGTCCGCAACGGCGTGAGTAGAATCCTCATATATATGGCTCGGAAACATATATCTGTTCCTAGGATGTAGCGTAGTGTATGCCCGACGAGTCACCATCTCCTGACGGCCCCACCGAGTTTCCTACTGAAGAAGAACTACCGGACGACCCGGTCACGGTAGCTGATATCGACCCGTTCGCTGTTGATGGGGATACCTACGAGGACATCGATGACTTCGCGGCCGCAGAGTGGAAAAGCGAGACTACTGCGGACGAGCGAATCCGTACGGTGAGCAAGGGAACAACGACTCCGAAATCGGCGGGCGACCTTGCGGATGTGGCTCTCGTCTCAGAAACAAAAGCCAGAGCCACGCTCAACAAGCTTGCCGAAGCGGGTATCGTGAGGAGTCATCAGACGGACTCCGGGACGCTGTACGACCGCGACCCGGAGTGGCATCTCCTCAAACAGATCCGGCAACTCGCCGGGAGCGAAACGCTTGTCGATCAGATCCAGCGAGTGAAACAGGAACTCGCGGAGTACAAAGCCAAATATGATACAACCGATCCTGAAGAACTCCTGATTTCGGATGCGGAACTCACCCGAGCCGAACTCGACGACGTCTCTCACTGGCGGACAGCTGAACGAGAGCTCAGCCACCTCAGAGCGGCATACCGCCTCAAAGAAGCAAAAGAACAGACGCTCTCCGTGACTGAATCAGGAGAAAGACGGCCCGGTAGTCGGACAACGCCACCCACTGGAAATCAGTCATCACTCCAGTAATGGGGATGGGAAACGGCTCCCGAATCGATTCGAAAGCGATCGATGAGAGTGTGGAGCAGATGCGCCACCAACTCGACAAGGGAGTCAGCAACGTCCGGTTTCGGTATCGGAAGGGACAGCCATTCAAACACCGGGAAGGGGAAGACCTCAGAGCGGCACGGGTCACTGTCACCCCCGGAATCCACAAGCGAGGTGGGTATTTCGATATTCAGTGGTGGGAGAACGGCGACTACAAATACCACTACCGGGAAGACGGACTGGAATTCAGGTTCGGGCGCGAGGCGGCGAATGAAACCACCAGCAAGCCGGTACGGCATTTCCACCCGCCGGGAGATCTCGACGCACATACCCGATCCTGTATCGGGGTCGAGCAACCACCTGAACTAGTCACGATCGCTGTACTGAAGACGTGGTGGACAGCGGTCGAAAACGGTAACGAAAAGTTGGTGAACGCGCAGAAGGGCTTACCGTAGCTCGGTGATCAACGACAATAAACGAGCGACGAGAGCGTCGGAGGAGCCGGCCACCGCGCTGGCAACGGCTTATAAGCGAACGCCACGTCGACCACACCGATCTCCGCGCGGTCATCGGTTTATAAGCCCCTACACACGATCCGACCGCGAACCGACGGATATTCCGTCGCCCACACCGGACCACCGGGTGTGATAGGCATCGTCGTCAGTCGGGCCGACAGCGCCTCCGAACACATCGGCGAGCGACTCCTCGCGATCGGCGACTGGACGCGCCACGAGGACGCGACTCGCCCGGACGCCGAAGGGGGCGGCACCTACTACCGAACCGACGGGTTCGAACTCCGCAAGTTCGACGACCTCCATATCGATCTGTCGAACCCGGCGGCCGCGTTCGGGGAGGGCGAGAACGGGAGCACGGTGGAGTTCCTCGTTTTCGTCTCGCGGCACTCCGGGGAAACGGGTCGGCTGCTCACCGCTCACGTCACCGGCAACTTCGGGCCGGCGGAGTACGGTGGGGAGCCGCGGACGCTCTCGCGGGCCGCGCCCGGCGCGGTGAGCCGGGTCGTCGACGCGCTCGCGACCCACGCGCCGGAGGGGTACGAGGTCGGGATCGAGTGTACCCACCACGGCCCGACCGACACGGCAGTCCCCTCGCTGTTCGTCGAGGTCGGCTCTGCGGAGTCACAGTGGTCGGATCCGGCGGCCGCGGGAGCCGTCGCTCAGGCCGTACTCGACCTCCGAGGAACCGGACCGGCTCTCGTCGGCGCGGACGACCGGCCCCGTCACGTCGTCGGCTTCGGCGGCGGCCACTACGCGCCGCGGTTCACGCGGATCGTCCGCGACACCGAGTGGACGGTCGGCCACGTCGCGGCGGACTGGGGGCTCGGCGAGATGGGCGCACCCGACGCGAACCGGGACGTGATCGCGGCCGCCTTCGAGCGGAGCACCGCGGCACACGCCGTCATCGAGGGCGACCGCCCCGCGCTCGCCGAGACGGTCGAGTCGCTCGGGCATCGGGTCGTGAGTGAGACGTGGGTGCGTGCGGTCGGCGACCGCCCGCTCACGCTGGTCGAGACGCTCGAATCGGCCGTTACGCCCGTCGCGGAAGGGCTCCGGTTCGGGGCCGTAGTTCCTCCGGATTCGGAGCGTGACCCACGCGAGGCGGTCGTCGTCCGCGAGTTTCCCGCCGACCTCCTCGCGCGGGCACAAGGAATCGACCAACGGGCTGCCCGCGCGGCGGTTGAGACGACTGCTGTCGCGTTCGAGACGGAGCAGGCCGGCACTCGGGCGGCCGGCCGGGTTGTGTTCGCGGCCGCCGATACGGAGCCGGGCTACGCTGACCTCGTCGCCGAACTCGCAGGCGTGCTCGAAACTGACTACGACGAGGTGACAATCGACCGGACAGCCGCCGCGGACGACCCGGACGCAGTGGTTGCCCGGGAAACGGCGTTCGACCCGGAGCGGGCCGCCATCCGCGGTGTCCCCGAGGGACCGGCGTTCGGCACGCTCGCGGCGGGAGAGCCCGTCGAGGTCGACGGGGAGACGGTCCGTCCGGCGGAGGTCTCACGCGAGACCGAAGATCGGTTCCCGATCGACCCGGCCTGAGACCGCCACGCCGCGGATCGGCTGTCTCGCACATCCGTGGATCGACCGGCTCACGGGCCACTCGGCGTCCGACTCGCGTCAGACGATCGGGCAAAAATAAATACGTCCGGGTCGCAACTGCCCCATATAATGGACTCTATCGTTGACGATGCCATCGAGGAAGCCGAGGACGCCCCGGACGACGGGACCGGGGATCCCGGCGACCCCACTCAGGACGGACACGCCGGCGCACCGCCACAGACCGGAACGATGACCGACGACGAGCTGCAGGACGTTCTCCAAGACCTCCAGACGAACATCACCGTCGTCGGCTGTGGTGGGGCGGGCGGCAACACGGTCAACCGGATGACTGAAGAGGGGATCAAGGGCGCGAAGCTCGTCGCGGCCAACACCGATGTCCAGCATCTCGTCAACATCGAGGCCGACACGAAGATCCTGATGGGCCAACAGAAGACGCAGGGCCGCGGTGCGGGCTCGCTCCCCCAGGTCGGCGAGGAGGCCGCAATCGAGTCACAAGAGGAGATCCAAGACGCTATCGACGGCTCCGATATGGTGTTTGTCACCGCCGGGCTCGGCGGCGGGACGGGAACCGGCTCCGCGCCGGTCGTCGCGAAGGCCGCCCGCGAGTCGGGTGCGCTGACGATCGCCATCGTCACCACGCCGTTCACCGCGGAGGGCGAGGTGCGCCGGACGAACGCCGAGGCCGGCCTCGAACGCCTCCGAGACGTGAGCGACACCGTCATCGTCGTTCCCAACGACCGACTGCTCGACGCGGTCGGCAAACTGCCCGTTCGGCAGGCGTTCAAGGTGTCCGACGAGGTGTTGATGCGTTCGGTGAAAGGGATCACGGAGCTGATCACCAAGCCGGGCCTCGTCAACCTCGACTTCGCCGACGTTCGCACCGTGATGGAGAAGGGTGGGGTGGCGATGATCGGCCTCGGCGAGTCCGACTCCGAGTCGAAGGCACAGGACTCGGTCAAGAGTGCGCTTCGTTCACCGCTCTTGGATGTCGACATCTCCGGCGCGAACTCCGCGCTCGTCAACGTCACTGGCGGCACGGACATGTCTATTGAAGAGGCCGAGGGCGTCGTCGAGGAGATTTACGACCGGATCGACCCCGACGCGCGGATCATCTGGGGGACCTCTGTCGACGAGGAGCTCGAAGGCGAGATGCGCACGATGATCGTTGTCACCGGCGTCGAATCGCCGCAGATCTACGGTCGGCAGGGGGAGGACACCGACGCGACCCCAGCCGAGATGGAAGACATCGACTACGTCGAGTGAGCCGCTGAGAAGCGCCGGCTCCTGTCCGCGGTGATCGTTGCTCCCTTCTCCGGTGACCGCGCTCTCACCCCGACCGACCGCCCCCTGCCCTCCACACATGTCACTACTCTCGTCCTCGGCGGATCCCGACGCAGTCCCCGATATCGACGAGCCGGAGCCGGACACGGATCGCGGACTCCCCGGTGTCGTGACCGTTCCCGTTCTCGCTTTCGGTGCGACGGTCGGCGTCGTTCTCGTCGCCGGCGTCCTCACCGGTGAGTCGGTCACGTGGGACGCCGCACCCGGAGTCGTTCGGAACGGGGTGACCGCGGCCGGAATCGCCGGCGGGTTCCAGTGGCTGTTCGGCGACGGCGGCGAATAGGCGGTCGGTGTCGCCCGGTCCGCGGGCTTATTACCGCCGGGGGGTAATCGGCGGCAATGGCGAACGGGAAGCCCTCCGGAAGCGACGGCGATGAATCGTACGGCGGTCTTGGCGGATCGCTCGCGACACACGTTCTCACGCGTGGGTTGGTCCTCGGCGTGGTGTTTGCGGTCGGCTATCTCACCCGACCGCTCTGGCACGGGCTCGTGTATAGCATCCTCTACTCGCCCGGCGCGGCGGTGTTTGGCGGGGGGATGGCGGTGGTCGTGGTCGCCCTCTGGCTCCTGCCGCCGAGCATGCTTGGCGGGGAGGGGTCGCGCAACGGGGGCCGCAGTCGGGTCAGTCAGGTGAACGACGCCGAGAGCGCGGTCGAGGTACTGCTTACGTTGGACGGGTCGAGCGGTCGGAAGCTCCGGCTGTTCGTCGGTGCGCTGGCCGTGCTCACGCTTCTCGCGTTTCTCGTTGGCGTGCCGGCGGGGGCGCTCGAACAGCGGACGATGGCGCAATCGACGATGGCGGACGCGACGGAGCTGGAGGAGTTCCCGCAGGCGAACCCGGATAATCCGCGGGTCGTTCCACGACAGGTTGCCGACGTGACCACCCGCGGGTCGGTGTCGTACCGGCAACACCGGCTCGGGACCAGTGACATCGCGCGGACGGAAGACGGCTCGCTCGCGTGGTCGTACGCGATACAGCCGGACGGGTTCCGGAACCAGCTGTTGGAGAACCAACGCGGCGTGCTCGTGACGGATATGACACGCATGGACGACCGCCAGATCCGGACCTACGAGGAGGAGTTCACCTACGGTGAGGGAATGCTGTTCCACCGCTCTGCCGACTGGAACCTCAAGGCGACCGACTACTTCTCGCGGTACGACGACGACGCGGTCGAATTCAGCCACGAAGGGCGACCGTACATGTACTACCCGAAGACGGGCCACGAGTGGCATCTGACGCCGCTGCCGCACACGACGCCGACGTGGGACGGCGGGGCACTGGTCCATCCTGACGGGACGATCGAACACCTTACACCTGAGGAGGCGGCCGACCACGAGGTGTTGGACGGGCAGCGACTCTATCCGACGACGCTCACCAGCGCAGAGACGGGATCGCTTGGCTACCGGAACGGGATCATCAACCAGCTCCCCGTCGTGGGCGCACACGAGGACGAAGTCGAGACGGCGCGGCTGCCCGCGGACGCCGACAACGCGCAGCCGTTCGTCATCGATCTGGAAGGTGAGCGCATGTCGTACGTGACCGCAATGGAGCCGTACGGCGAGGACACCCGCGGGCTCGACGAGGTGTGGTTCGCGGACGCCGAGACGGGCGAGTACACCTACTTCGGCACCGGTGATGCGACGCTGACCGGACCGGAGCGCGCAATGGGGATCGCTCGGTCCGCGGACTCACGGACGAACTGGGGACAGAACTTCGTCATCACCGAGCCCGTGCCGGTCACGGTCGACGGCGACCTGTGGTGGCATCTCAAGGTGACGCCGACCGACTTTACCGACGTGACCCGCAACGTGTTCGTCAACGCGGACACGGGCAACGCGGTCGAGATTCGCGACGACGACGCGGTGCGCTCGTTCATCCGCGGGACGGTCACCGAGGAGGACTTAGACCAGATCGACGAGGGCGAGGAGGAGGAGCCGGTCGATGCCATCTACTACGTGCTCGTCACCGACGACGACGGCGAGGTGATAGAGCGGATCCCGGTCGAACCCGGGCAGGAAACGGTGATCGTCGAACCCGACGACGAGCGAGCGACCAACGAGACCGCAACCGGATAGCGCGCGGGCGAGAGCCACCCCGTCGCAGTCGGCTTCGGCTGCCGGTTAGTAGTTTACGCCCCCGCCGTCGTCCGAGCCTTCGTCGCCGCCGTCGTCCGAGCCTTCGTCGCCGCCGTCGTCCG
>LFFM01003232.1_pt1 | contig 10352 bp, 12 predicted proteins | sample 643131 | NCBI WGS metagenome assembly LFFM01 (sample SAMN03777445, study PRJNA286221) | soda lake metagenome | biome: soda lake; feature: Kulunda steppe; material: water; isolation source: sample Tc-Br brine of Tanatar trona crystallizer | place: Russia: Kulunda steppe | collected 2011-07 | reverse complement strand
GACGGTGCGACCCACTCATTCTTTGTTACTCTTCTTCTGCTTCTACTAAAAATTCGGACTTCATTTTCGAATTATCTGCCAATATCTTATCAGCAACAGCAATATCTTCGATCGCCCGAGCTATCCTAGGCTCTTCTCCTATAGGATAATTTTCTTCCCTAACAAATATTCCTTGTTCTGTAACCGTTTCCGAACCTGATAATACCTTGGCCCATGTCGGTAAATTTCCTGAATGTTCTTCTACGTCATCAGTTAGACCAGATTGAGTGACCTCAATACGGTCATCTTGCTCGTAAGTTATTCTCCAGCCGCTTTCATTAGGCTCAACTGTTAAAACTCCTGCTCTTAAATTATAACGTGCTACGTCTTCATCAGAATATCTTAATTCAAGCTCATCATTGGTTAAGCCTTCTCCCAAGCCATAATCTCTTAATAAATCATCTAAATCTTCCTGATCCTCTTGGAATCTGTCAACAAATTCACTGTAGCTTTTCACAAAGCTTACCTCATCTGTATTGTTTAATCCTTCAGATATCAGGCTGAATCTTCTTCCTGGCGGAAATCCTTGATCCATTCTTCTTCCAGTTTCATCATAAAGCGGTTCTCCGTAGTCATCGTCTCCTTTTGACATAATATAGGATTATTTAGAACAATAGATAAAAAATGTGCGCTAATAAGAAAAATTTTATTCTATTGTTTCAAGTAGAGGCTGAGTATAGTTATTAACCATATTCTCGGCCATGAACCATATTTGCTCATATCGCTCACGAACATACGGTTCTTGATTCTTATCAATCACTCTGTTTAAGGCGTTTTTTTCTTTATGATATTGTTCGACTTCTTCATGTAATAGCCATTTGACAGTTTCAAGTCTTCCTTCAACTTCCTCATCATCTAAAAACAAGCGATCATAAGCTATATCTGCCTCCACATCATAGTCTGAATGTGTTTCTATGAGAGAATAAGCTTCAGTAGTTAGATGTGTTAAACCATTATATACCATTTCAAATTGGTCAACTTGACGAGAATGTTTTGCAACTTCTTTTTCGGTTGAACTCACTTTAAGAACTTAGTCAAAACCCGGTTATAAAACCCTGCTCCAAGCCCTTAATTAAATAGTAAAGAGAATAGTATAGAGAGAAAATTAAGGGTTTATTGTCTAAATCTTTTCTTCAAACTGGTCAAGTTCTTCCTGTAGTTCTTCGATGGAAGCCTTTAGAAGTTCTTCATTACTATGTCCAGAAGTAGATTCAATTCTGAAGATAAAATCATCTCCGTCTTTCTCATAGCCTACTGTTCCTCCTTGATGTTTGGCGTGATCTCGGCCTCTTCCCAGAACTGCTGTTGCCTCGAACTCTAAACCTTGGTTCTCTTTAAGTTTGACTAGTGCAATCTCATCGCTTACTGGTTCAGCTTCTTCATTATCAGTCTGAATATCTCCTGACTTTACATTTGCAGGTCCTTCCTTCTTGACGGCAATATGAAGTTCATCTTCTTCATTAAATTTTTTCGGTAGGGTGAAAGGCACCATTCCGAATCTGTTTGCTAAGTCTTCGTCGAATAGGCCTGATTCGTTTTTAACGACTTGAAGTTCGTTGATAGAAAGTGTTGGAACTTTAGTCATCATTGAGCGTCTTAGTGCATTGGCCACTGCAGGATATGAGTCTTTTAATGTTGCTTCTAAAACACCGTTTTTTTCTTCTCCTATTTCAATATTCATACTCTTCTACCTCTCTTTCCGCCTTTCATTCGGCAGCCGTCGTGAGGTACCGGTGTAACATCTTCAATATTTCCTACTTCGATATCTTCATTTCTTGAGATTGCTCTTATTGCAGGCTGCGCTCCTTTACCCGGGATTTTGGACTTTTGTCCGCCGGGGGCTCTTACGCGGATATCAACTTTTTCGAGGCCTTTTTCATTGGCTTCTTCAATTGCCTGATCTGCTGCTTTCATAGCTGGGAAAGCTGATCCTTGTAGGCGGCCTTTGTCAGTTGCCATTCCAGATGTGATTCTGGAGATGGTTTCTGCTCCTGTAGCGTCTGTTACGTGAATTATAGTATTGTTAAAGCTCGAGTAAATGTGTACTAATCCTTTTTTTACCATTTTTTAGTTCTCCTCCTCTTGTTTGTTGTCTTCTGAGTTTTCCTCTGTAGCTTCTTCAGATTCGTCAGATTCTGCTTCTTCAGTTGGTTCTGGCTCCGGTTCTGGTTCTGGGATATCAAGTTCAATCTGTTTTTCTTCTGACTTTGTAAGCTTATAGCTCGGAACGTTTACAACGTTTCCATTGACTTTAACATGGCCGTGATTAACTAGTTGTCTTGCATGATTAGGCGTATCAGCTAATCCTCTTCTTGCTACAGCAGTTTGAAGTCTTCTGTTCAAAATATCTTCAACGCTTAACGTCAGTAAATCTTCAAGACCTGCATCTGATTTAACTAGTCCTAAATTATTTGCTTTTCTAAGAACGTCTTCTTTCTGTGATTCATCGTCTTCGGCAATAAGCTTTCTTGCCTGACGTCTGAATCCTCTCAGTTCTGAATATGCTTTGTAAATTTCTTTCTTATTTCCGAGGCCGTATTGCTCTGTTAGCTCTGCCTCTTTATCCATTCTTTCCTGATTCCATGCCCTGTTAGGCGTCTCGTACTGCTTCTTTAGTATCTTAACCATCGAATTTTAGGCCTCTGTTAGTGTTCTTTATCTTATCCGGTTTTTGAGTTCCCGGTATTTTCTTCTAGCTTTTTTTGTTAATTTTTTCATTCGCTGTCACCGTCTCCTGAAGCGGAGGCTTCAGCCTTAATACTTGCTGTATCGACTCCGATCTTGCTTCCTGTTCTGAAGCTAGATTTGGTTTTCTGTCCTCTGACAGGCAGTCCAATCTTGTGGCGCCATCCTTTGTAAGAATTGATCTCCTTCAGCCTTCTAATATCAAACTCTTCTTTGAGTTCTAAGTCTGATTCAATTAAGTGGTGTGGTTCACCAGTCTCCCTGTCATCTCTACGATTAAGTAGCCATTCAGGAAGGCTTGGATTCTTCAGTTCTTCTTCTATATTATCGATTTCTTCATCGGATAAATTTCCAATGGTTTTTCCTTTGTACCCAAGTTCATGTGCGACTGCACTACCGTACATTTCTCCAACTCCTTTAAGGCCTGTTACTGCTTCTTCTACAGGCTTGGTTCCGTCGATTCCGGTACGGGCAATTCTTACAATTTCTTTTGTCTCGGACATGTGTAAACTAAAACTCGGTTAAATCTTATAAAGGTGTAAACTACTAGGATTCAAATTGTATTTTTTGACAAACTACATAAGTTTAAGTAGTCAGCCTTGTTGTTGTGAGCCTATCTAACTGGGAAGAGCCAATAGAAAGTTATTCTGATGAGATTCTAGAAGAACATTTAGGCTCCGATTATCTTGTGGCAATGATAGATACCAGTCCTAATGACCTTATAACATATTCTAAAGAAGGTGCTGGCGAAGTCGATATGCCCAATCAGCCTACTGTAGAGACAGGTTCAAATGAGTCCGCACACAAAATAATATCTCAACTTGACGAGTTAGAAGTTCAAGGCTATCGCAACGAAGAAATTGGAGAGTTTTACGTGTTTAGAGGATTTCTAGAGGGTAGGAAAGGAACGCGGAAATTAGTAGGTCTTATGAAAGAACTTGATCATGAGGAATGTATTGATTATTGGACTAATATGGCTCTTGAAGAAAATTCGACGCCTGATCTGCCTGAAGAAGATCTTGAACTCTTTTTTAATAAAAAAATATGGTAAAAAAAGTGTGTTTTTAACTAACCCGCTTAACTTCTACGTTCTGATAACCTTCAAATTCCTTCTCTAAAGCCTCTATATCTTTGCTTCCTCCGAAATTTGTCAAGTAAAGCTGGCCGTGATTTCCATCATAGAATCCTTCCATATCATATACAAGACCTACGAAAACGGTGTCTGTATACTCTGATTCGTTTATTAAAAAGTCTATTTGGTTGTCAACATTTCTTTCAACTAGCTGATTGATGGCTTCTTCATCTTCTAGACTTGATACTTCTCTGTAATCTTCTACTAGGCCTGAATCCATTATTAGTTTAAGGTCTGAGTTAATTCCCAGTCTTTCATCATTGTACTGTGCTAGTTCGGATTCTGGCATTTCCTCCACTTGATCTAGTCCAACACCTTCATCGATTGCCTTTAGCGTTTGGTAAGTTGCTGTGACCGCCCCACATCCTGTGTGGCCTATGACTGCAACGACCGTCTCTGTGTCTGAGTGCTCCGGAATGTAGTCAATACTGCCCGAAATTACCTCATCTCCTTCACTTGTATATACATTGACGTGATTACCGATCACACCTTTAGTGAATTCCCGGCCTAAGACCTCGTTCTTCCACATATCTTGCTGTCTAACTCTAGAATCGCTGCATACTACAGTCGTCGTCTGTGGGTCCTGACCATCCATATGATTTTGTTCCAGTTCTTCAGCTATTTCATCAGCATGTTCTATATTTCCTTCAAAAACTTCATTCAAAAAATCAAGAGTATTATTTTCTTCTGTCATTGGTAAAATACATCAGAAACAAGAAAGTTTAACAACCCAACTCAGAGTATAAAAACAGGTTAGATCCCGTGTCCAATACTAATTAATTCCAGAAGCCTCAGCGAAAATATTACAAGAAAAATTAAATTAAAATCGGCCTAGCAAAATTAATAAGAAAAAACCCTTTATTTTTCCTAATTACCAGGCCTATAAGTTCTGATTTATTTAACGTCTAGAGCTTATTTTTCGTCGACTTTCTTGATGATATGCCATCCAAACTGTGTCTCTACAGGCTCTGAAACCTTCCCTTTATCTAGGTCAAACGCCTTTCTCTCGAACGGTTTAGCCATTTTTCCTCTTCCGAACCATCCGAGATCGCCTCCTTTCTTTGATGAAGGGCAGTCGCTTTTTTCCTTAGCTAGTTCTTCAAATTCGGTTTTACCATCGTCAAGCTCTTGTTTAATTTGACGTGCATGCTCACGGTTGTCCACCAGAATATGTTTTGCTCTCACTTTCTGTGCCATAATCCCTTATTGAAGACCTGTTTTTAGATAACTTTCCAAAAAAAAGTTTTTATCCAGGATTCTTCTTAGTCGTAAAAAAGCGTTCTCTTTCCCAAAAAAATTTTACTAGTTTTCAGATATAAGTTCCGATATTCTTTCTTTAAGAGCTTCTTTAACCATCTCAGATTCTATTAAAATCTCGGTATTTTCAGAACGGATTTTTTCTGCAACGCCTCTATTTTCTACCATTAGTACTTTTGAAATATTAGGTATTGAGGATATTTTATCTATTACAGGCTTGTGATCTGATGTTACAATTATTTTATCGGCGTTTGAAATATTTGCTGCTTCCAAGGTTCTATCATCAATGATGTCTCCAAATATATGATCAATATTCTCTATTTCTGCTCTCTCGATATTCTCTATGTTATAGTCCACTACAAGGAACTTTCTACCTTGTTTTTCTAACTGTTCAGCCACTTCTTGGCCGCGTCTATCAAAACCTACAACTATTACATGGTCTTGTAGTTGTGTACTTGCTAGTTGGTTTTCAAGGAGTTTTTCAGTCTTAATGAAGGGTTTACCTATTAGTTCAAAGATTTGATCTGAGTGTCTTGTCACAAATGTTGATACAATCATTGTGATTACTGCTGAAATTATTACGGCTTCGAGTATTTGATTAGTCAGCATTCCTGACATCCATGCAAGCAGTATTGCTGCAATTGAAAATTCGCTTACTTGCATCAGATTAGCGGAGGTCTTAAACGCTTTTCTAGCACCATGCCCTGTTACAAGCATGACTAGTGAAATAATTAGAGGCCTCAAAATAATGACTCCGGCAGTAATTAAAGCAGCTAACTTTAGTACTGCTATTGATGGGGTTACTATTAATGAGCCTAGGCCTACGAAAAGTATCACCGAGAAAAAGTCTTTCAAAGGCTCAAGCACGTCAAGTATTTCTTCGGTCTCGGATCCTCTGGATAATGCGAGTCCTGCTGCAAAGGCTGTTGCAACCGGCGAAAGGTCTAGATATCCTGCCAAACCTATTGAAAAAGCGTATATTGCGACCATTGAAACTACTCTGAGTTCGGCAGACCTGATCAGACTATGGAACTTTTTAGAAAATAATTCTCTGAAGACAAAGGCTGTTAAAAGCATTAATACTGCTAAACCTACAGAATGCAGGCCTTGAGTTGTTAATCCTGCTGCAAGCCCCGATATTATGATAACTGCGAGTACATCATGGATGAAATTGGCTGCAGTTGATATTTGACCATGATGTAGATCCATTCTAAGATTGCGGTCAAATATGTCTGTACCTGCTAATGTTGAAGCCAATGAACCTGCTAACGCTATGTATAGTGATTCGTGGATTTCAAATCCTAAGTAAAGCGATACATATAGTGCTAATAGGAAAGCTATTATTATCTGAATGAGAGATATATTCAGCGCAGTTGAGCTTACTTTTCTGAATCCGTCAAGATCGACTCTCAAACCTATGTAGAATATTAGGAAAGAAATACCTAGAATAAGTATATCTGATAAGTCGCCTACGCTTACAAAACTGCTTACTAATATTCCTGCAAGTATCAGGCCCGGTATGACAGGGACACCTAATTTTCTGGAGCCTATTAGAACTAGAAATCCTGTGATGAAGATTAGGCCTAGGATCATCAGTATCTCCATCTATACGTCTGCCTCACTTAGCCATTGTTTAAGTTTTTCACTCAATAATTCTTCCTCAAAATATGTTTTGACTCCTTCAATCTCGTTCTCTAGGTTTGCTAATATTAAACACTCCTCTTTAGCCTCTTCTTTAATTTCTTTTATCAAGGATTCATCTTCGAAGTTGACCATTATGAAATCTGCTGTGTGTACTCCTAATTCTTTTCTTAAGTCTCTGTGGTGGAAGTCACCGAACTTTACGTCTTTGAATTTATCTTCGATTTCTGGTTTTCTATCAACGACTATAACTTCGGTATATTTTTGTTCTAAAATTCTAGTTATTTCTTCTAGGTCTTCAGTGTATCCGGCGATTATGGCATGGTTTTTTCTGGCTTCTTTTTCTGAGCTCAGGTCTGATGTTCCGGGATAAAATCGGTTAAATATTTGGTTGTGGAATAAGATTAGATAGCTTGAAGTGCTCATTGTGATTATTGCGACTAAGCTGATTAGGCCGACTTGTGGTTCTGTTAATAGGCCTGCTGTTGCTGCGGCTGCTGCGAAGATTAGTGAGAATTCGCTTGTTTGAGTCATTGTTATGCCGGATTTAAATGAGGTTTCTTTAGAAAAGCCTTGCCAGTCGACTAGCCATGTGATTGCCCCAAATTTGATGATCATTAGTAGGGCTGATAGGATTATGCCTTCTCTCCAGTAGGTTAGGAAGTCTCCTATTGATAGGCTTAGTCCGAAGTTGATGAAGAATATTGCGATGAAGAAGTTTGTTATTGGGCTCATTTTTTCAACTAGTTCTTTTGAGTATTTTATTTGTCCTAGGCCTAGGCCTGCTATGAATGCTCCTACTTCTATGCTTAGTCCGAAGTATTCTGCAGCTAAGATGAATATGAATAGCCATGCGAGACCTGTTACGAATAGGTTTATTGAGTTCTTTGATGCTTCTTTTAGGATTTTAGGCAGTATTGTGTGTGATAAAATCAGTACTGTTAGTGCGGCTATTATGAGAAATCCGAACGCCGATCCTAGGCCTGAGACTAGGCCTGTTTCACCTGATGATATTAGGACCATTAGAATTACAACAGTTAGGTCTTGTATTAGTAGAATGCCTGTATTAATTTTTCCGTATTGCTTTGATATGCCTCCTGAGTCTTTTAAAAGCTTAATTACTACAGCTGTAGAGCTATACATGAATGCTAGTCCGAGTATAAGTGAGTTAATCAGGTTAAATCCCATAAATATTGAGATAAGAATTGAAAATATAGCTACAGAAATCATTTGAGGTATAGAGATCTTTAATATAGGTTTGTAAATGTGCTCAATTTCCCCAAAGTCCAGTTTTAACCCTATTAAGAATAGTAGGAATGCAAGGCCAAGTTCTGCCATTAATTCAACTAGCTCAGTAGGGTCAGCCCATGCTAAAAGCCCCGGCCCTATTATTATCCCTGCAACTAAATAAGCTACAAGTGTAGGCTGCTTTAATTTGTCAGCTATTAATCCCATTACTGCAGCAGATATTAGAATGGTAACTAAGTCGATCGGAAAAAGCACTTCCACAGTTAAGGATGATTCACCTATACTGTAGTTGTGTTAGCTCGTTTTTGAATCCGCTGCTTTCAAAAAACCAAAAAAAGGAGGTATGAGAAGAACCCAAAAAAATTTTTTATTCATATACTGGTTCAGGCATAGGCCTAACCATTCTCGGAATTTCCAGCTCCAATTCTTTTTCCATCTCTCCCTCATTGGAAAGCCTTTGAACCTTATCGCCTACAGTGTAAAGATCTTCTTGGTATACTAGTTGTCCCGACACATCGGTTTCATGAACCTCTATATCTTCACCGATTTCTAGGAGATAATTAGTCTCAGGGCCTTGAAGCAGCGCGTATGACGCGTTAGTCCCTTGAACTAAATTAAAATTGTACATCATTCTCGTTTCAATGTCTGCAGAATCAATTTCCTCTAGTTCCGAATTTAACAGTTTTAGAGTTCCTTCCGACCCAGGCTCTTCAGTTCTTTCCCTATCCTCCATCACAGAGGCCAGGATCTTGTCTTTAGTCGTTTCAATGTTCAAAGCACGGGTTTCTTTCGATTCAACCTCATTCATTTCAAAGTCTAGAGTTCTAAGCTCTTCATCTCCTTCAACCAATATTTTCCCATCAAAGAGCTGTGCAGACCCTTCAATTTCTTTAGAAACACCATGCTCTAAAGTTTTAATCTCCGTCTCACTGTTATCCCATTCAACACCATCATACTCAACAGTCACCAAAGTTGATTCTCCACTCTCTATATCTGAAATCCTCCCATCAAAAACTTCCTCACTCATCGACAAGTCAGAATTATTCACAGTCATCAGAATCGATTCTTCATAACTCCGCATGTTCTCCCAGTCATAACTATTGAACTCCTCTCCTAATACCTCCATACTATCTTGCTCATACTCACTGATCGCCCTCTCAAGCTCAATCTCCATACTTCTCGAAGAAATATTATAGCCTTGAAGCTCCTCGACCCTATCCGCAGTCTCAGAACCTATAGAGGCCTCATTCAAAAGGAAATCCGCCAATATTTCATGCTCAGGCCTCCTATCACTATAACTAATGAATGTTTCCTCAGGCGTGACCTCCACCTCTGTTCTAGTAGAAGCCACAAAACTCATTGAATCCACTTCTTCACCAGACTCAGCATCCAAAGTAGTCAAAGAATAAGTAAAATCATTCTCCCCCGTATAAGCAGGCCGTACTATACTCGAACAATCAACCGCTACATCATACATAGGTCTGACAGGGCATTCAACATCTGACTCCCTAGTCAGTAAAATCAGTTTATTATCTGAAAGCTTCAACTCTTGAACATGGGACTCTAACTCTCTCTCCCATTCTTCACCCATTTCCGAATCGTAAGCCACTATTCTCTCCTGCTCCTCAACTATAATTTTATCCTCCGAAGTAACTTTCGGACCACCCATATCGGAAATATTATGATCTAACACTAACTCTGGGATCTCTACTGACTGGAACTGTCTTGGATAACGATGAGAGATCAGTATACGGTCCTCCACAGTTTGCACCCATTCGGCCGCCACCACAGAATCAGCTCTATATTCTTCAGCATCTCCCACATCAGCCTCCAACTCTTCAGTACCTGAATCCTCAGCCATATCATACCCAGCATCTTCTGCCGAAGCACTAGAACCATCCGACTCCATATACGCAATAAACTCCTGTTCGGAGTCAAAAGTCGAAGAACCCTCATACTCCTTAGGCGTCGTTTCACTTATACATCCAGATGTCAAAATTACCAATCCAATCAAAAACAAAAACTCGATTCTCATAACCACTAATAAGACATTCACACCCTTTAAAACTAGCGTTAATCGTTCGAACAAACTAGAACAACCAAAAAAACCCTATTATAGGCCCACACCACTAGAAGCCTCAGGTAACTCAACCTTATCATACTCAATACCCAGCTCATCCAAAGCCCTTTCCAAATGCTCCTCCTTTGCATACTCTGCGCCGTCTTCTACACGAAGCTCGTGGGCTTTTGCTAGAACTTCCCCACGCCGCTCACTCGGAATACCATACTTATCAGCAGACAACTCCACCACCAAACCATTATTATCCTGCGTATAAATCGAATGAAAAAT
>LFFM01003229.1_pt1 | contig 10361 bp, 6 predicted proteins | sample 643131 | NCBI WGS metagenome assembly LFFM01 (sample SAMN03777445, study PRJNA286221) | soda lake metagenome | biome: soda lake; feature: Kulunda steppe; material: water; isolation source: sample Tc-Br brine of Tanatar trona crystallizer | place: Russia: Kulunda steppe | collected 2011-07 | reverse complement strand
CGATAGATCGGAGCGTCGAGCCAGTCTCTCCCGACAGCAATCTCCTCAAATGCAGCTTCAGCCCGTTCAGAATCAAGCATGTCACGTTTGACGAGCGCGCGCAACACGATCGGGGATACCGCTACCTCTGCATCGACTACACTCTGTAATTCAGGGAGTGCTCGATAGTCATCTGTCACGAGGAACGCTGCGTCAACGTCGCGGGCGACAGCAACACAACTTGCTTCTCCGGTATCGATACGACTCGTTTCGAATGGCGTGCCATCTGCATCCTGTATGGTCAGTGTTTCTGTCCGTTGGAGTACAGTAGTCGCCGCCGTTCCATGCCGGTCAGTGTATTCAGCTGTCTCTTCGAGTTCCTCGATGACCGTCGGCGTCGTGACGATGTCGAACGCTGTCAGCGCCTCATCGAGCACGTCTCCAACGGCGAGCGAAATAAACGCGCTTGTATCGACGACGACAGTCACAGCCCTGCGAGATCGTCAGCGAGTTCCTCGCCTCGGTCAAGAACCTGCTTCGACGCGCGTACTGCCTCGGCATCCTGTCGACCGATGACCTCCGCGAGTTTCTCAAACTCGATCTGATCGTCGAGATACAGTTCCACGACTGCTTCTCGGAAGTTTTCGTCAGACCCCTTCTCTGCAAGATACTGGCGTAGCGCTTCAATGAGGATCTCTGTTCGATTTTTGTGCGTGACTTCCGCAGCGACATCCGCTTTTGCGACTAGCTCCTCCGGAAGCCGGAAATTTACTCGTTTCGTGCTCATCGTTATATGTACATTGTATGTACAACCGCAAAAGTGTATTCCCAGTATCCCGACATGCTACCGATCGTACAAAACCCTCGTCCGAGAGGACGTGTTTGGCGCTCCAGACGGTCTCCTCTCCTCCAATGGGATAGCAACCACCGACATCACAGCCAGCACTGAGTGAGGTAGGACCCTTCGAGGACTGTCGAAATATCGCCTAATGAGTCGAGTCTACCTCGCCTTTTTGTATGGTATCAGACGCCTGGCCAGAGCCACCGTACAGTAGTGCCTCTACCGTACTACCCGGGGTGGGACTCAAAGGGGCTGGCGCGCTCGGGCGTTCCTGCCGACGAAAGCACCGTCAGGCGCGCAGCGAGGCAGAACGGTCGAGCGCGCCAGGGGCTTTGGGGGTCGATTCGTTTGCACTGTCAACACAGTATTGAGGCTACGGCTCACCTGATAACAGCCCAAAATACTGAGCACTCCACTGATCGATATGTCCACGTGTGGACGCCTCAGTCACACATAATTGCGATTTATTAGCCCACTGGTCGAGGGTTACGCACTCACGATCACGTGGCCGCTCGATCTCCATGACCCCACCTGCTACTCCCCAACGCAACGACGATGCTGCATCTCCATCGCCGACACCACCAACGGACTCAGAGACGTTACCAGTCCCGGCCGAGGATGTCCGTGGATATATCCAGATAACGCCGACTGAGGCGCCGTTGTGTACTGACTCCGTCGAGTCGTATTTCAAACGACTGCATCGGCTCACAACCAAGCAAGACGATGCGGGCTGGCTCTCTCGGCTTCGAACGGTGAGTACCGATACTACCCCACCAACGATCGAATCTCTCCTCCGTGGTTTCGGTGGTTCCCTATTACGATCTCGAGGAGGTCACCCTCCCGGCGTCGATCTATATGGGTGGCGACGAAGCGGCTGCTGCGGAGGCAACTGCGGCGTTCGATGGGCGTCGTCTTGACGTCGCCGCACTTGATGACGATGGCAAAGTGGTGGTTGCTGTGGAGGTCGAGCGGATCAATCACGATATCCACCGTGCGGTGCCTGAGGACTTCGATAAGATCGCTGATTGTGGTGTCGAGGAAGCGATCTGGGTGGTGATGAAACAGCGCGACGGTCACAAGGTGCTCTCGGCGTTGAACGATCCGATCGAGGGTGACGTATGCGTCGAGAAGACGTATGCGGAGACAACGCCGCCCCAGCAGTTCCGGATCGATACGCCAGGGATGACTGCGGTGTATCCGGTGAAGTGGCTCTGGGAGACGAAAGTCTTGGAGTGATCTGCAGCTACGGTCGCGACGTAAGGACTGAATCTACGAGCGACGACTGCCCTCTCATATGCCACGTACAATGAGTGAACTACCCCACCCTACCGCTCGCCTGACGGCTCGCGCTTGAGGGTGGGGCTTCCTGCTTCCACGACGCGCTTTGCAGATACGGACGTATCCACAGGGAGCGCAGTCTCCACAGGCGTTGATTCGGAGCGTCCCGCTCCTAACCGATTTTTGACACCGCGAGAAAGAATGTTCCACGCCGCGTTCGCGTCTCTGTCCGCCTCAAACCCGCACCCTGGACAGGAGTGTTCACGGACCCACAACGGCTTGTCCGTCGAAACACCGCAGGACGCGCATTCCTTCGTCGTTCCGGCTGGTTCGACGGCGACGAAGTGCGTCCCCTCTCGCTCACACTTGTATTCGAGCATCCGAAGGAACGTCCCCCACGCCGCGCCTGCCCGGTTCCGAGAGTTGCCCGGCAGTTCGACCAAGCCCTTCGCGTCCAAGTCCTCGACCGCCACGAGGTCGTATTCGCGGGCATAGTGGTTCGACAGCTTGTGGAGGAAGTCTCGCCGCTTTCGCTTGAGATCAGCATGACGATCGGCCACGAATTTCCGCTGTTTTTCCCCATTCGTGGAGCCGTGTTCCTTCCGCGAGAGGTCACGCTGTGCGCGCTCTAACCGATCTCGCTCGTCGGACAGATCAAGCGATTCGACGGCAGTTCCGTCGGTATCGTGGGCGTACTTGAGAATACCTACGTCGATTCCGACGCACTTCTCGGGATTCTCCGGCTTCTCCGGCGGGTCGTTCGGGGTTTCGACGCCGAGGATGGCGAACCAGTTCCCGGTTGGTTCCTGTTTGACCGTGACAGTCTTAATGTCGACGTCGTCGGGCAGGTCGCGGTGGAAGGTGAGCGGGATTTCTCCGAGTTTCGAGAGCCACAGTTTTGTCCGACCGCTCGTGTTCTTGAGCTTGAAGCCGGATTGACTGTAGGTGAAACTTCGGTATTCGCCCGGTGCTTTCCACTTGAGCGTCCCGACGCGGTAGCCGTTGTCTTTGCGGCCGCGAAGGGTCGAAAGGTTATCGTACAACCGCTGAACGACTTTCTGTAGGACTTTCGAGTGAACCTTTTTCAGGTCGTTCCACCACTTCTTGAGGCTCGGCAGGAGTTTCTGTTCGGAGTATGCCGAGGTGTCGTCGTTCCGGTTGAGACGGTGGAGGAAGTGGTTGTAGACCTGCCTACAGGTATCGACAGTCCACGCTAACTGTTCGCGGTGAGCGCTGGACGGTCGGAGCCGATACCTGTAGTTGTAGTTCATTTACGAGCGTTCTTCGATGAGTTCGTCAAGTTTCTCTTGGACGAACGACGAGAGATTGAGGTGGTTCTCCTCGACCCACTCGGCTTGGTCGTCGCGGATAGAGATGTTCTTGCGTGTAGCCACGACACAATATACACAATATACACAAATAAGGGTTGCGATTGCGTGGGCCTGTGGGCCGAGCGTAGGGCGTGTTTGGTACTCGTGCGGTGCTGTATTCCCTCCCTACTCGCTCCCTTCGGTCGCTCGTTGAGGAAGGGGCCTTAGCGCCTCAATTCAGGTAAACGTGATGAAAACGAACCCAGCACACACTAGTTGATCATTTTATTATTATCTGAATATGAAAGACTTTATTAATGTATAGTTTAGTGACACCGTATGGTAGATATGGCTGATCAGAGTTTTATGAGTGCAGATCGGTCAAACAGGAAGCGATTCGCCACAAGCCGACGCAATATTTTGAGAACTACAGGGGCGGGAGTACTCGGAGCAATCGGTCTCGGAGTAACCAACGGGACGACAGCGGTTGCGGCATCTGCTGAGGAGTTCGAAGCGTCTGTCGAACCTGACGAGGAGGACGACTTTAATTACACGTACCACCTGTACGGCCCACGGATCCCCGATAACGAAGAACGGCCGCTGTTTGTGATGCCGTTCGTCTTTCCGGAACCGGACCCGGACGACGATATTGATGCTCATATTGACGACGCACAGGACTGGCTCGACGGGTATGGCCGTTTTTTGGCGTTTGAACTTGAGGTCCCAGTGCTCGTCCCAACTATCCCGTGGTACGATGAGGAGGAACCGGGTGCAGACCATTGTGCACCGGCGCTGGATGTCGAAACGATGGAACTCGATGACGGATCGCTTGAACGGTTCGACGAGCAACTGCTTGCCGCGATTGACGACGCAACAGAGCGCCTAACTGACGAGTGGAATGCCATCGCAGATGGCGTTCTGTTGAATGGGGCTCTGTATGGTGGCCTGTTCGTCAACAGGTTTTCCGCACTTCACCCCGAGCAGGTCCGGGCGGTGGCAGCTGGGGGATTCAGCGGGACGGCGCTTCTTCCAGAGACCAGCGCGAACGACACCACGCTGAACTACCCCCTCGGCGTTGCGAATATCGACGAGTTCGTCGAGGAATTCAATGAGAGCGGGTTTGCAGACGTTGATCAGTTCCTCTACATGGGCGACGAGCCGTTTCCGGATTACGTGGAGGATGAGAGGGTGTGGAACGAAGAGCAAGCTGCGGACGTGAACGAAGTGTACGGCGACGACTTACTCTCCCGATTCGAGTACAGCGAGTCAGTCTACGACGAAGCCGGTTTGGAAGCCCAATTCGAGGTGTACGACGACACCTCCCAGTGGGATGCGCTGTTTGCCGCAGAATCGGACATCCTCTCCCATTTCCGCCCACACGTCGGTGTGCCGTTGCTCGATAGTCGGGAACGGCCCGATCCGGGTGCCGAGTCCATTGATGTCGAGGTCACCGTTCCGTCAGACCACGATCCGGTAGATGTCCGCGTCTTCCATCGTGATGGCACTGATCTAACGGAACAAGTCGTCACCGTCCAGTCCGGAGAAACTGTCGTCGAACCCGTTGACCTGACCAGGCCGCTCGAAGCCGGAGATCGCCTGGAGATCGTCCTTCTTGAGGGGGGAATCGAGGAGCCCTCCGAAGCGATCCGCAGTGATAGCACGGACGTGGATGCCACACACATAGAGTTTGTCCGGTCGCCGTCTGCGGGCGACAATGTGGTCGAGTTCTTTTCGACGATCTCAGAGGAACACTTAGACGAACACTCCCGTTCCCTCGAGGCACGCGTGGTGGACGAAGAAGGTAATGAGTTGTCCGCCGAGGCTGAAGACCTTACCATCTCGTCCCGCGACAGGACTATTGCGATCGCCGAGTCCCCTGTCGAGGGCGAGGACATAGAGATCGCCCTCCAGCCCGAAAGCGATCAGTACACCCCCGGGGAAGTGCTCGCTTCGGAGAGTGCCACAGTCACTGCCGATTTGCGCGTGGAGGTCGCGGATCGACCTGCGGTTGACGACGAGTCCATTGACGTAGAGGTCATCGTCCCCTCGCGCTACGATCCGGTAGATGTCCGCGTCTTCTATCGTCGTGAAACTGAACTGACGGAGCAGATCGTTACCGTCGAACCTGGAGAGACGGTCGTCGAATCCATTGACCTGACCGAACACCTCGAAGCCGGGGACGTGCTGGATGTCTTCCTCGTTGAAGAAGGTGTTACAGACCCCGCCGAGCGGCTTGCTGAGGACACCACTGCAGTGGACGCCACATACATAGAGTTTGACCAGTCACCAGCTGCAAGAGAGGACAGTGTCAGTTACGCTGCCACACTCTCAGAGGAACACAGAGACGAGTACGAAGGTATTGAGGTGCGTGCCGTGGACCCAGAAAGCGAGGTGGGTCTTTCTGACGAGCCACGAAGGCAGGGAACGTGGGGGTCAAGCTTTATCCGCCTGACTGAGTCCCTTGTCGCAGGAGAAGACATAGAGGTCGTCCTCCAGGCCGAAAGCGATCAGTACGATCCCGAGGGGGTGATCGCTTCGGACAGTACTACCGTTGGTGCCGGTGTCGACATCATAAACCGCCCTGCTGTCGATGACGACAACATAGAGGCGGAGGTGGAGGTCCCCTCGGATGGCGATCCGGTCGACGTCCGCGCATTCGATTTGGAGAGATCTGATCTGACTGAACAGATCGTTACCGTCCAGCCTGGAGAGAGTGTCGTCGAAACCATTGAACTGACCGAACCGCTCGAAGCTGGGGACGTCTTGGATATCCTCCTCCTTGATGAAGGAGTCACGGACCCCGACGAGTGGCTTGCTGGGGACTTCACTGCAGTGGACGCTACATACGTCGAGTTTGACCAGTCCCCGTCTGCGGGCGACGAGGCTGTCGAGCTCTTTACCACAATCTCTGAGGAACACCTAGAGGAGTACGACGATCTCGAGACACGTGTCGTGGATACAGAAGACGAAGAGGAGCTGTCTGACGAGGCAGCCCCGATTAACTTCTGGATCGACGAACTAACGGTTGATCTGACTGACTCACTCAGCGAGGGAGCGGAAATAAAAGTGGTCGTCCAGCCTGAGGCCGAGGAGTACACGCCTGGCGAACCGTTAGCCTCCGAGACTCTCACTGTTGTCGGCGACGTAGACGCGACGGCCTCGTTTACATTCACGCCGGACTCTCCCGACGTCGAATCCGAGGTGACCTTTGACGCCAGCGCGTCCGAGCCGGCCGAAAACATCGAGCACTACCTGTGGGACGTCACGGACGATGGCGATATCGATGAGACCGGGATCGAAGCGACCCACACGTTCTCCGAGCCAGGTGACCACGAGGTCACCCTAATACTTCTAGATGATCAAGACGATGTCCTTGATGAAACGACTGAGACTGTCAATGTCAGGGAAGGATGTTTCATCGCAACGGCGGCCTGTGGAACACCCGACCACGAGCAGGTCCAGACGTTGCGAGCGTTCCGTGACTCAACCCTGAAAGGGAACACGATCGGAGAACAGCTTGTCCGTCTGTACTATGCAACCAGCCCACCGATTGCCGATTGGGTCACCCAAAGCCCGCGTCGGCGTTCGATCGTTCGCTCAACGGTGGTCCGACCTGCAGCCCGAGTCGCCTCTGTCCTCGGACTCGACGGGTCTGATACATAATTACGGGCACTTCGAGGCGAAAACCTCGCGGTTTAGCGCGGAGAGGATGTCAACTAACGGGGCCGACTTCCTGGCTCTCCGTTAGATGCCGTGACCATTGAGACCTATTGAAGACCTTTTTTGACCAAAGAACAGCGGAAGTGACGGGTGTGTCCGGTCGACGTAGTTCAGCTGTACAAGGATACCACAGCGGAACTCAGAACAGCGGAAATGAGGGGTGCGTCTCCGTGGATACATGCTCAAGAGTATCCGACCAGTCTCACCAGCACGTCGATAATCGGATAGCCGAGACGCCGTCTCAACCCCACTCTCATAGACCGGGAGGTGCATGTCGAAGCAGACATCGAGGGAGGGCTCCCACACTATTGTGGAGTGCTCTCCTGGTCACTGCACGGGGGCATACACGAGCGGAGACTCCGAAAACTGTCGTATTGAGGACGAATCACGAAGCCATGGAGTGCAAGTCGGCGTGTCATCGTGCATCTTAAAACTCTGCAAATCGCGTGACTGGGCGGCGTTCGTCGGTCACTCCCACTGGCTGGCGAGCCGAGAAGCAGACAGTACAGTGAGGTATTCGAGGGGATTATTCTTCCATGGATCCGTTACGTCTGTCGATTCTGGACAGCCATGGAAACAGCACGCTAGGTGATAGGTATTGCACTCTCGATGTCGAGGAAAACCCAAACAGGCCATAGCGTCCCGCACGCCTGTCTTTTCGACTCGTATTGATGGGGTACATCTACGGGATCGTTTTCGACCCCAGCATGCGGATGTATCAGTCTATGTCGCAGGCAGTCTATGTCGCAGGCAGTCTTTCGGACTCTCACTGCAAGTATGCTCGCTTGGAGACGCTTTGTTCCGACGTGCGGTCTGATAAAGACTGTCGAGATGCTGCTCACCGCCTATGGATCGTCTTGATTGCCAATCGAACGGAAGAGCTCTGCCCACAACGCAGGGATCCAGTTCAGCCTGATAAGATGTTTTGTCAACCTCACTCGGGAGGTTCTTCAATCGAGATTCGATGCTCGGTAACATCATCAAAGGCTTTGTCCGATGAAAGTATCGGATCATGATCAGCGTACGCGATGTGATATGCGTCAAACGCGGTGAGACCATACTGTTCCATATAATCTGCTGCCTGGAAGAGAACCGTCTCGTCTGAAGACACCGATGCGATCTCAAGCGCATAACTGAGCGCTTCCATTCGGCTGAATTCGAACCGATCCGAGATCATCAGTAACTCAAGGAGCGTCGCCCGAGACGTGTAGATGTCCCCCTCGTATTCCATCGCGATCGCTGCTGCTCGTTCCTGAAGCCAATCGTCGTCTTTCACGAGTGCAATGAAAAAATCCGTATCAGCGTAGATCATCGCTGCTCCGGCTCAGTCACTTCGTCGATCACATCTTCCCGAGCAGCATCGCGTGCTTCCCGTTTGATATCCGCAATCGAGTTCCCATCAAAGGCACTGCCAACGGCCTCGCGAAGCCCCTCAATCGGGTCTTCTTTCAGCGGGATCAACTCAACACGATCGTCAAGTTCGACGATTCGATATCTGTCACCGTATTTTTCGCGAATCTCGTGTGGAATGACGATCCGACCACGATCATCTGCCTTTGCTGTCTTGCTCATTGTGTCCTCTTCTATGCGGGGAGGAAACAAAAGTATTCCCACCAAATCAGATACCGTCCCAACACTCAAGACTGTTCACCAAACTTGACCAGGAGCTGAGCTGAACAGTATTGCACTTTGCATATCGGCCAAAAACCCAGATCACAGCATCCCGTACGCCTGTCTTTTCGACTCGTGTTGATGGGGTGCATCCACTGGATTATCTCGACCCCAGTATTCGAATGTGTCAGTCTATTTCGCAGGCAGTCTTTCGGACTCTCACCGCAAGTATGCTCGCTTGGAGACGCTTTGTTCCGACGTGCGGTCCGAGTACAATTGTCGATGCGCCGTTCACTGCCCATGGACAGTCTCGACGTCTCACACAGACGTGATGAGGTCCCACGTCTCAATCCTCGTGACGTCGTTGACTCATACCTAGATTTCGCCGTACCATACACTGGTGACTGGTCAACTATGGCGGGAAGATCTTCAAAAGGATGGCAAACGTGGTCAGGAACTGGTCGGCCGTCTGCGAGCGATCAGCGCTGCGATTGAGATCGCAACAAACGCTGCGACAAGGCCGAATCCGGGGATGATGTCATCGTCTTCTTCAATCTCGTCATCATCTTCAACGTCATCTGTTGTGGCCACGGTGACATCGCCTGCGTCAATGTCGTTCACCGAAATAGTGTAGGTCCCTTCATCGTCGAGGGATTCAGTAAATGACACTTCGGCGCTATCGTCTCCCGCAACACTGACAGTCTGCGTGTCGACGACATCATTGTCAATCCTCAGTTCCACGTCCAGTTCTCCATCTTCCTCACCAGCGTTTTCAACCGTCCCATCGACGGTGATCTCTTCACCGGGAGCAATTTCTTCTGGTGTTACTGTGGCAGCAGTGACTGAGAGGTCGGGCGTATCAACCACATCCAGCTCGCCCGCCTCAACGTCATCCACTGTAATGACGAACGTTCCGGGGTCGTCGAACTGTTCAGTGAATGTTACAGTTTCAGTTTCTGCGGCGTCGAGCTCGACGGTGTCGCTGTCAACGACCGAGTCGTCTACGAGAAGCTCAATAGTTGTGTCGCCTGCTTCCTCACCGACGTTTTCGATAGTGGCCTCTACATCCACCGTCTCGCCAACCGAGATCTGCTGGGACTCAAGGAGCGCATCCGTTACGATCAGGTTTGCAGGATCCGGATCAGCTGGTGGTGGTGCTGGAGCACCCGGATCATCGTCTGTCGCTGACAGGGTGACCGACGCTTCATCGTCCGCGGAACGGACTGTTGCAGCAAACTCGCCCGCCTCATCGAGTGTCGTCTCGAAACTCAGGGTCTCTTGCGCATCGGTATCAAGCCCAACTGTCACCTCCTCTTCAACAGTACCATCGACCTCGAAGGTCACATCCTGTTCGGTGTCGACAGTGCCGGTGTTTTCAACGGTTGCGACGACAGTAGCGGTCTCTCCAGTATTGACATCGGTTACAGATTCGTCGTCGTCGATAGTGACCTCAAACACAGGGTCAACATCGATATCGTCACCGCTCAGGTCAACTGTTTCGACACTGGCTGACTCCCACGTCACGCTATCGGGGTCAGTGTCAACAGGGTCACCGTTTACGAGAAACGTCACGTCCGCGCCGTCATCGTCTGTATCCCCTGAGACAGTGAGCTTCTCGTCAT
>LFFM01003228.1_pt1 | contig 10363 bp, 9 predicted proteins | sample 643131 | NCBI WGS metagenome assembly LFFM01 (sample SAMN03777445, study PRJNA286221) | soda lake metagenome | biome: soda lake; feature: Kulunda steppe; material: water; isolation source: sample Tc-Br brine of Tanatar trona crystallizer | place: Russia: Kulunda steppe | collected 2011-07 | reverse complement strand
TCCGTGGCTGAAAGACAACCGTCTGGTTGAGGTATGGTGAACACATTCTTTCAACCAGACATCTTACTGAAGAGAGCTACGTTTTAGCACCAGCTCTCAGATCAGTTGGGAAGTACCGACAGTTGCTGTCGCAACTGTTCTTCATCAACACCAACCAACTTCGCACCAGATTTCGTCACAGTTCTCTATAGGTGCTCTGAGAATATCGATTAGACTGCTAATCCCTATAGCGAGGCCACGAAACAGGCTGTGAGAAGCTATGAGGTGGATTCTATGACACGCTCAACCAACGCTAACCATGGTGGTGATCACACTAGAACACAAGTTCGATATATTAGTAGATATCAATGTGAACAAAGATGAAAGACACAATCACATTTTTCACTCAAAGTAAGACTAAATGTGAGCAGGCTGTTCATCCAATAGCTAACGAAGCTGCTGAGAGAGGATTCAATGTTGAATATTCGGACAACTTGTTCAGGGAAACTGATATTGGTGTTTTCTCCTCAAAAAATATGCCTCATCATCCCGGTGCAAATACGGACATTTCTGTTATAATTTTTCATGGAGTCGATTCGGCTTATGACTCCGGACCGATCCGATGGAATTGGAGTCGCTTTGATGTAGGATTACTTCCCGGAAAAGCTACAGCTGAAATATGGAAAAGTTATTCGAAACATCCGGCTGCGAGGCCCAAAATGGGAGTTTTTCCCGTAGGTTGGCCAAAGTCCGATCCAGTATTCTCAATGGATTTCGAAAACAAATGCAAAGAATACAAATCAGATGTTGGTTTAACAAGAAATAGAACGATTCTATACGCCCCAACATACGAACGTAACGGGAATATGCGACGATTCGTTGAAAATGCCAAACATAATAGTAATAATTTACTAATAAAACATGGCGATTATGACGAAGGCCAACGAATGAATAGCAGTTCGTTAAAAAAACTATACACAGAGTATTCAGAAGAAAATTTGGTAACAGTATTGGACAAGAAAGATAATATATTTTTACCGCTTATGATTTCCGATATTATAGTATCAGACTCTGATAGCGTATTACTCGAGGCATTGCTTACAGACACGTTACCAGTTACAGTCGAAGATTGGTCCGACGACTCGGACGAATTACGGGGAAATAACGATACCATCCCCGAATTAGTAACTCGAATTTCAGAAGATGAATTGAGAGATACTGTCACTATGTCGGAAAAAATGCTACAAAATAAATTAGCGAAATTACGCACGGAACGCGACTATCATTTTGCAAACCTTGGCTACAGCTCAGAAGTAATTATAGATCTATTCGAGAGCATCCGGAAGGGTAAGAAACTACCAGTAAGTCCAGTCTTATCTGCAAATACTACAAGATATAGTCGTTACAAAAACAGAATTAAAAATCTATCCTACTTTTTGATGTCATTGATCATGTCTAAATTCACACATAAACAACAACAATGGTTATTGGATAAAAGCAGACTCCGATAGAGTAGGATCCAATTCAACCACGATTGATTGATCCGTTATTCCAATACCCAAAACTCAGATAGGTGGCATTTCTCGAACAAAATCTCGGAACCTAAATCAGCTCAATTCCATAAAAATATAAATACCTCGTACGACACATTTATTACTATTGGATTACTGGTTCCGTTGATGGTCATTGGTAGACGTGAAATCAACTATGGGATTAAAACTTACAGAGAAGAAGGTGCAGTTTCATTATTTCATAGTATACTTAAGTACGGTATCGATAAAAGTCCGTTATTTCATTTAGTTGATTGTCGTGATATAAAACAAATACGTCGTGATCACGACCGATTTATCAATACATTTTTTGATTCTCGATCCGAGTATGATGGCTACATAAAAGAATGGCAATCTGATCCGTTGCGAACTAATTTAAAAAACACTATCGCAACATGGGAGGCCGCTGGACATCATGGAGCTAACAACCTATATTATCTTCCGCTTTATGCATACATACGGAAACACAAGCCGAAGACTCTGGTTGAAACCGGGGTGAAAGACGGCTGGGCTACGTTATATACACTTTCGGCCTTGGAAATGAATTGTAAGGAAGAACCTTCATATGAAGAAAATGTAAAGTTATATTCAATTGATCTATCGAAAGATGAGTGGTCGTACCGAACAAATAAGCAACCAGCGTGGATACTGCCCGCCAATATCAAAAACCTGTCTTTTTGGGAACTACTTCGAGGTTCATACCAGCGTGAGTTACTTGATCTTTTAAACAATATTGATGGAGTAGACATTTTCAATCATGATTCTGAACATACTGTTTGTAATATGATATTCGAATTTGAACTGGCTGCATTATACCTAAACGAAAATGGAATCCTCGTTTGTGATAATATTTATACCAACGATGCATTTGATCATTTCACTAACTGTCAAGAATGCAGCCACGGAAAGCTCGATGGTGGTTCCCATCTCGACGAATACTGGTGGACAGTGAATACAGATACGGACTATCCTAATGCAAAAAAGAAACCAAAAGACAATATAGGAATCGTATGGAATTTGAGCAACACATGAGAGATTGCCAAATTGTATTGAAATTACTATGTGGAACCCCCAGTATAGAAAAGAACAAAACACATATATTTTTTATACCAGATATAGGCGTAAGAAGCTCAAATTATTAATATAATAATGAGTCCGACAGGCCATATTGCTGCGCTCAGACAAAAAATAAGAGAGGATGATATAAGCGCTGTCGTAAGCGATTCAAAAAAATATATTCGATTTCGTTGGAACCGTCTGTTTCTTCATTCCAAAGCCCTTGTACTGCGGAAATACCTATTGAAAATTCTCCGTCGTATATTTCCGTGGCGATATACTGATGCCGATCCATTTAAACTGGTATACATTGATCCAAAAGAAGTCAAATATCATGCGACAAACGTGGCAACTAGTAGTGGACTAACGACTGGCAATGTGGGTAAAGACTGGGGACGAGTAAAGGGTGGTGACTGGAAATTGAAACCAATCGAACAAATGGATCGCTATAAATTATTCGAATCACGATATATTGGGGGCGAAAGCTGGTCAGAGCTGCAATTCCCCGAACCTCGAGGGAAAAGAAGGGATCAGTTATATGAGTCGATGAAAAAAGAAGGATACAGAACGCAGTGGGAAATCGATCGTGACCCAGAGGTTGACCCTACCCTGACTGACAAATACAAAAAATCAGGAGTCAGTATCGATAGAGACGTAGAGGTAGGTGTTGGTATTACCGCCGATGGTGAGTTCGTTTTTATCCGAGATGGAAAAAATCGACTTTGTATGTCGAAGGTTTTAGAATTGAACGAAATCGCGGTTCAAGTTCGTGTTCGATATTCAGATTGGCAAGCAGTGAGAGACGAGATTAGACGTGCAGATAATATTGAAGAACTTTCAGAAACTGCAAAACAATTTCTTGATCATCCTGATGTTCAAGATATTGTCTAACTTTATGAGAACGCAAGGCCGTCACAGAACGTTTGACACTCCAGTAAGCGGGGAGTGGCAACTGATCCATGAGCGCCACAACCCCGCAAAAGGATCCTCAGTCGATCACATCGTTTGAGTGAAAGTGTCTGCTTGGAGAAGGTGTGCAAACAAAACAAGCAGACAGCGAGATAGAAGAAGAGCACCTGGTTAATTTTGTCGTTAACAGCCTCGGTGACGATCTTCCGATTAACCTCGGAGAGAACGTTGAGGTAACAACGGAGACGTTGTACAAGATCCTCGCCGGCGCCAGCGCCGGCGGGGACTCGATCAATCATGTCTGCGAGACAACCGAGGACTCGCCACACGCCAATACCGTCCGCGGATACCTTACCGATCAGTTCGATCTTGAAACCGTCGAGGCGGTCGGAAACACACTCCTTCAACGGGATGTCCTTGAGACGCTCCCGGATCGACCGGTGGAGGCCGGCGACGACCTCCACCTTGATCCCTACTACGGTGATGAGGATGAGACAGAGGCACTGTACTTCTCGCAGGCGAAACGAGGCACCACTGCGTTCCACGCCTACGTCACGCTGTATGCACGGGTGCGCAACAAGAGATACACGCTGGCGGTTCGCCAGTTAGTCGATGGCGAAACCACCAGCGATGCCCTCGGCGAGTTCCTTGAACTCCTCGACAGCCTTGACCTCGGCGTCAAGGCCGTCTACCTCGATCGCGGTTTCTACAACAGCAGTTGTCTCGAACTGCTGTACGCGCATAACTACGCCTACGTCATGCCGATCGTCAAGTGGGACGAAACGATTCAGGACAAACTCAACAGAGGCTGGAGCCGTGTGATTGAACACGGGCTCGCTGGGCGAGTAACGTTCCCTGTGTTCATCGATTGCGTTTACCAGCAGGGTCGGTACGATGAACACGGGGTGGCGCGTCACGGATCGCCGCTGACGCGCCGTTCATCGACACACCACGGGATGCACGAGAGCACTATAGCAAGCGCTTCGACATCGAATCGAGCTACCGGTTAGCTAACCAGAGCCTCGCTCTCACCAATTCTCGAGATGCCGGGCTTCGGTTGTTGCTGTTCGTCGTGAGTCTGTTGCTGCAGAACGTCTGGCGCTATCTCCACTGGATGTGCGTGGCGGCGCCCCGTCGCGAGGGGGGCGCCGCCTCTGGGAGTGGTCGTTCACGGAGTTCTGTGAGATGGGATTTCCGCTCAGATCGCATCTCTTTGAAGGTGTAGAACATCTCTTTCAGCTCGAAACGATGCTGACCGAAGATCGTGTTCGTGAGGCGTTGATGTGGGTCTCACACTCCTTGCACCAGTATTGCTGGGCGTCTTTACCGGTCGTCACAATCTTCATAGCGTTGTCACTCTCGCAATGGACACACGTCACTGTCTCGCCCGTGGCGTTCGAGGCCGCGTCCGTGTCACGTCGCACGTGTTCCTTGCGCTCTGTTTACGGCTCGTGATTGCTATCGCCAACTACGAACGAGGGTCTAACCCCGGCAAAACGACGATCAAAGTGTGTCAATGATTCTGTGGTATCCTCTATAATGGATAAGAAATGGAGTAATATTTCTGAATTCGAGGATTATTCTCTTGTTCTGGGGCGGACACTTGAGAAGTGTACAAAACAAAACATATAAGTTCATGTGTGTCCGTATAATTCTGTGATGGCTATACATGCGAGCTATGTAATTCTGTTTTTTATTTTGGCTTCACTCTGCTTATTATTAGCAGAAAAGGCAACAGAATACCTTCTGAGACGTCTCGATGTTACAAATATAGTATTAAAAGAATTTCCAGAAATTGAATCAAGCAACTTATCGAAATTTCAAAGTTTTGATTCTGATCTTGGTTGGGAGCGGCAGCCTGACGAAAAACGTAAAAAAGATACCGAACATCAACGACCGGATAAAGATGACTCAGATACAGTTGTTTATTCCACAGATGGTTATTCGAGTCGGATTTGCGAAATCAAACGGGAAGAGGGGGATTTTGCTGTAGCTACGTATGGCGACTCGTTTTGTTTTTGCCGTGAAGTTCAAGATGATGAGACTTTCCAGCACTATTTATCGCAGGAACTCGGAGTCCACGTTAGTAATTATGGTGTTGGAAATTATGGTCTTGACCAAAGTATTCTTCGAATGAAACGCCGTTTTGAGGATGATCCTGCCGACTACGTTGTTATGGCGTTAGACGATAGAGTTACCATTAACCGTATTCTCAGTGCTTGGAAGCATTATTATGAATTTGGAAATATTTTTGCCGTCAAGCCTCGATATAAGCTGGTGAATGGTGAGTTGGAGTTAGTTCCCACCCCCATTGAAAGTAAAGACGAACTCCTCACATTAAATAGACACAAAGACTATTTGCGGTCTAATGATTATCATTATGAAAATTGGTTTCTTCCCCATCTAATGTCCCGACCGTATATCAAATATTGGGTCCAGGATAGAGATCACCTCCCATACGCTACTATTACTATTTTAGAATATCTCGTTCGAAACCAGTCCGTTTTGGATCCAATCCATAACCAAATAAAGCCACTACAGCATCAATGGAAACATAAAAGGAAGTCAAAACAATTTGCAAAAGAAAATGAATATATAGAACATCTTGAGAACCAATCTATGCATTTATTTTGTCTCTTGCTTTCGGAGTTTTCTGCTTTTGTCCGTTCTCACGGTGCAGTTCCAATTTATCTCCCGATTCGAGATTCGAAAGTATATAGATCCGAATCAAATTTCATACCTATAGACGAATCAGCAATAGAACAGATAAGTCAAGAATGTCCAAACTTACTGATTGCAGATCCTCGTGACGAGATTGTTGATCAAACTGATTCTCTTGCCAAATTATATGTAAAAAAGAATCCGTCCAGAGGTCATCCAAGTCGACTCCACAATCGCCTTAATGCTAAATACCTTGCTAATCTCATTCAAGAACATAGGGAAGAAGTCTCGGTCTAAATCTTGCCTATAACGATCTTATATCGGGGTGGTCTGTATTTTTCCCTGGATATAGTCTTTCTCGCTTTTGTTGCCATACAATATGGCGAACTAACACTCTAACTGGTATCTTTTTTAGACCTAGTGATTTAGCAATAGCTACTCTGTGACGTCCATCTTCAAGTACAATTTTGCCCGTACGAGCTATATCTACCGTTACTTCACCTAGTTCTGCATTATCAGTAGTAACGCCAGGGTCCATCAGCGGATCAGAAGTATTACTTTCTAAGATTTCCTCCTGTGTCTTGTAGCCGTTGTTTTTTATATCGTCATACAATACATCCAATTTTTTGAGCTCTTTGGTAGCTTCTGGAAACGAGCCACATCTATGCCAAGTCTTGCCTTTATTGAATAAATCTTTAAGATATGGATACATCTCAGTATGTTCCCAGGGAACCCCGTTAATAAAGTGCTCGTTAAAGGCACAGAACGGGAATACGTCTTCGAACGCTGGCAAGTTTTGATCCCAATCCCCTTTCATAACCGGGCAAACATCCTCTTGGTATGGCCGAAATCCCGGATCGTGTACTTCGTTGATCGCGTCCGGATCAACCCATATTACATCCCGTTTGCTCACGTTCGCCTGGGGAACACAATTCCGACGGATGTAGGCCCACATGTAGTAATCCAAATACTTCTGATACCCTTGACTCAAAAGATACTTAATCTTGGGATACCGAGGGACGATTCGGTCATAAAATGAATACAACCATGGAGGTATTCCTGTCGTCATTTAGTATAAGGTTTTTCTCGTGGTAAATACACTTTCTCAATTGGCTTTCGGAAATTCGGTTCAAGTTGAGTGACAACTGACGAATCGTATGAATTATTTCAATACGGATAGTGTTTCGAGGTAACTGTACATGCCATCCCTCAGTGTAATACGGTCGATGCTGAAATTCGTCCTGTTCGTGTGTACGTTCGCGTTCCCCAGAAGCAAATCGGTCTGGGTGTTGGGCAGTCACGACGGCGAACAATTTCATGGAAACGCGAAGTATCTGTTTCTGTACGCTAATCACACTGATCTCGACGTTACACCCGTGTGGATCTGTAAACGCGAAAGCGTCGCCGAGGAGCTAACCGATCAGGGGTACAATGCCTACGTGGCCGATTCACTGAAGGGCATATATTACACTCTCAGGGCGAAGTTCGTGTTCGGAACCCACGGTATCGACGTGCCGTGGTGGCTGACTGGAAACGCCACTGTCGTTCAACTGTGGCACAGTCCTGCAATAAAGACGTTCGGATGGGACATGGAAAGTAGGCAGGACCTCCCAGTCACGCAATCTATCTACTACAACTACGTGAACGACTGGGAATATTTTATTGTCACGTCCCAGCAGGAACGGGAGAAATATTCCTCTGCCTTTCGCATGGATCCTGAAAACGTCTGGATCACCGGCTACCCACGTACCGACCAGCTGTTTTCGAAGCTTCCAGGGTGGTCGATCGGTCTCAATGAAACCGAACTCGAGGAAATCGAATCGAAGGCAGAAACAAGTACAATGATCGGGTACATCCCGACGTGGCGAGCGCAGGAGGACGGCACCAAACAAGGTGAAGGCATCGAAGAGGCCTTCGATCCGGCACGGATCAACGACGTGCTGAAATCACTGAACGCGTACCTCGTGGTGAAACTACATCCGAAAGATGCAGAGACCGTCCAGTACGAGGGGCAAGACAGGATCATCGAGTTTTCCCCAAACGATGACGTCATGCCCCTGCTGGAACACCTCGATGTCCTCGTGACGGATTACTCGTCGGTCTACATCGATTACCTGTTGCTCGACAGGCCGGTCGTGTTCTATCCCTACGACAAAGAGTCGTATCTCGAATCCCGGTCACTCTATCACGATTATCACACAATCACCCCTGGTGAGATTGCTGCAACCGAAGACGAATTGATCGACGCGATTACGGCTGCCGTTGATGGCGACGGGTATCGAGACGAGCGCGAGCGAATCCGTGACCAATTTTTTGAACACACCGATGGACGATCCTGCGAACGCGTGATACAGAAGGTCACCTCACTCTAATCCAATGAACGTATGCCACCTCATTGATACGCTGTCTGCTGGCGGTGCCGAAAACATGGTGTTGAATATCGCTAATGGAATGGACGACAGCGTAACGACATCGGTCTGCTATCTCGACGAACCAGACACTCTCCGTGCAGAATTTGAGGACGCGGGCGTCGAAGTGATCGAGTTGGGAGAACGAGAGATGTACCATCCGCTGACAATTTCTGCCCTGTATCGCGAACTCTCGAATCGAGACGTGGATGTGCTTCACACCCACCTTCCCGCTTCGATCGTGTTCGGCCGCATTGTCGGTCGCCTCACCCGAGTATCGGCGGTTGTCAGTACCCAACATAACGTCACAGGTGCCTATTCGGACCGAAGTATGCTGCTCGAACGGCTAACCCGACCGCTGGATTCGAAAACTGTGCCCGTATCCGAAAGCGTCAAGAAGACGATGAAACCCTCCCTTCGAGACGATCTAGAGGTCATTTACAATGGAGTAAACGTGGCCGAATTTTCCCTTCCATCAAACGATTATCTCGTCGATACTCACGACATCGACCCGACCGATACGGTGTTGCTGAACGTCGGCAGGTACGTCCCGCAGAAATCACAGCTCCAGCTGATCGACGCCATGGACGAATTCACGGCTACCAGGTCGGACGTTCACCTCTTTATTGTTGGCTGGGGGGACCTCGAAGCTGAACTGAAAACACGTGTCGAAACTCTCGGTCTGACGGATCACGTCACCATTACAGGGTTCGTTGATGACGTCACCGACTACTACCGGAACGCAGATGTTTTTGTTTCTTCTTCTCGGTACGAAGGGCTGCCAGTAACGTTGCTTGAGGCGATGGCAGCAGGGTTGCCCATCGTGGGTACTGATGTTCCTGGCACATCTGATGTTGTTGAAGATCGGTCTACTGGACTACTCGTTAAATACGGGGATACTGATGCTATGGCTAGCGGGTGTATTGAATTACTGGACGAGAGTCGCCGAGAGAAATTTGCAAAACAAGCTTTCGATCACGTAAGTAGCAAGTTCTCAATTGAGGCGACCATCAGCGAATATTTGGAATTATATAGGCAATTAGTCGATAGCAAAGCGAATTCTGGTCTATAGTTCGTCGACAAGTGCCTCAGCTGCCGTACGTACGGCATCGGCACTGTCCATCTGTGGTTCCCATCCTAATGCAGAAAGTTTTTCAATTGAAAGTCTCATTCGCGGAACATCACCAATCCAACCACGGTCTCCACCCGTGTACTCATATGTAGGATCAACATCTAATACATCACAGACGATATCGGCGATCCGATTGACAGATGTCGTCGTTCGAGTTCCAAGATTATAGGTATACATCGATCCAGTAGAGGATTGATTTATTGGTGCGTTTTCGATTGCATGAAACATGCCATTAACACAATCGTCGATATGGAGATATGACTTCTCTTGCCGACCGTCACCGAGAATAGTCAACGTATTTGGATCAGATCGCAATTTTTCAATGAAATCAGGAATAACTGCACCACGTAGTCGTTGTCCGACTACGTTTGCGAACCGGAAATTCCAGACAGAAAATCCATGAGAATGGGCATAAGTTGACAGGATCCCTTCATCAGCTAGTTTACTTGCTCCATACATACTAATTGGTTCCAATGGCGCATAGTCTTCTGGCGTCGGTCGAGGAGCTTCGCCATAAACGGTCGACGAAGAAGTATATACAATGTTCGTTATATCACATTCGTGTGCCGCACGCAGAATATTATGCGTCATTTCTGTATTGTCACGAAATTGTTCATAGGGGTCGTCGCTATTTACTTTCTTTTTTGAAGCGAGATGAAAAATGGCAT
>LFFM01003227.1_pt1 | contig 10366 bp, 7 predicted proteins | sample 643131 | NCBI WGS metagenome assembly LFFM01 (sample SAMN03777445, study PRJNA286221) | soda lake metagenome | biome: soda lake; feature: Kulunda steppe; material: water; isolation source: sample Tc-Br brine of Tanatar trona crystallizer | place: Russia: Kulunda steppe | collected 2011-07 | reverse complement strand
TGGAGTTCGGCGCCGCGCTCGACGGCGGTATTCGTCATGTGGTCGCGGACCTCGTCGGGGACCGTGAAGGCCTCGTCGTAGGGCCAGTCGAGTTGCTCCTTGGTCTTTTCGATTTCCTCGTCGCCCAGCGGTGCGCCGTGGGCGCTGGAGGTGTCGGCCTTGTTTGGAGAGCCGTAGCCGATGGTGGTCTCCAGTCGGATGAGCGTCGGTTTGTCGCTCTCCTCTTTGGCCGCTGTAATGGCGTCGTCGATGGCGTCCAGGTCGTTTTCATCGGCGACGGTCAAGACCTGCCAGTCGTAGCTCTCGAAGCGCTCGGTGACATCCTCGGAGTACGAGATATCCGTGCGGCCATCGATGGTGATTTCGTTGTCGTCGTAGATATAGACGAGTTTACCCAGACCCAGATGGCCGGCCAGCGACGCCGCCTCATGCGAGATGCCCTCCATCAGGTCGCCGTCGGAGCAAAAGACGTAGGTGAAGTGGTCGACCACACCGTCGTAGCTGTCGTGGAGATGGGCCTCGGCGAGGGCCATCCCCACGGCGTTTGCGAATCCCTGACCCAGCGGGCCGGTGGTGGTCTCGACGCCCGGCGTGAGTTCCGCTTCCGGGTGGCCCGGTGTCAGGCTTCCCCACTGACGGAAATTTTTGATCTCGTCGAGGCTCATCGACTCGTAGCCCGTCAGGTGCAGCAGGCTATATAACAGCATCGAGGCGTGGCCGTTGGACAACACAAAGCGGTCGCGGTCGATCCACTCCGGATTGCCGGGATTGTGCTCCAGATGGCGCTGCCACAGCACATACGCCGCCGGGGCCAGCCCCATCGGGGCGCCGGGATGGCCGCTGTTGGCCTTCTGGACGGCATCCATCGACAGCGTGCGAATGGTGTTGATGCTCAGTTGTTCGATGTCCTGGGTCATAGCGTGTCCTGACGTAGATATTGGATTGGGGAGACGTCGGCGGGGCCGGTGTGCGGCCCCGAAATGTCGATTATTCGGGCTTTTCGTCGCGCAGAAAGACGAATTCGTCCTCCGACGATTTCTCTTCGCTAAAGTAGTAATTGCGGCCGGTAAAGGACTTCAATTCTTCGGGGTCGGTGATCTGGTTTCGGACCACGAAGTCCGACAGCGTGCCGCGAAGGCGCTTGAGGTAAAACGAGATCGTTCGATACGTGTCGCCGCGAAGATCGCGAAATTTGACGTCCAGCACCCGTCCGTCGAGGTGGCGCTTTTTGACGGTCCGAAAGTACTCGTTGGACGCCAGATTCAGAAGAATATCGTCTTCCTGATTCGCCAGCGCCTCATTGATGGCTTCCGTAATTTTCGTATCCCAGAAGTCGTAGAGGTCGTCGCCGCGCGAGTTCTCCAGCTTGGTGCCCATCGAAAGCCGGTAGGGCTGCATCAGATCAAGAGGACGCAGCAGGCCGTAGAGCCCGGAGATGGTGCGCACGTGGTCTTGCAGAAATTCGAATTCGGCGTCGCCGTATTCATCGAGTTGGAAATCGCGGTAGACGTCGCCGTCAAAGGCCATGATCGACTGTTTGGCGTTATCCGTCGAAAGCGTCTCCGAGTAGTCCTGATAGCGACCGTAATTCAGATCGGCCAGGTTTTCGCTGATGCTCATCAGATCCTGGAGGTCTTCGCGGGAGTAATCGCGAAGAATGTCGACCAACTCCTGAGCATCGTCGCCAAATTGCGGCTCCGTGTAGGTATCGGTCTGCGGCGCGGTGTCGTAATCGAGGGACTTCGAAGGGGACAGCACAATCAGCATGAAGAGCTCCAGATATCAATACGTCATCGACGGGTCGATTGCTTACGCGGCGACCATAAACGCGACGGCGTCAATGGCAAAGTGTCGGTTTCGTGTGATGCACGGCGCATTGCACATCGGCACGGGTAGGACGCGGCGGCAACCACATCGCTACAATACCACGCTCCTCCCCGAAGCCAGATTCGCGCAGCGAGTCTGCGTCTCGATCGGGGAGGTGGGCGTCACCAACCTCATACCGGCCAGTGAGACGCTGGAGCCGATGACATCTCTGCGACGGGACGAGCACAAGCGAGGTCCCGGCGCTGTCATCGCGCACGAAGGCGTCACCGAATCGACGTTTCGAGGTGGTGCGCCGTTCTTGAACACGGGCTTACACCCGTGGCGTTCCCTGTCGCCGCCTGAACCACGGCGTCGAGGTGCTCGGAAGCCACGGCATCCTGCGCTTTCCACCTGGACAACACGAATACGACATTTTCTTCGCCGAATCGACGTTTCGAGCTGGAGCACCGGCGGCCGCGCCGGCGGCGCTCCTCTGGTGCGCCGCTCTCTTCAATTGGTAGCTTACCCCAATGGGCGCCAGTCACGCACGCGTTGACTGCCGATTGATTGAAACTCAGCGAAACCTCTCCAGCTGTCGGCAACCTTTTTCTTCGCCCGCTCTACATGCTTGCTGAAGCAGCCTGATTCCTGTCTCTGGATGCTGTTCGATCCCCTGCCCGAGCATATACATGGTCCCCAGCTCTACACAGCCCCGTTGGTCGTCGTAACTGCAGGCAATGTTGAACAACAGGGCGGCCTGATCGAGACTTTGCTCCAGTTCGTCTCCGGTGGCCAGCATTTCCCCGCCCTCCATGCAGGCATCGGTCTGGTCGCGCGGACAAATGTTGGAAAATAGCGCCCGCGCCCGCTGAGCGTCACGCTCGATTCCCTGTCCTTGCCGATACATCATCCCCAGTTCAAAACAGGCATCCAGATCGTGTGCCAGACAGGCGTCGTAATAGATGTCGCGCGCCTGCTCCGGATTCGGTTCAACTCCATCACCGACGCGATACATCTGTGCCAGTTCTCGGCATCCAGCGGTCCAGTCGAGTCGACATGCCTCCTCGAAGGCCTCGACGACCGCTTCCAGTCCGAAATGCTGTCGCAGTTGCACAGGCCGAAGAATACTCCCCGCCACGTGGCACGCTTCTCCTTCGCCTCCTTCACAACCCACAGCCAGCGGTTGTAGGGCCTCTGTCAGCCCCTCTAGCCCCACCTCGGTGCCTGCTTCGGTGACTTCGGAAGCCTCGATATGCTCGATCAATCTGAGCCGCCCCAATCGCGTACATCCCTCGAAGTGTTGATCCTGACAGGCTTGAGCGAATAACTGCATCGCCTCTGATGTATCCTCCTCGACGTGCAATCCCGTGGCGTACACCCAACCGGCCCGGGTACAAGCCCCGGACTGTCCGTCGTCGCAATCTTGCTTCCAGCCCTCGAGTAACTCGGGGGTTTCTTCAATCATCTCTCGAGCCTCGCGGCACGCACCGCCGGCTCCGCGGTTGCAGGCCTTACGGTGCAGATCGAAGGCTCGATCCATGTCCTGATCCAGCCCTCCTTCTCCGACTCGATACATCGATGCCAGGTGCATACACCCCAGGGGGCGTCCACCCTCGCAGGCATCTTCCAGTGCCTGTCGCGCCTGCTCCGGTTGCTGGTCTCGGATGTCGGCCCCGTAATTGGTACACGTCGGGTAGTATCCTTGCTCGCAGGCTCGTGCCATGAAGTCCAAACCCCGCTGCTGCTCCTCTGGACGTTCCGATTGTATATAGAGCATCGAAACCATCTCACAGGCGTAGCCGTCGCCGTCGTCACAGGCCTGTTTCGCCTGCTGTTCGGAGATCCAGTTGCACTCCAGCGCGGTCAGATCACACCACAACATCGCATCCTCCTCGACATCGGGCTGGGGGTCGGACTGTTGGGCTGAGGAGCCGGTGGAGCATCCGGCAATGAGGAGCACCACCGCCACTATCGTCCATTCACAAATCTTTCGATCATCCATTATTTCTACCTTGTTGTCATTGATAGTCGTTCATTGGAACCAACTCACCACGCCTGCTCGACGGCCTCCAACCGTTCACACCCCTGTTGTTCTCCGCGCTGGCAGGCCCAGTCGAATAATTCCCGCGCCCGGTCCAGATCTCGCTGTCGACCCTGACCGAACATGTACATTGACCCCTGGTTGGCGCAGGCCCGCGGTACTTCGCCGTCACAGGCTCGGTCGTAGAAGTGATACGCCACGTCGTAGTCCACAGCCACGCCCTGGCCCATCGCGTGCATTGCCCCCACGCTGGTGCAGGCCACCATGTCCCCCTTGTCACAACTGACTCGAAACGCGTTGTAGGCGCGCGGATAGTCAATGCCTACTCCCCGGCCCTCCAGAAATATTCTGGCCACGGAGGTGCACGACGTCCGGTCTCCGACGGCACACTGACCGGAGAGAAAGTCCACCGTCCGGTCGACATCGATATCTGCGCTTTCTTCTCTTTCAAGGGCCGACGACAGCTGCTCACAGGCCCGGGACCAACCACCGCTGCAGGCACGCTCCAGTAGCTCGGTGGTGGTGTTGCCGTCCTCATCATCTACCATTCCGCCCAGATAACCCTGTGCTGCCTGTCCGCAGATGTATCCGTCGCCGCCTTCACAGGCTACTGCCAAGTATTCGAAGTAACTTGGATCGAGGTAGAAAGTATCGGGAGGATCGTCTGGAGTCTCCGACAACTCGTCGAATTCGCTCACCTCGTTGGCCCGCAACTGGCCAAAGATCTCACAGCCCAGTGGGGATCCGTCGTCACAGCTATTCTCGAATAACTGTAGGGCCCGCTCCAGGTCAGCTTCCACTTCAATTCCGGCTCGATACAGCAAGCCGAGGACCGCGCAGCGTTCTGCATCACCGCCGTCACAGCCGGACCGGGCGGTGTCGAGCAATTGCTGGCTCTGCTCTTCGAGCACCCGATCCAGATGCTCGCAGGCCTCATCGACCCGGTCGTTACACCCGCTGCGGTAGTAGCGAAGCGCCTCCGCCAGATCCTGCTCGACGCCGGCTCCGGTCTCCACAGATCGGCCCCGGCGATGACAGGTCTGCTCCACGCCACCATCACAGGCTTGCCCGAATAATTCGGCGGCGCGCCGGGGGGCATCTCCGCCGTCCTGATCGGCGTAATACCAGTCGGCGAGCTGGGCGCAGGCGACAGGGCGACCCAGTTCGCAGGCCCGCTCCAGGCCCCGGTGCGCCGTATCGGTATCGACCAGTCGTGAATCATGGAAATGAGCCCGGCCGAGTTCGTGGCAGGCCCGCGAGGAGCCGTCATCGCACAGCTCCTCGAACTGCTCCACGTCGACCACCCCGCATTGTCGCAACTCCTGGTCGCAGTGCCAGATACGATGCTCCGGTACCGGCTCTTGCTGCGCCGGCGTCGGCTGACTTGCACAACCGATCAAAGAACTTCCGAGGCACAGACTACCGAAGACAGCCACCATTACGATGCGACCTGTTGCGGCGACACAACTCATATTCCCCTCCAGGAACAGACGAAATAAATGGGGGTGGGTTCGCCCCAACCATATCACATCATGCCAGCGCTATCGATCTCCGTGGTTCGGGGAGGATTAGGGGCGTCACCAGCAGCTATCTAAACTCCGGTACCACTCCCGCCCTCTCCTTCGTCGCTCGCGGGGAGGTGGGCGCCGGTGTTGTCCAACCGACGGTCGGAGGGGCGTTACTGGCAAACTCTCAATTGCAGTGCCAGCAAAGTGCCCTCCTTTCTTTTGCCTCCTCTGCGACGTTGCGGTCCAACGATTGGAGCCGATGTCATCCCCTGGCGCCGGGACGAACGCAGTGAGAGACCGGGGCTGACATCGCGAATTCGCTCCCCCGACCACGTGCCATCAAGACTCGGTTCTGACACAAAAAACCGGAACGACGTCAATCGAGACGGGTGCCGGCCGGGCAAGCGTATCGGTAGGCGGCCTACTGCTGACGCATCGGAGTTGGTCAAGGAATCCAACACCACCACCACACACAGCCATCCCACGTGGAATCCTCTGTCAGAGCGTTTAATAGTAAACGCAGCCATCCAGGACAGGCCGCACCTCCCTCGCCCATCCCAGTGACGGGGAGGCGATGCGCAATTACGAAAAGGGGTTTGATTACGATACAGTGGGGAATCTGCTTGAGACGAAGCACCAGGCAGGCGACACAAGCTGGAAGCGCCTCTACGACTACGAATCGCCGAGCACACTCGATTCGAATGACATGGACAACAGGCTCACCAAAACGACGGTCGGAAGCGATGAGACGGCCTACGGCTACGACGTCCATGGGAACATGACGGACACAGCCCATCTCTCGAAGATGGAGTGGGGCTTTCAGGACCAGCTATTTGCTACGGCAAAGCAAGAGGTCAACAACGGGGAGCCCGAAACAACCTATTACGTCTATGATGCAGGCGGACAGAGAGTCCGAAAGGTCACCGAACGGGAAGATTTAAACGGAAGTGGAGACCCCAAAAGGAAGAACGAACGGATCTACCTCGGGGACTTCGAGATCTACCGAGAGTACGAAAACGACGACCAGGAACCTGTGGAGACGGAACGCAAAACGCTTCATGTCTCCGATGATCACAGCCGGATTGCCCTGATTGAAACGAAGACGGTCGATGACAGCCAAAACGTTTCGGACCCACAACCTCTCGTTCGTCATCAGTTGGGCGATCATCTCAATTCAGCGAGCCTCGAACTCGATGAGACAGGCTCGATCATCTCCTACGAGGAGTACTATCCCTACGGAAGTACGTCCTACCAGGCCGTAGACAGCGCCACAGAAGTCAGCGCCAAACGGTATCGATACACCGGAAAAGAACGAGACGAAGAGACGGGCTTTTACTACCACGGGGCCCGTTACTACGCACCCTGGCTTGCGAGATGGACCTCACCTGACCCGGCCGGCATGGTCGATGGTCCGAACCTGTACGAGTACGTGAAGGGCAATCCGGTGAAGTTGCGGGACCCGGATGGGATGTATAGTACGAAAGCATCACTCCAAGCGGCGCGCACAACTTCGACAGCAGAGTCTTCAGATGAAACAGTTCTCCATTTGCGAGAGGGTAACGATGTTCCTCTTATGGTATGGCATAGCATGTTAGATCCGGGGGATCGGGGATTGACACAATATATACATGCGCATGTATCGAACTTGAACGCTCTAGATTTTATTGGCGGTCCAGACTTATCACTTATCCAGGAGATATGGACGCCAGCACGGAGGCCAGCAGAGGATATTGACTCTGCAGCGGATGACTCCATAGAAGTCCATGAGGATACAGTCGGGGAATGGGCGACTCAGGACGGTTATTACAAAACGAAGACACCGGGGCCGTTCAGCTCTCCACATTATGCCCGTTTACAGTGGTCAGAAGAAGAACGCATTTCGAGTGCCGGCAGGTTAACGGGTGCAGCTACGTTAGACTTAGGTCTAGATTCACCGGTTCTTGGAGACTTCTTTCAAAATCAGATAATGCACGATTTAATGGGCTTGCCGCATTTCGACCATCAAAATTCTACACGACCATATTTCCAAATGTCTGCAGCGGCATTGGTTTCCAGCGATGCGAGAGATGGGCTTGAATTCGTTGCCGGCGCTTCTGCTGAATTAGGTACCCATGAATCACTAGTAGGTGGGGTTGGCGGAATATCTTATAGTGTGGACACTCCATCGATTATCCAACAGGTCAATATTTGGGGGCATGGAACTCTTGAGTATGGAGCGAGTTCTCTCTTGTCAAGTAGGGTCGATGTTCAACAGACTGGTGTTCGTGTACTCGGAGAAGTTGGAATTGGATTCCGGTTTTCCGAACAATGGTCAGGAGAGATTGGGGTTGAAGCTGATTATAATACCGTCACACCATCAATTGGTCATACTAGAGAATTTTTAGGGGTTTCGCGTCAGTGGGGAGATGATGATTAGATTAATTTCGTACAAAGGGATAAACATTCTTATCGGGTGGGGGGTGTTTTGGGTGTTAGTTAGTGTGTTTATGGGATGCAATAACGGGGTGAGACATATCCAATCCGAAAAACAGCTTGAACTCGGTGAAGCGCAAAAGCAAATCACATTCGATAACTTGGTGCTTCTTCCACGGTTGTCTGGAACGTATCAATACGGTGTAGGTGGGTGGGGCGACGCTTCATTATTTGGGGGGGCGTCCCTTTTGGAGGGGTATATCGGAGGAGCTTTTCGCGGTTATATTTCTTCAGATACTACTGTGACTAGTTCGGTAAGGTATCGTTATATGTGGCGAGATATTCCTGCACGGGAGTCGATGAAAGTCTTGTACTTTCCAGCAACCCGAAGGTTGGTGTCAATAAATAATAGATTTACGACTCTAACTGACAACGAAACTTTTTATTGGGGTGTGGACTCTGTTGTTGCATTCGGAGCGGGAAATCGACGTGGTACTGGATATCTCGGGTGGGGTGGAGGCGGGATACTGGGAGTCCGTGCAGCAGATGGTACTCAGTTGGAGCTCGTCTTGGTTCCATTTCACCATCGACATGACTTGGGATGGGGGCTGGATTCAAGATTTGTCGAGTATATCATCGCTAATAGCCAGGTATCCTTGGTAATTTCTTTCTGAATTCCTTTTTATGTCTAGAAACGATAGAGAATCAAAATGCTCCGACGGTCCAAGTCTGTAAGAACATCTAAACGGGACGCAAATTAACTGAAACGAGCGACTCAAGAAATGACAGACCGCACTCGTTGGATTTTGTGGGTGAAGCCAACAACCACTCGGTAAGTACTCGCCGAAACGAGTTCCGGACACAAAATCACCGCCCCCCATACACGAAAATGCCGGTCTGGTCGTACGTGCTCGCCGAAAACAGTTCAGCCGCATAATTACCGGTCTGACACAAAAAACCGCAGCAGAGTCGGCGAAACGCGACTGCGGTTGGTTGCTCCACCGGGTGATAGCGTCAGTCTGGGACCTCGTTCATCACTTTTTCGATCGGTGCCGGCAGCGTGACGGTGTGGCGATTGTCGATGTCGTTGATGACGACACGTTGGATATAATCACGGAGGTCGACACCGAAGCTTCTCGTACCCTTTGCAGTTCAACGCCGGTAACGAACCGGACCCTGACACCCTCCGTCAGTTCATCCGCAAACGGCTCGACACCAGCGACCTCTCACCGGACGACTCACGGCTTGTACGGCTTCTGGAGCCGTTTCAAGAGCATTTCCGTGGTCATGGGTTCGCCAAACTTCGAAACGCCTTGGACGCCCGAGAGGACGGCCCAGACGAACAGAAAAGCAAAGTTCAGCTTCCCGAGGACTGGAATTGGGCGGACAAGGTCAAATCTTCCCGGGTCCTGGTTGTTGGTGCTGACTCAAGTCCGGAAGCCGAGAAGCGTATTGAGAAGACGTTTCAGCCTGCTGAATTCAACTGGGTCAAGGTCCAAAACAAAAAGCACGCCCGAAAAGTCGAGGCATGGGCCGAACGCATCAGACAGGGAAACGTTGATATCGTGATCCTGTTGACGGAATACACCCGCCACAGCGTCTCGGATATGGTCGTTGATGCGGTGAAGGACTCACCGGGCGTCGAACTGGTCTTCGTCAATCGGGGTTACGGTGTGGAGTAAATCCGGCAGGGGATTGAGAATTTTGTCGGGCTGGGGGCAAGAATGGCGTAACCGAGAAACGTTCGGGTACGAATGTTAATTTCGGGTTTTACTCGGACGAAACTCAAATAGTTCCGTTCTTTAGTACCCCGTGCCTGAACTGGTGTTCGTATCAGGCCATCGGCCTCTCGGTATTTCGGGGCCTCTGCAAAGGAGGTCCATTGGCTGGTTGATGCATGTACGTCGGAGATGCGTGGACCCTGGGCAACCACCCGCAGCGGTGTCTCGCTGAAGCCACTGCGGTTTTTTTCTTTTTCAGACCGGTGACTTTGCGGCTGAACGAGTTTCGGCGAGCACTTGCCCAGATGCTGCACTCGATCGCGCAGCCGGGCGGTTTCCGCTTTCTCCGTCTCCAACTGCTGGACGCGATCCGGAGACGCTCGTTGTGTGCCTCTAAATAGGCGTTCGAGTTAGTCGAGCACTCTGGAGATACAGAATCGAAAGAAAATGGCCTCCGAGACATGGTGCCAATGGGCCTTAAACCGTTCGGAGTACTGCGGCCCCCAGCCGGCTTTATGGCATCAAACTCATTGACCACCGGCATAAAACCGGTGGGGTCTTCCGGTCCACGGCGGCCCCAGCCGGCTCTATGTCACCAAACTGATTCACCACCGGCATAAAACCGGTGGGGTCTCCCGGTCCACGGCGGCCCCAACCGGCCTCGCGCCGCTGGGGAGCAAAGTTTGAGAACATAGCCCGAAGAACCTCCCGGCATTCTGCGGCCCCAGTCGGCCTTGGGCCGGTGGGGAGCAAAGTTTGAAAACATACCACCGCACGTCGTGACAACTGCGGCCTCGTAGACGGTGCATCTGGCGCATCGAGACCGTGCTGGATCTACGTTGGGACTCGCTCGACATCACCCTGGGCATCGTTTCTCC
>LFFM01003226.1_pt1 | contig 10366 bp, 9 predicted proteins | sample 643131 | NCBI WGS metagenome assembly LFFM01 (sample SAMN03777445, study PRJNA286221) | soda lake metagenome | biome: soda lake; feature: Kulunda steppe; material: water; isolation source: sample Tc-Br brine of Tanatar trona crystallizer | place: Russia: Kulunda steppe | collected 2011-07 | reverse complement strand
GAGGACACGGGCCGTGCCATCGGCCTGACTGTCTGCTCTGTGTGCCGCTTCAGGAACGTTTCTGAGGCTGTAAGGTCGGCGTGGCCCTCAAAGCCACACGGACACGTGAGCGTGTCCTGATGCCGTGTCGTTCGCTCTGTCGACCCACACTGTGGACACTTTTGGCTGGTCCACGCCTCTGACCGAACTTCGACCGAGATACCGTATTCTTCAGCGGTACACGCCAGTCGCTCGGTGAATTGCTTGAACGCCCAGAAGTTGTGCGTCTTGGCGTTCGTCTCGACCGACCAATGCGTTTCGAGTACGTCGGTCAGCCCACCGATATACACTGTGTCCACGCCTTCATCGTACAGCCGTTCCAGCAAATCCCGGCACAGTGCTTCTTGGGCGTGATCGCGGCGACGAGTCCGTTTCTGGTACAGTCGCCGGATGCGTTTACTACTGTATCGACCTTCTTCGAGTTTCGACTGCAACCGGGCGATTTCTCGTGTTGTGTCACGGAACCTGTGGAACAACTCGCGGCCTTCGTACAGGTATTGCTCGCCGGTTGTGGTGGTGCAGGCGACGAGATTGTTTGCACCAATATCCAGAGCGGCTGTTTCGGAAGCCAGTGGAGTCTCCCGTGTTTCGTCAGAAACAGTCACGGGTTGGGAAGCTCGGAAGGTGCTATCTGTCTCGTCGTACCACAATTCTAACCGGCCCTGGTCCTTGTAGTCGGGCCAGTTCGGGTCGCCAACGATTTCCAGTCGGAGACGGCTTTTCGGGCTGTTGTGTCTGGCTCGGAGTTCTTCACCGACGACCATCTCAAGCCGGGAGCGGTCGCCCCATTCGACACTGTATGCGTCCTTTCGGACGACGCCTTTGAGAACACGTCCATCGTCCTCGTTACCACGGAAGCCCGGCGGTTCCGGGTGTTCCGTAACCGACGTATTCGATTCGTCGTGATACGCCTTCTTGGCCTCGAAGAAGCCGCGCCACGCTTCGGTGTTTGCTCGCCGGACAGTTTGAGCGGTGGACGCGCCAAGGACGCCTTTGTATTTGCCTTCGAGAGCGCCGGTATCGGCGTCCCATACGTCTTCGCCCTCGAAGCCGTCCTCGCCATTGTATCGCATGAGACGCTGGTAGTTGATCTCGTTCCAGAGAGCGGCACACGCGTCCAACACATCCCGTAGCACCTGCTCTCCGTTGTCAGAGAGCGGTCGAACGGCGAATGTGTTGGAACGCTTCATCAACCAGTCTATGCAGCGTTCGCTGGAGACTTGAACGTCAGCCATCCACAGTGAAAGTAGAACACGAGCAGCCTCGTTGGAAACAGAATAAGCAGTAACACGGCGTTTGCTCATCGGAGTGTACGCGATTCACGCCCGGCCTGAAGGCCGGGATTCTCTCGCTGATTCAAGATAGCCGCTCCCGAAGACGATCGCGTTCGGCGCAGTGGCGACCGGAAGCATGAACGCGAAAGACGCGGCGAACGCGGCGGTCGCCATCAGCGTCAGCGGTGTGACGCCGATTGCGACCCCGATACTCAGCGTGATCGGCATGAACAGCGACGCCGTCGCCGTGTTCGAGGTCACGTTCGTGAGAAACATGACGACGGTGGCGACGAGCAGGACCACTCCAGCGAGTTCCGTGACCCCGAGGGCGGCGATCGCGTCCGCGACGACGCTATCGAGGCCGCTCTCCTGGAAGCCACGGGCGATCGAAAAGCCGGCACCCAACAACAGGAGGACGCCCCACGGGACCCGAGCGGTGTACTCCCAATCGAGCATCCGTTCGCCGTCGACGGGTATCAGAAAGACCAGAACGGCGCCGACGATGGCGATCATCGCGTCGGTGAGCATCGGGAAGACGGGCTGGAGGACGAACGGTCGAAGGATCCAACCGCCGGCGACCGATCCGAACACCGCGAGCACGCGTCGTTCCCCCGTCGTCATCGACCCCAGCTCGTCCAACTGTTTCTCGATGACGTCCGCTCGGCCGGGTTTGCGATCGATCGTCGGTCGGAGCAAAACCACGAGCGACAGCCACGCGATGGGCAAGAAGACGACGGCGATCGGAACCCCCACGAGCATCCACTCGAGGAAGCCGATCTCGACACCGAGGTTCGATTCGGCGACGCCGGCAAGCACCGCGTTCGGCGGGCTTCCGATGAGTGTCGCAGCGCCGCCGATCGACGCCCCGTAAGCGATCGCCAGCATGAGCGCCAGTCCGAACGACGTGTTCGGGAGCTCGATCGGGCCGTCCTCGAGTTGATGGAGGAGTTCCCCCTCGACGTCGAGGGGGTCGTTGGGCGCTTCGATCTCCTCGCGATCGAGCGGCGGGGTTCGGCGGCCGCCGATCGCGGTGAGTTCGACGATGACCGCGGCGCCGATCGGAACCATCATCATCGCCGTCGCCGTGTTCGAGATCCACATCGAGAGGAACGCGGTCGCCACCATGAACCCGAAAACGAGACCTTTGCCGCTCGTCCCGACGGCGGCGATGACGAGCAACGAGAGTCGGTGATGGAGGTTCCACCGCTCGATCGCCAAGGCGAGGAGAAAGCCGCCGAGGAGCAAGAAGACGATCGGGTCCGCATACGGTGCGGTGGCGTTTCCGACGGCCATCACCCCGGTGATCGGAAAGAGAACGATCGGCAGAAGGGACGTGACCGGGATCGGGATCGCTTCGGTGACCCACCAGACGACGACCCACGCGGTGCTCGCGAGGACGGCAGTCGCCTCCGGTTCGAGTCCGAAGGGTGCAGCAAAATAAACACCCGAGAACAGTGCCGGGCCGAGGAGGAGACCGATAGATCGCCGGGACAATCGGCTGACCGAGAACATGCACGTCGAGTCTCCCATCGGGCATATAAAATATCGGCTCTACAGGCGGGACAGACCGGGTGCCCCGAGGTCGTCCGTGATCGCCCGCGACGGAAACGCCTATACGCTTCCCACCCCCCGTTGCTCCCGTGGCAGGTCGCACGGAATACGAGACGGGAATCGCCGTCGAGGACGTCCTCCCGGAGTTCGCCGACGCCTTCCCGTTCGAGTCGTTCAACCGGATGCAGTCCGAAGCGCTGCCCGCGATCGTCGAACGCGACGACAACGTCGTCGTCAGCGCGCCGACCGCGAGCGGAAAGACGGCGCTTGCGGAGGCCGCCATCTGTCGGACGCTCGAAAACGGCGGCACCACGCTGTTTTTGGCCCCGCTTCGGGCGTTGACCAACGAAAAGGAATCCGAGTGGGAGCGGTTCGAATCGCTCGGCTACTCCGTCTACGTCGTCACCGGCGAGCGCGACCTGACGCCGCGCCGCGCGGAAAAGGCCGATATCCTCGTCATGACGCCCGAGAAAGCCGATTCGGCGACCCGAAAACACGATTCACCGCGGTACTCTTTCATCACGGATATCGACTGCTGTGTCATCGACGAGGTCCACCTCCTCGACTCGGATCGGCGCGGCGCCGTGCTGGAGGTGACGATCTCGCGGCTCCGACGGCTCTGTGCGCTCCGGATCGTGGCGCTGTCGGCGACGATGCAGAACGTCGAGGACGTGGCCGGCTGGCTCGACGCCCCCGAAGCGTGTACGTTCCGGTTCGGGGAGGCGTACCGTCCCGTCCCGCTGTCGGCGACCGTCGAGACGTACGCCCACGGCGACAACGCCTTCGCCGACAAGTATCGGCGGCTCTATCGCGCGCTCGATCTCGCACAGCCCCACATCGACGACGGCGGGCAGGCGCTCGTCTTCGTCGCCTCCAGACAGGACACCGTTCGAGCCGCCGAGAAGGCCAGAGACGAGCTCACCGAACGGGACGTCGAGATCAGCTCCCGGGGCGATTACGACTTCCACACCGACGCCCAAGAGCTGAAAAACGACACCCTCAGACAGTCCGTCGTCGACGGCGTCGGCTTCCATCACGCCGGGCTCTCGAAGGACGACAAAGACCGCGTCGAGGAGTGGTTCAAGGAGGGGAAAATCCAGCTGCTGTTCTCGACGTCGACGCTCGCGTGGGGTGTGAACCTCCCCGCCCGCTGTGTCGTCATCCGCGACACCAAGCTCCACGACCCCCTCGAAGGGGAGGTCGACATGAGCCCGCTGGATATCCTCCAGATGCTCGGTCGAGCGGGCCGTCCCGGCTACGACGACGCCGGGTACGCCCACGTCATCTGTGACGGGGCCGACGCCGACAAGTACCGACAGCTGTTGGCCGACGGCAAACCGATCGAATCGCGGCTCGCCGAGGAGCTCGACTCCCATCTGAACGCCGAGATCGCCCTCGGCGTCGTCGACGACATCGAGGACGTGATGTCGTGGCTCGAGACGACCTTCTACTACGCCCGGGCCCAGAGCGCGCCCGAGGCGTACGACGACAGCGCCTCGCTCCGGAACCGGGTTTCGGAGACGCTGAAACGGCTCGTCGACGGCGGGTTCGTCGATCAGTCCGGCCTCGAGATCGAGCCGACGGCGCTGGGGCGGCTCACCTCGCAGTTCTACCTCCGGCTGGACACCGCCGAGGGGTTTCACGCGCTGTGTGAACGCACTGAAACGGGTGACCAGCCGCTCGAGGAGTCGGCCGTCCTCCGGACCATCGCAGACGCCGCGGAGTTCGACAGCGTCTCCGCCCGCCGTGGCGAACGCGAGACGTTCGGCGCGGTGCTCGGAGACGAGGGCGAGGATCTCGAGCCCGGCAACCGGAAAGTGCTCGCCATCCTGCGGGCCGGCATGTCCGGGACGACGCCCGGCGAGCTACAGAGCGACGCGTGGGTCATCCGGCAGAACGGGCTGCGGTTTCTGGCGGCGCTTCGGGCCTTCTGTGAGCGCTTCGGCGCCCCGCGACACGCGAACCTCGTCCGGCGGATCGAGGCGCGCGTCGAACACGGCGTCAGCGACGACGCCGTCGGGCTCGTGGCCATCGGCGGTGTCGGGGCCGGGCGGGCCCAGAAGCTGGCGAGCGAGGGATTGACCGATCCGGCCGACGTCCGCTCTGCGGGCGTCGACGGGCTGGTCTCGGCGGGCCTCTCCGAGGGAGTCGCCGAACGCATCCACGAGCAGGCCACGGCGCTTCCCGCCGTTTCGATCGAGTGGACGGACGTCCCGGACGCGATCGCGGCGGGCGAGAACGCGATGGCGGAGGTCACCGTCCGCAACGCCGGGGACGGCGAACCGGCCGGGGTCAGGCTCACCGTCAACGGCGTCGGGATGACGGCCGAAACCCGGTATCTCGGCGAGACGACGCTGCCGGTCGGCGTCTTCGGCGGCGACGTCTCGGAGCTCACGTACGAACTCGAGATCGCCTTCCCACAGCTGCCGCTCCGTCCCGTCACCGACGCGCGGACGGTCCAGATCGATCGCTGAACCGGACTCCCCCTCGCCCGACCCGCCCGCGCTCTTTCGAGAACTGAAACCGATGTAACCGGTATTTACCCCGCGTGTCACGTGACACGTATGGGGAGTCCAACATGAGCGAGAATCCGAGGGTGCTCGTCGTCGACGACGAGCCCGATCTCGCGGATCTGTACGCCGCGTGGCTCCGCGGGGAGTACGACGTACGGACCGCATACGGGGGGAACGAGGCGATCTCGGAGATCGAATCCGGCGTCGACGTCGCGTTCATCGATCGGTTGATGCCGAGGCTATCCGGCGGCGAACTGCTATCGCGGATCCGCTCGGAGGGGTACGACTGCCGCGTTTCGATCGTGACGGCCGTCGAGCCCGATTTCGACATCATCGAGATGGGGTTCGACGAGTACATGGTCAAGCCGATCCGCCGCGAGGAGCTCCGGGAGGTCGTCGAAGCCTTGCTAACCCGCTCGACCTACGACGAACAGCTGCAGGACTTTTTCGCACTGGCCTCGAAACGGGCCGCGCTCCAGGCCGAGAAGACGCCCAGAGAGCTCCGCGAGAGCGACGCCTACCGGGAGTTGAACGCGGAGTTCGAACGGCTCGGGACGGAACTGGAACGGACGACCGACCGGCTGCGCCCCCGCGATTTCGAGGTCGAAATGCGACAGCAGACGACGTCAGCCTTGGACGACTGATACCGCTTGAACGGGATCGGACGAAACCGGCTGAGCAGGGCGCTGCCGTTCGCTCGGCCGGACGGTGCCGTCCCGGTGGGCTTTTAGCTCGGTGTCGCCGTGACCTCCGTTCCCGACGAGAACATATCCGAAGGTGAGCTTCTCGACGGAGCTCTCCGGTCCGATATGATCGACTCGCGGCTACTCGGCGTCGAAGAACAAAAGCACCGCGAGGTAGCTGCTCAGAAAGCCCAGCGAGTACCGCAAAAAGTGCGTGTACGTGTTCACGAGCCCGGCGTCCGACAGCGGGTCCGTCGAGTGTTTCGGGGTCGTCCGGAAGTCGGAGCTCTTAGCGATCGCGAGACTATCAGATTCTCGAACTGCTTGCCCCCGCGGCAGTTCACACCGCCGCCGCGACGACTCCCCCCGCGAGCACCGCGGAAAGCGCGGCCACGAGCGTCCCGCCGGCGTTTATAATGGCACCGGCCGTGTCCCCGTCCTCCGCGAGCCCCACCGTTTCGACGGCGAACGACGAGAACGTCGTGAACGCCCCACAGAAACCGACGACGAGTGCGAGCATCGCCGGACCGTCCAGACCGATCCCGAGGGCGAAGCCGAACACGAAGCTCCCGACGACGTTGACGAGGAACGTATCCAGCGCCCGCCGCTCGATCGCCGTCCCGACGGCGTATCGGGAGGCGGCACCCAACGCCCCGCCGAGTCCGACGGCGAGCGCGCTCACGAGCGCCACCGAACCACCTCACGGGCGAAAAGCACCGCGAGAAACCCCAACAGGTAGTTTCCGACCACGTTGAGCGCCGCAAACGTCGGATCGAGCGCGATCGTCTCGCCGGCGAAGGTGCTGTAGGTGGTAAACGACGACACGAAGCCGCTCGAGACGAAGAGCCGCAGTCGATCGGAGATCGGTCCGCGCTCCTCGACCGTGTAGACGACGTAGCCGAGCAGAAAACAGCCGACGACGTTGACCGCGAGCGTCCCCCACGGAAACGCCGTCGGAAGGGCGGCCGAGATCCCGTACCGACTCGTCGCCCCGGCGAACCCGCCCAGCGCGACCAGCGCGACCGCCCGAGGTTCCATATCGGTTTCTCCGGTGGGGTGTACAGCAATCTTGCGGTTGTCGATTCCGGACGGTGAGCCACACATCCCCGTCCGTGAGAACTGCCGTTCAGCGCCGATGAGTCGGTTCCGTCCGGCTCTGTCTGTCGGTATTACATCCTATGACCGTCAGTTTGCCGCGCGATATCCTCCTCGCGATAAACGGCGAGGCTCCCCCTCACCGCCAAGGGCGGACGCGCTGGGAACTCGTTGCTGTTCATGTCACGCAGCGAGGTGAAAAGAGAGACATTCCCGAACGGGAATGCGGGTTCCCGAGAACCGTGCTATTCTGGCGCTTCGGACGGACTGTCCTCGTTTTTGTCGTCTTTGCTCGTCGCTTCGGGTCGTGGACCGCCCCCAGTCCGTGCTTCCTCGGCTTCGCCCCAGCCGCCGGCGTCGACGATTTCAAACAGCTTGCGCCAGTTCTCGTCGTCCTCGCTTTCGGGAAGGGAGTCTCGCAATTCCTGGAAGTCGGGAGATCGCAGTATGTCAGTCATATCGTATCACATCGGCTCTCTCTCCGGCCGGCTCGTTCGCTGCGTGCTCCTTGCGGACGGAGGCTCCGCCTCGGAAATGCTGAACGCTCAAAACGCTACGGGATCGCTTCGCCGGGCGCCTCACGCAGCCGTCGGATGAAGGTGTCCTCGAGGATCACGTCGTCGTAGGTGAGAACCTCGTCCCGGGCGAGCGGCTCGGTTACCGTCGCCCCCTCGAGAAGTTCGAAGGGGACGTGGTTCCGGTCGTCGGCGCGGTCGGCGGTCTCGAGGACGCCGTAGACCGTGTAGCCACCGCCACCGTCGAGTTCCGCTCCGGGTTCGAGGGTGCGTTTTGCGGCGCCGACCACCTCGGCGTGGTGACCGCGCGGCGCTCCGGTGGGCTCGTTCCGCAGCGCGGCGCTGGCCACGCTGACCGGCGTTTCGATGCCCGGGAGGTGATAGGGGCGATAGAAGAAGGCGTACTCCCCGTCGCTCGCGACGTGGAACCCGTGGTCGGCGTTCTGTGTGAGGTACTCCTGGACCGCGGCGTTCGGGGTACTCGTGACGACGAAGACGCTCCAGCTCAGGTCGTAGGCCGCCGTCGATCCGTCGGGGTACATCGAACTCGTCGTCTCCACGACGCCCGTCCCGTCCAGGAGACCGCCGTCCTCCTTCGGCCGGAGCTTTTCGGGCACCTCCGTGACTTCGACTGTGGGGGTGTGCATACCCGGGACGTCGGGCTTGAGTCCGGTCGCGTTGGCGAGCGCACAGCTTTCGACTGCCATCTTCGTGCCGTCGAGAAAGGAGTTGTACATCCGCGCGTTGAGACCGTGCTTCGCCGCAAATCCCTCGTCGTAGCCGAAGCGCTCGAACACGTCGTCGGGCGTTCCGAGCCGGTACTCGTCGACGTACATCGACCCGCGACCGACGGCGACGACGTCCATGCCGACGGTGCGAGCCCAGTCGTAGAGTTCGACCATCAGCGCGGGCTGGTCGCCGTACGCATACGAGTAGGTGACGCCGTTTTCGGCCGCCAGGTCGGCGAGCACCGGTCCGACGACGGTGTCCATCTCGACGGTGACGTTCACGACGTGTTTGCCTTCGGTGATGGCCGTGTACGCGTGGCGCGCGCCGGCGTTCGGGACGCCGGTCGCCTCGACGACGACGTCGACGTCGGTCGCAGCCAAGTCCATCCCGTCGGTGAGCACAGCGCGCTCGCCGCGTTCGATTGCGGCGTCGGCCTGTTCGACGGAATCGGTCACCGTCGGGGGATCGACGACTCCGGCCTCCTCGAACGCGGTTTTCGCCTTTTCCGTCTCGATGTCGGCGATCGCCACCGGTTCCATCCTCGGAACGCGGGCGAGTTGGTCCGTGAGCTTCGTCCCGAACAGCCCGGCACCGATGATACCGACCTGGATCGGTTCGTCTCGGCGCCGTAGTTTCGAGGGGAGGTTCAGCATGGGTGTACCGAGTGGAACCTGAGTATTAGAGATTGGCCCGAACTACCGGCCGAGGATTTATATACGAACGTGGGGCCAGACGGCCCATGCGACAGCGAGGGCGGCTGTGGAACGACACGCGGGGCATCGAAGGGCTTCCGGTCAGGCTGGTCATCGCTTTGGTCGTCGGGGTCGCCAGCCTCTCGGTGATGATGAACATGATCTCCGGCATCTCGGGGCTTGCGGTCGCCGAGTTGGACGTCCAACCCGAACCGGAGGTCGTCACCCCCGGCGAACACACTATCGAGGTTTCGGTCGTCGATCCGGAGGGCCAGACTGTCTCCGATGCGACCGTGATCGCACGCGGCGGCTCGGCCCGCCTCGACGGCGTCGAGACGGCGACGACCGACGCCGACGGAATCGCCGAGCTAGAGCTCGAGCCCGAACTCGGCGCGAACCAGCGCGACGGGACGATCGAGTTCGAAATCAAACCGCCCGCCGGCGATGATTACGCCGATAGACGCGAGAACACGGCGCTTCTGGTGGTGGACGACTAGATCCGGCCGTCCCAGTCGATCCACGTCTGCTCCCATCCCTTCCGGCGCTCGGCGGCCCGGCGGGCGTGTTCGCGGTCTTCCCGATGGGTCCGGTTGCGCTCGACGGTGTCGGCCTGCTCGCCTTCGACGAGCATCGGGTGAAAGACGACCGTCCCGTACTCGTCGACGCGTTCGCCGTCCTCGATCGCGACGAGTTCCTGTGTTCCGCTGCCGAGCGGCATGACGAGCTGGCCGTCGGGAGCCAGTTGCCTGAGGAGGGCTCGCGGCGGTTCGACGGCCGCCGCCTCGAGGAGAATCCGGTCGTAGGGGGCGTACTCGGGCAGTCCGTGGGTCCCGTCCCGTCGGTCGACGAGGACACCCGAATAGCCCGCCGCCTCGAGGTTCGATCGGGCTTCGTAGACGAGCCGACGGGTGATGTCGACCGCGTGGACGTTCGCCTCGGCGGTGAGCTCTGCGAGCACAGCGGCGGTGTAGCCGACGCCGACGCCGACGACGAGGACGTCGTCATCGGGTTCGGGATCGAGCGCTTCCAGCAGTCGCCCGGCCGCACTCGGCGAGAGGACGCGGGTTCCGAGCCGTTCGAAGGAACGGTCGGCGTAGGCGATCGATTCGTCCTCGACGAACGGCTCGCGCGGGACGGTCCGCATCGCGACGCCGAGTCGCTCCGAACGGACGACGGCCTTGGCCTCGTGTTCGAGGCTGTCGACCATGTCGTCCCGGAGCACCGCAGGTTCCATACTCCCGGCTCCGGGCCGAAGCCTCTTGAATCGAGCGCAAT
>LFFM01003223.1_pt1 | contig 10370 bp, 11 predicted proteins | sample 643131 | NCBI WGS metagenome assembly LFFM01 (sample SAMN03777445, study PRJNA286221) | soda lake metagenome | biome: soda lake; feature: Kulunda steppe; material: water; isolation source: sample Tc-Br brine of Tanatar trona crystallizer | place: Russia: Kulunda steppe | collected 2011-07 | reverse complement strand
TTGACCACTGGGGGATGCCAGACCAGGAACAACAGGTGCTCGAAGATATCTTCGCGAGCGTTCCCTATCAGGACAACCCAGTCGACATCACGCCGATACAGGACGGTGAGACGTTTACGGTAAACGATCGGACAATTCGTGCCGTGCATGCTCCCGGTCACGCCGCTGGGCTCTCTCTCTATGAAACGACTATCGATGGACACGACGACGCTTTCACGGGCGATGCGCTCTTGCCACAGTATACGCCAAATGTCGGTGGGGCGGACGTTCGCGTCGAGCGGCCGCTTGAGAGCTATCTCGAAACGCTCCAACACATTGCAACTGCCGATTACGACCATGCCTGGCCCGGACACCGCGACGTCATTGCTGACCCGAGTGCCCGTGCCGAATATATTATCCACCACCACGAAGAACGCGCGTGGCGCGTCCTTGATGCACTCTCACAGCTTGGACCGAGTACGACATGGGAGGTAAGCGCGACGCTCTTTGGCGAGCTCGAACACATTCATATCCTGCACGGACCCGGTGAGTCATATGCTCATCTTACGCATCTCGAACGAGAGGGACTTGTCGTCTGTGAGGGCGACCAGTACCGACTCGCCGATGGGGTCGAAACGGAACTCGAACAGCGTGAGGAAGAGTACTGGCCGCTCCGATAAGACGGCGACTCCCGGTCACGGATTGTTACTCGTCGCCAACCGGTTTGCGTCGGAGTTCGTCGATATTGTCCCGTAACGCGTTGAGTTCGGATTCCAGATGTTCGTGGCGGTCAATCAATCCGCTGAGCTCATCCGTATTGACGGAGTGATTCTGTTCGAGCGACGCTTCGAGCGACTCGTTGGTCGCCTGTACGAGATAGCCCGCCGTTTGTAACACTTCTTGCGGGGAGCCGCGAAAGTCATACAACCCAAGCTCTCCCGAATGGGCCGTGTAACCAACGAGTGGTGTCTCCTCTTCTCGGTTATAGGTCGTCGTCACATCGAGCCCAGTAATCGGGTTATAGCGGTCATTCGAGACCTCCATCCGAACCAGGTTGAACGGTTCGGCAAGCGACGGATAGGTTTCTGCAAGCGTCCGTAGTTTGTCTGCCGGACCGATACCGAGTTGTGCTTCGACATCACCGAAAAAGTGTTTCGAGTTCGTCAGCGCCAGCGCGACGGTAAAGAATACCTCTCGATTGTGTTCGGCAAATGTTCGAATGCGCTCTCTGAGTTGCTCGTGTTCCCCTTCGATGGACAGCGTTTCGAGGTCATCGAGCAGCGCGCGTGTCCCGCGCTCGCGCTGAAGATACTCCTCGACAAGCACGCCCGGCATCTCCTGGCTGTCCACATCGTCCATAGCCAGCTATTCGCGTTCCAGACTTTTACTAGTTGTTGGTCGAGACAACCGGTATAAGTCACGCCCCCTTAGCAACAGTATGACGGTTCTGGTGACTGGTGCGACCGGTTTTGTCGGCAGTCGTCTCGTCCCGGCGCTTTTGCAGGATGGTCACGACGTCCGGGTGCTCGTCCGTGACCGGACAGCATACGATGGGCCGGATGCAGTTGAGGTCGTCGAAGGGGACGTGCTTCATGTCGGTCAGTTCGAGGAGGCGTTTGCGGATGTCACAACAGCCTACTATCTCATCCACTCGATGAAAGCCGGTGCAGATTTCGAGGCCCGTGACCGCCAAGCAGCCCGCAACGTCGCTCGAGCAGCCAGTGAGGCGGGTCTTTCGCAACTTGTCTATCTTGGCGGCCTCGGCGAGGAGGGCGACGAACTGTCCGACCATCTACAGTCACGCCGAGAGGTAGAAGAAATTCTCGCCGGAGGAACCTACGAGCTCGTTACGTTACGGGCGGCAATCATCGTCGGCGACGGCTCTGCGGGCTTCGAGATGGTCAGACAACTCATCCGTCGGCTCCCCGTCATGACGACACCGCGGTGGGTCAGAAACGAGTGTCAACCAATCGCTGTGAGCGATGTGATTACCTATCTCCGTGAGGCTCGTTCGTTACCACCGGGAACCTACGAAATCGGCGGCCCGGATGTTCTCACGTACGCGGAAATGCTCCGTCGGACTGCGCGTGTTTCGGGAAAACGAACCCCGATAATCGTCCCGCTACCGCTTTTGACACCCCAGCTTTCGTCGTACTGGGTTGGATTGGTGACGAACGTTGACTGGCGGGTTGCTCGTCCGCTCATCGATGGACTGGCAAACCCTGTTATCGTTCAGGATGACCGAATAACCGAGTATATCGATATCGAGTTAACGCCGTTTGATGTGGCCGTCGAACGTGCGCTGGCCGAACACCGAACGACGGATACTGCTGGGCGGCGAACGGACGAGCAGGTGAAATGAACCAACCAGAGTACGGCGAAACGTGGGTATATGAGGGGATTATCGGTGCAATTCCTGGTCTCAACCTTGGTCTTCGTCGGGCACTGCTCGTGCAGTTTCTCGGATTCCAGACGGCTGTGTTACTTCTTGCATGGGTCTATGGCTTACCCACCGCGGCGCTTGCTGGAACTGTTGCTGTAGTGGTTGCTACCGTCGGCAGCGCACAGATGGTCTTTATTGCGAGAGAGCTTCGCGATGACCGCTTACCGGATGCGTACCGGCGGCTGGTGTTTGGGTCGAACGTGGCAACGGTGCTTTCCGTCTTTACGTTCGTTGGCTTCGTTACCTACCTGTTCGTGTTTGACCCGGCCCACAACGAAACGCCGTTACTTGAATCGCTGTTTGGGACCGAACCGCCTGTGCTGGCCGTCGCTGTGGGGTTGCTCATTGTCTGGGACGTCTGCTATCGTGTGAGCGCCAGTTGGTGGGCCGGGGTGACGGCTCTCTGGCGAAGCACACGGTATCAGTTTCCAGCAGGCGTCCAGGAACACCTCCACAAAACCGACCGACTGACAGCGGCGTTTGGCTTACTGCAACTTGCGTTTGTTCCGTTTTTATTCGACCATCCGGTATTGCTTGTTGCACTGGTCGGGCACGTTCTTGCCGTGGTGTTGGTTACTGCGGGCGCTCATCTACTCGGTAGCGTTCGCACAATGGACTCGCCCACACGAAGTTAGGAGGTCTGAATCTCTTTAAACTGGTCGAGGAGTTCTTCAGTCGAATCTCCGCCTTCATATTCGACACGCCCTTCGTACTCGTTTCGCTGGTCATCGAAATCCGCATCGACCGTGCTCGTCTTTCGCTCACGACGCTCGTGTTCGGCCTCGTCGTATGCTCCCATAGACATTGGTTAACACTCACATGGTAGGGTGGTATCGGGTATCAATGTAACGGTTAAATTCGGTTATAATCGTTCGAAAATTACGCTATTTATGTGCATCTGGATAGTATTGTATTATCGCCATAGCTAATACAGCGAAAAGCAACCGACTGCCGGGTGTCTGTTTCACCAACTACTGAAAAGAGCCCTGTTTATCTGTCCGGAATATGCTCTTCGGCTTCGAGCAGTTCGTGATACCGGTTCCGAATGGTTACCTCGGAGATATTTGCGACCTCGCTCACCTCGCTCTGTGTAACTTTCTCGTTAGTCAGCAAGGACGCCGCGTAGACTGCTGCGGCAGCCAGTCCAACGGGTGATTTGCCCGAGTGGACACCCTGTTCTTTTGCGTTCTGGAGCAGTTTCCGGGCACGCCGCTCGACTTCTTCTGACAGGTTGAGGTCGCTTGCGAACCGCGGGACGTAGCTTTCAGGGTCTGCAGGCCGAATTTCAAGTTCGAGTTCACGGACGACATACCGGTAGGTCCGTGCAATCTCGTCTTTTTCGACGCGGGAGACGTTGGTCAACTCATCGAGCGACCGGGGCGTGCCTGCTTGGCGGGCAGCCGCATACAGTGCGGAGGTTGCAACCCCTTCGATGGAGCGACCGGGGAGCAGGTCATCTTCGAGCGCACGGCGGTAGATGACGCTTGCCGTCTCGCGGACGTTCTCCGGGAGTCCAAGCGCGCTTGCCATCCGGTCAATCTCGCCGAGCGCCTGTTTGAGATTTCGCTCTTTGGAGTCTCGCGTTCTGAATCGTTCGTTCCAGGTGCGCAGGCGCTGCATCTTTTCGCGCTGACGGCTGGAGAGTGCATTTCCGTATGCATCCTTATCCTGCCAGCCGATATTCGTCGAGAGCCCCTTATCGTGCATCATGTTCGTCGTGGGCGCACCGACTCTGGACTTTTTATCTTTCTCCCGCGAGTCGAATGCCCGCCACTCCGGACCGGGGTCAATCTCGTCTTCCTCGACGACTAACCCACACTCTCGACAGACTGTTTCGCCGTGTTCTGCGTCGGACGTAAGCTTGCCACCGCACTCTGGGCAGTCCACATGCTCTTTTTCACTCTCGCTGGACTGCTCTTTGGTTTGTTCCTCTGATTCGCGCGCGTACCGTCGCGTCGTGGTGTCAGTCATGATGGGACTCAATCGGGCTTGTGACCCGAAAAACGCCTCTGGGTAGTATTCTGTTGGTTCTGCTCCAACTTAAATTTTCGGGGGAATAGTCGCCGCTATTCGCCGTTTTCGATTGCTCACGTTTCCTGTCCGCATGCCTGAAGTCGATGGGCCGTCTGGTTAATTGCTGGTAAGACTCTCGTCGGGAACTGTGTCGGATTTGACATCCGTTTCGACGTCAATCTGTCTGACTAACTCGACGAGTTCGACGAGTTTTGGGAACGTATAGACTTTCAGGTCGATGTCGGTTCCGGAAGCATGAATCTGTGAGTCGAGAACAAAGGCGAGTTCGTCATCCGGCCACCCCCCCATCTGCTCGATAATCTCATGGCTTGGTCCGTACGTAAACGTCGGCGTTCCCATCCCGATTGAGGTATCAAGGACGTTCGCCCAGCCGTCGATATATCCGGAAGTCATGATGTTACCAATCTCCTGGATTGCTGAGCGCTCCATCGCGGTAAAACCATCCGAGTTGTCGTCATTGCCACCTGGAATCATCGATTGTGCGAGACGCTTGCTATCACGTGGGTCAAGCAAGAAAAGCACATAGCCGTAGGGAGAATCAGTAAGTTCGACGTGAATACCGACCTCAACCTGGTCCCCAATGTGGGTTTTGACATCCTCCATATGCAACAAGTTGATTTTTGCCACCTGAATCTCCGCGTCCATTCCGGACATCTGACTCAGGCTTTCCGCTACCTTGCGTGACCCCTCCTTTGAGACCTTATTAAAAAGCTCCAGTTTCCGCACATCGACTTCGAGACTCATAGCTCATGTATCGGTTTCATTGTGTGTAAATACTCGGATTGTCTGTCTGTTTATCCTGCCTGGTCATCTCCCGTTGCTGGTCAGTCCAGGTCGCCCGACCGTATCTGTTTTTCCGCGGCAGTCCGTGCTGCTTCCGCATCGAACTGTTCACAGTACTCTCGTAGTTCAGCAGGCGTCCGTCCGTCGAGTTCCTGAGCATGTGCTGTAATGTTTGGAACGGCGCGGATGATGTTATCCACTATCGGTACTGTTGCTGACTCTGCAGACCGGGAACGCGGGTTGAGGTCGATGACGAGTTCCGTCTTCCCCATCTCGGCGAGGGCCTCCGCTCGGTCACCATCTTCCAGCGGAACCAGCACCACGTCGGCAGTGAAGATGCCGTCGCTGTCGACTTTCGCCCGTTCGTGGTCCAGACCGGGAATCCGCTCGTCCGCTTTGAGGCCTTTGACCCCCGTCACGCCGTGTTCTTCGAGGTGGTCTGCGATGCGCTCGATACGCTCTTCAGTCCGATTGAACAGGTTAATCTCGATAGCTGCACCGGTCGCGTCCGCCAGTTCTCCTATCTCGCCGGGGACGAGCGCAGCCACGTTCCCGTTGACCGATAACACGGGATTGTCCGCTAACAACAGGTATGCTGCGGCGACTTTGGCGGCTTCATCCGCGCTTGGAATCGTCTGCTCACCAATTAGATAATCAAACGCCTCTCCGCGCCCCTGTGCAATCAGTCCCTGTCGGCTGGTAATCCCTTTCTCAACCCCATCCTCGATTCGGTGTCGAGTAATCAGCGATTCGTACCGGGGATGGGTTTCCGGTATCTCGTCGGTGTCCATGCTCGTAGCGTTTCAGTCGAGCGATGAAAATCCGTCGGGTTTGTGTTTCACCTATGGTTGGGTCATCATTGCTCCGGGGTGGTGAACCTCACAGACGCGTGGGTCGTAGCCAGCATCCGACAGACCTGTCCCAAGCGCAAAGATAGTCTCGCCGAGCATTGCCATCGCAGCGTCGCCGTCCGCCTGTGCTACGTCGGAAATAACTGACTGTACCTCATCTGTAAGTAACCCTGACTCCCGCGAGAAGCTCCGTGAGGCTTGCATAAACGACGGGAGCGTCGGCTCTTTGACCACCTGGGAGAGTGCCTGTTTCCCGGCAGCCGTGATATCGGTCGTATCCCCGCCCAGAACATCATCCGTCGAGAGGCCGCCGAGGACGTGGTATTCGATACGAGCAGTTGCCGGAATTCCGTCGAGATAGTTGTGCTGTGGGCCACCCGGTTCCAGTCGAATTGGAACGCCGCCGCGGGCCTGTGCAACCACATCCCCGAGGCCAGTGCCGGCCTGCACCTCCGCTCCGTGAGCAATTGTGGTTAGTTCGTTTGCCGAGAGTTGTCGGTCGAATGCGGCGTTCGCCGCGAATGCGGTTCCGAGCGCCATTGCACCCGACACGCCAAAGCCGGAACCTAGCGGGAGCGGTGTCTCCCCACGAACGGTCGCGTTTACCTGTAACGTGTCGAGGACGCGAGTCACCGCGCCAATATCGAGCGGCTCGTCGTTGAGGAGTACCTGCGGTTCTGCTGCCGGTTCAACGGTCACCGTGACGCCATCCGAGAGACAGACGCCACCGCCCTGAGAACCAGTCTTCGTCGGGTCGGCGTCCCTATGTGTGGTAAAAAACCCGGTAATGTGTCCGGGAACGAACGCCTGTGCCACCCCTGTCATACGCTGGATTCGACGCCCCAGTGGCTTAGGCATGGCGACTGCAGCCGATGGGCTGTTTCGCCCACAGTCGGCTCACCATCGGGTCAGATGCGTTTCTGTTACGCCAACGCCCGAGCACTCATGACCGGCAATCGTTCCTTCCCAGGTTCCAAGTGGCTGGTGATAGCGCGAGCGAACGAGGCCAATATTCACATCTTGACTCCGAGCACCCTCCGGAGCGAGTCTGACATCAACGGTCCCACATGCTGTCGATATTTGCCAGTCCCCACCAGGAGTGTCCGGTTCGATTATCTCAGCGGTGCCGACAGCACGTGGTTCTCTCGCTTCCCAAATGACGTTCTCGATACCGTCGTTGAACCGGGCCACGAGGTTACACGCAACCGACTTTCCAGTCGCGGTTTCGCCGCTGAGAAACGCCCAGTCCCAGCGCGTTTCGCGTCCCAGCAGGCCGTGGCTATAATCGAGAAATCCGGTCCCGCCAATGGTGAATTGCCTGTTGTCACTTTTCGTTGTGACTGTTCCACGGACAGGCACAGCAGGCTCTTTCTGTGTGATGTTGATGCCACCCTCCCGTTCCGAGACTGGACAGATTGCGGTCACAGCGGTGCTGTCGGTTGGCTCGAAAGCCAGCGAGATGGAGGTTCCCCAAAACTCCCCGGAAACAACGAGCGTCTCCCGTTCCCGCTCAACCTGTAGGTGGTACCCAGGGACCGAAAGTGTCGCAATAACGCCGACGGTCGGATACGAACTCACATGCAGGCATGGTGATGGAATGACAACATCCTCATCGACAATCAACTCTCCTCTCTGTCGGTCGAAGACCCAGACAAAACCGGTTGCAAAAAAGCCACCATCGACGAGCGCGCCACCGACAGCACACTCCTCACCGAATGCCGAAAACCACTGCCAGCGCTTCTCGCTGAGCGCTTGTCGTAGCCACGGTACGTTTCGTTCTGCTAGCTGTAACGATGTGTCTCCTAACCGCCCTCGATACGTCCCAACTGCTGGTTCCCCATCATCGAATGCCGTCTCCGGCACTACTCGCATACTGAAAGACTCACCCGACCATCGCAAATACGTTTGGGCGCATCTGCTAGCCTTCTTTTATGGAGCTCAGCAAAGAGCGCTATTTCATTTAGAATGGATTTGCGGGCTGTGTCGTCGCGTCTTCTGCTTCTTCCGGCAGTTCAATGTCAACCGGCTCGTTGATATCGCTGGTTTCGACGGTCATCTCCATCGTCACCGTTTGACCGGCAGCGGTTATCTCAAACTCCATCTCGGCAAAACGGATATGTGAACTCTCCGTATCGATATGTTGTGTCACGGATATCTCGCCGAATTCGATTTCCTCACCGGGCATCGCTGGTTCTTGTTCGCCGAATTCATCTTCGACGATTGATTCCATCGTCTCTTCGTCAACGCTCATGTTGACGACGTACACTTCGTGTCCGTCATCGGTTTCTTTCTCCCCCTGGATATCGAGGTCAGCCTCCTCAAGCACTTCCTGTTGCTGTGTTAGCTCCTCGTTCTCCCAGAAGTTCTCACTGCTCACGTTTTCTTTCACCCAGTCACCCTCGAATTCCATGTACATCGTGTCTCCGATGACATACTGGGGAATCTCCTGTTCACCCATCATTGGGTCATCCATCACGGTCATGAGCTCCATTTCCTGGGCTTCGTAATCAACCACGCCGTTACTCGACAGGTCGAACAGTTGCTCTCCATCGAGGCTCATCGTCATCTCGTGAGCAACGGTAGCCGTCTCAACGTCTTCCATCGCTTCGACTGCCGCTGCCTGTAGGTCACTTTCGTCAATGTCGGCATCATCCAGCTCGGTATCAGTGCCGTCATCGTCTCCGTTGATGGCTGTCGTACATCCTGCAAGGAGGAGCGAGACAGCGAGGACGAGCGCGAGCAACGCTGTTCGTCTGGTTGTGGGGGCCATGTGGACTCTTCAGGAGTGGTGCAATAAATACCTTCTTGCGCCGTTCAATCTTAATAGGAATCGACAGATGTCCCGACCGAACAGACATACTCACCGCTTGCGACCTGTGGCAACCGTCGAGTTCGCCAGAAAATTCCTGTGGAGTCTGCGGTGACCGTTGCTTTCACCTCACCGAAGACATCTGTTACCGTAAACAGCGTTGTGTCTGGTGACACTCGCTCGCCGAGTTCGACTTTGAAATCGACGAGACCGCCGACTGGTGAACCATACTGTTTGAACCCGCGCGCTCGTGTTTGCCGGGGTGGTTTGACTGTGCCTGGTAGGAAATCATAGTACTGGAGGACGTTGAACACGCCTTCCACACCAAGACGGACGCTTTCTTTGTCGAGACCGACGGCCCCGCCCAGCTCGGGGTCGATTGTCGGGATGCCCTCATCCGGACCGACGCGGGCCAGTTGCCCCTCCGGTCCTTTCTGGTCGAGCACGTGGCCACAGCCAAAGACTTTCGCGAGTTCGAGACAGTCGCTGTGGAGTCGGTGCCGTTTCCCGCACCGGACGCGCACCTCGTTTATCATCCGCGAGGTTGACCCCTGGTGTAAGTCCAGGATATAATCCGCTTTTTGTGCAGCTCCGAAGGTCGCCGCAGCGATTCGCTCCGTCGATGTCCCATCCTCGTCACCGGGATAGGTTCGGTTGAGTTTCGTATCGTCAATCGGGTTTCGGTGTTCGGCACGCTCAAAGCCGAAGATGTTTGCGATGCCAACGATGAGAAGCGTCCCGGCGAGTTCCTCCGGTTCAATCTGGGGAACGACCTGTCTGATGACGCCAACGCCGTTGAGTTCGTCGCCGTCGCTCGCAGCCTGCAAATAAAGGGTCTCTCCCTCGGTTGCACCGTTGATAACCGCAACGGGAAGACGAGCGGTATCGCCGTGTCTTCCTTCTCCGACAGCAAGCCAACCGGTGTCTAATTCACCGGGTGCAGCACGCGCCGTACCCAGACTCTTCATTACTTCAACGTGCCAGTTCCATCATCTTTAGCGGTTCGATTATCTGCTGTGTGATGTTTTCTCATATCAGGAATACAAGGACTTCAGTAGTGTCTTAGGGAGAATTTGTATTGGAATTCCGTAAGGTTTCGGACGTGATTATAATGATTTATCCCGCCCCCTTGGCAAGTGCTAGTATCATGCCTGACGATATCAGCAAAGGTCTGGAGGGAGTGACCGTCGCCGAATCCGAGCTTAGTGCTATCGACGGAGATGCCGGCCGACTGATTTACCGTGGTTACGATATTGACGACCTTGCCGAAGGAGCAACCTACGAAGAGGTGCTCTACCTGCTGTGGAACGGCGACCTTCCGACGGAGGACGAACTTACCGAGTTTGCTGACTCGATGTCCACCGAACGCGCTATCGACGACAGCGTTATCGAGATGCTCGCTGCGCTGGCGGACGCTGGCGAGCGCCCGATGGCTGCGCTCCGAACTGGCGTGTCGATGCTCTCCGGTGCC
>LFFM01003222.1_pt1 | contig 10373 bp, 7 predicted proteins | sample 643131 | NCBI WGS metagenome assembly LFFM01 (sample SAMN03777445, study PRJNA286221) | soda lake metagenome | biome: soda lake; feature: Kulunda steppe; material: water; isolation source: sample Tc-Br brine of Tanatar trona crystallizer | place: Russia: Kulunda steppe | collected 2011-07 | reverse complement strand
GTTTGTTGCCAGAGGTTTGGGTGAGTGCAGCAGGTTCGGTGCCAGAAAATGGACGACCTGCACCAAGAATAACAACCTGGGGGCGTTTCATATAGTGCAACTATCTTGTCGTAAGCAAATATGTTATGATTTTACTTAATTTCGCAGAAAGACTTCTTCACTACAACTGTGCAATAAGCTGGGCAAGAACAGGACCCGCAGACGATTTTATCGACCCACCACATTATCGTTATGTGTTTACAGTGGTGTTGTCCTTTCGAATCAACTCTGTTGATATTGAGAGGAAATCCCGACTCGGGTATCATAAGGTCTTTACTTTGTTCCATATGAGAACGAATTAATGCGTCTTGGCCAGACCTCGATCGTCTTCTTTATTGCAAAATTTTTTGCATTCGTTATTGGATTTGTCGCGCAAATCTATTTTGCTCGTGCTCTCGGTGCTGAAGCTCTTGGATTCTACTTTCTTATCATTGCAGTAGCTTCATGGTTGCGACTGGGTGGGGAAGCCGGTATTGGAAATGCATTGAAAAAAAGATTGAGTGAAGGAAACCAGCCAATGCCTTTTCTAATTGCTGCATTGATATTAATCATCGGGTTCACATTCACACTGGCAATCGGACTGTTTTTTTTTGAATCTGCTGTAGAAAGTTATATTGGTATTTCCAATGCTGTCTTTTTTGTTATTGTTGTCACTGTACCTCTTTTGTTGTATGCATATGTAAAAAATATTTTAGAGGGAATTCATTTAGTACAATACTCAGCTGTTATTCTGATAGCAGCTAACTTAGTATCCTACGGATTAATGATCGTAAGCACTTTTCTCGGATACGGATTAGTAGGTCTTGTTATAGGATATTCAGCAGGATATCTTTTTGTTTCTGGGATAGTTTTACTCATAGTTATGCAAAAATTCACCTTTTTTGATCGAAGTATTCTTCCCGGTCGCCAACAATTCACAAGCTTATTTTCATATGCAAAGTATGCTTGGGTCAGTGGACTCCGTAATAAAACATTCAACCAAACTGACGTTATTGTGTTGGGGATATTTGTTGCTCCTGCACTAATTGGAATCTATTCCATTGCCTGGTCGATATCCGTTTCATTAAAAATGTTCGGACAGTCACTCAGGCGGACTCTCTTCCCAGAAATCAGCAAGCGTTCTTCAAGTGAGGATTTGAAAAGCACTGCCACATTAGTGAATATGAGTCTTTCCTATGCCGGGCTATTCGTTATTCCTGGTGTAATTGGAGGAGCAATCATAGGTGAACAGCTGCTGCAGATTTACGGTCCAGAATTTACTGACGGATATCTCGTGCTGATTATTTTACTTTGTAGTATCCTTTTTTATGAATACCAGAGACATCTACTCAATAGCCTTAATGCGGTTGATAGACCAGATCTTGCGTTCCGTGTTAACGTCATTTTTGTCCTCTCAAATGTCGCTCTGAACCTCCTGCTTATTTATTTATTCGGGTGGGTTGGTGCTGCAATCGCAACTGCGATTTCTGCGGCGATAAGTTTAGCACTGGGCTATTATTATCTCCGACAAATTATCGTTTTAAAAATCCCGGTGACTGAAATCGCTTATCAATGGATTGCTGCAGCAGTGATGGGAGGAACACTAATAATAGTTCAACCCGTCATTAACAAATATAATATAACTAATAATAATACAGCTCTTGTTGCCAGTCTAGTAATTCTCGGTGCAGGTATTTATTTTGTTGTTTTATTTGTATTATCTACAGACATTCGTCAAGCAATTAAAAATAACATTTTCCGTCCCCTGCTTAACATGGTTTAGTTTACAAACTTTGGACGTCTTTGATATTGTGTTTAGTTTAGCGTATTCCACCAAACTGCGAAGGCTTGCAACCACGTTTCGGCCGTCGTCAGCTGGCTGTAGATCGACTTTCTACAACCAGTCGTGGACGCCTTTCCACGACCGTTTGACACAAAATTTCCAAGTTGCCGAGTGATATTTGACAATAAGAGACCGGACAGATGAAGTCGAATACCGAGCTCCATCAGTTCGCCCGGTGTCCGCTCTCCTTCACAAAATCCAAGTCGAACCAGTCGCTACAACCGCGGAGGTGAGTGATTTCTATCATAGTCCTTTAACAAATCAACTCGCCTCTCTCTTCATTCATAACTAAACACGAGCTCAGCCAGTATCCAAACATTGATTGCCGTTTATTCCATAGCAAAATATCAGTTGGCATGAAACGATGGAAAGTCGGTATAATTACATGTCTTGGCCTATTTACTCTAACAATATTACTTTCTGCAAATCAAGATAGGCTGTTCCCATATGTTATATATTCTATGCTTTTGACCACCGTTTCTTTATTATTGGCTGTGTTTTGGACTAAATTCAATGAATTAACGTCTATTTTATACTTGTCATTGATTACGTTTCTATCGATACTATATAGTTTAAGAATTTTTTATCATCCCGTAGACATTGCTGGCGTTGGGGCTACAGATTTTCATAGAGAACTAAGTAGACTACTTGAGTCAGGAAGATCAGGATCGATCCAACTTCAATTTTATCCTGATGCACCCAATAGTTTTCTATACCCTGCCTCTTACTCTCTCATCAGTGGGCTATCATCCGGAGATTCCCTAGTCATATACCCAATAACTGCTAGTTTAATAGCCGCTTTGACTGTATATTTATTGACTAGATATGTAGTGTTGGATAAGTCAAAATTGAGACTACCACTAATTGCGGCAATATTCTCAATTGTTGCTCCTATAACAGTTCATTATGGTGTTCAACCCAGACCACACAGTTTCAGTGCTATATTACTATTTGTGTTATTCATTTCCCTATTTGTTAGTATAGATTCAAATAGAAAAAGTAGATATTTTTTCATGTTTGCAGTAATCATGATCTCTCTTACATTAACACACAAACTTTCGACTGTATTTATGCTTGCTATTTTTGGAGGGTTGCTTTTATCAGCCCCTATGTTTCAACCAACAAGATATTTAACTTTATCAAAGGTTAAGAAACTACTCAAAATAAGACAGTCATCAAACCACTACCGATCTCTATATATTTTGTTTGTTTTTTCAATAGTATTATTTTTGTTCCAAATGTTTCTTTTAGGTGAACCATTTACCAGGGTAATCCGATCAACACAAGCCGTTTTGACCAGCTTAATACAGGGTGATATCCCACTGCTTTCGGAAACAACGGGAGAAGAGCAGTATAAGACGCCTACTGCTGCTGAGCCTCCTAATCGATCGTTAATATATCCGTTTTCTGGAGTGAATCGGGTAATGCTATTTATCCCTCCGTTGGCAGGGTTAGCATGGCTATATTTGGCGTGGAAAAAACGTAATCAGCCATATGTCCAAGCACTGGCGATTCTTTCAGCAGTACTGGTGATGTTGATGGCGTTAAGCCGCCTTGATATTCGGCCTTTGACTATTAGATACTATCATGTCACAGAACCTCTGTTCATTGTTCTAATAACGAGTGTGTTTTTCAAAGGTTTCTCAAACAATTTTAGCTTGGATGTTCATAAGTTAACTCATATGGCCAAATCCATTATAATAATATCAATAGTCTTATTTGCAATGGTGTTTTCGGCGGGAATCGTGCCGGACTATAACAATGACCAAAGAGTGTACTTAACAGAAGGAGAAATGGAAGGGAAGTCAACCATTACAATGTATACTTCTGATACTATATACACCGATGAATATATGGCAATGGCTATTCCTAGAAATCCAGAGTTGGGTCCTGATACATGGCAATCTGAATGGCAGACAACAGATCGTGGGTTTATAGATAAAGATTTAGTCAACAATTATGAACATATTGCAATTAGATCAGATTTGGATGTGATCAGAGAAGACGGTGGAGACTGGATTCTTACCTGGAACCCGAACGATATCGGCGATGAGTATAATAAATTATACGACAACAATCATGTGGTCTCATATTCAGATAATTAAACTCTTAGGAGAGTAATCTTCAATGCCTTGTGATAAATTTTGTTCAAAATATTGTATTTACACAAGCAAATATGCTCACGAACTCGGGATCGACCTCGTGTTTCTGCCGGTTGGTTCACTGGATCTGAATCCAATCGAATCGGTCTGAAAGACTCAAATGGGAGTCTTCGCAAACTATTCGACCACTTAATTGAGGAACTCAGCTTCGCTGCATCATTGATAGACAATTACCTGAGTTGGTTCCTAAATAAGACTCGCCACCTACTATCTTATTTTTTGTCGTACCCACCGTGGAACAACCGATCTTAATGCTGGTGACAACGCCTACGACACACTCAATTGGCACGACCACCTGTTGGCCACAGGGCTCGTGCCAGTTGCCCCATACAATGCGCGTAACACTGAACAGCCGGAAGATATTGAGTATGAGTTAAAGATCGTATCGAGGAATGCAACGAGTATGTCCAGCTGAAGCAATCGGCTCTATATGAAACGATATATCAATTAGAGGTTCTCAGTATATTGTATGACTTCGATTCGCCGAAAAAGTCGGGATGTTATTGAAACATGTCGAAATGACGGCGTCCTATCGGGGATCTATTCTTTTTCGAAGAATACTGTTCCCTACTATCACTATCTGGCAAGACAGTCTGACGTGTATAATTCTGCAACCCCAACTCACCCACTCGAACCGGTCTATATTTCTCCAGATGATATTGTTGCCCACAGTCCCATTCGATTTCCAAGAAGTAAAGTAGGTAGTGTAGAGGACGGTTCATGGGATATTTTAAGTGATTCAAAAAATTACCCAGATTGGTGTCTTGCCGAATTTGATAGTCATCCACTCTACGAAGCGATGGAACAACGGTACAAGAATGGTCTGGATTGGTCCGAAACAGAGTGGATTGAAATGGTGAAAGAAGAAATAGATGAACATGGGAAAGGCTGGTACGGACATTGTAAGAGTGAACGAGAAATTGTAGACCGGTGTGATGAAGTAGACCGCTTATATGAGTCAATAAAAAACGAGGGCTATCAGTTTGGGTCTGAATCACATGCATTAAATATTCCAAAACGATTTCAGGAATATATCTTCGGGAAAGCATATCACGAAATTACCATCAATATTGGACGAGACGGAACCATCTATTTCAACGGTGATGGTAGGCATAGGCTATTTTTGACAAAGTTAATCAGATTAGAAGAAGTGCCAGTACTCATTGTTGTCCGTCACAGCGACTGGCAGAAAAAAGGTAAAAAATGCCTCTTCACAGTCAACAGATAATCGTAGTCATCCCGACCTACAGCAACTTTCACATCAATAATCCGATGGATATGGGATTGTCAGTTTAAAAGTGCTCTGAAATCACATCCTCAGTGAATGTTGTATCAGAGTCCTCTATAAAAGTGTCTTTAACAAACTGACGTTGGTATTCATGTGGATCATCTTCATGCAAGGCGATTTTTACCAAGTGTTCTTGAAATGCTTTGTAGTCATCCTGTCCAAATTTAGGACCTGGGAAGTACGTATCATAATCGAGACCCAGTCCTTTTGTCGAGATGAATTCCTGATGATTATCCTTGACAAATATAATCGGTCGGTCGAATTTGATATAATCCATATATATTGAAGAATAGTCCGTAATCAAGGCGTCCATATACGGCAAAATATCAATTGACGAGCTGGAGAGTTCGCTCCCACCGTTGTAGATCGTCTCATTATCAACAAATTCTTCATGGATACCAGCACCCTCCTCAGTGGGGTGAAGTCTGATAAATATTCGAATCTGGTTTTCCTTCAGGAAGTTTTGAAATTCTCCCAATCTAAAGTTAGCAAATGGAAATAGATTTGTTTGGTAGGATTTATGTGTGGGAGCGTACAGAATATTGAAATAGCCACTACTTTCTTCCAATAATTGTTCCGATGCTGTCGGGAGAATTGGCTCTGATTCATTTTTAATTAGACGTTCCACTCTATCAAATCTAGGATAGCCGTATTTTTGCAACCTGCTCAATGCGATGTCGTGCTGTGCAGAATAATGGAAGCGTTGAAAGTCAGAACCTACAGACATTATGTCTTCTTCGAACAACGTATCAAATGAGATATCAACGACAGAAGGATGATAACGAGAGCTTGATTCGATCTTATTTCCTTTGAGTGTTATTCCGTGATAAACCCTAAGAAAGGTTGTCCCTCTTCCTGAAAACAAATTATAATAATTCAACCGACCGTAAGTTTTTGTTATTACTAGTGGAGATCTCGATATTGTTCTTACAAATTTGAATGTATTTATTTCAACTATATTTAAGTCGTCTTTTTGAACTGAAGATAACCTCTCAACACTTTTTTTACATTCTCCCGGTGAGGTAACCGCTAAAGATACTGTGTATTTATTTTTATTTTCCAGTTCCTCCAAAATCGCTATAGTGTCTTGATCAATTTTAGATGTTCGTGGAACAATACAAATTGAATCTCTATTTCCAGTCAAGCGCTCACACACTGCAAATGTCAAAGAAAAGAAAAGCTGTGAGATTCGTCTGAGTAGCCGTATAATTGTCTTACTTAAGCCATATTCTTGATAGTAATTATATACTTTGTGATGCGGCAAAGTCATACTTTTAATATAATATTTAGATTATTAGTTCTTGTGTTATCTTCATGGGAAAACATCAATTCTTATTTTACTATTGTTTTGTATATCGGTGAATTATTTCTTTTACCTTATGGTTATGATCAAAGTTATCGGTTGTATGTATTATATTGTCATATGTATACTGTTCAATCTTTCCCGAAAACGCTTTTCGGCATTCCCGTTTCATTGACCGTATTTTTCTGGAGTACGGAACAGGATTGACACCTTTTCCGAACTGTGGATCAGGTACTTCAAGAGTCAGAACTCGAATCCTCCCATCGTCAGGACGAAGTTCCCTAATTTTCTTTTCGATGACCCATTCTCGGGACCGCTCATCAAGGTCATAGATTCTGTGGACAAACTCGGGGAACTTATCCGAAGGAATCTGATAGTCGTCACTTTCAATAACGGTAACGCGGTTATTTAGCCACTCTTCAATCTCGTCGAATTGTTCCTTAGCCGAGGGCCAAAGTATAGAATGAAAATAAACGCCGTTTTTATTGAATAGTTTATTTTTTGCATCTACCAACTCCTCTTTGGAATACTCCGTATTTTTGAGAGCGCTACTGAGTGTAACTGGTTCTCGATTTCCACCCCCAATACTTACAGAAACAGAGAATTCATCATCCAGCATCTGACTGGCCAGATCGACTTCGCCACCACGTATTGTTCCATCAGAGCCAATGATAACTTCGGATGTTCCAGTTTCCGCCTGCTCAAGACAGGCAACGATGATGTCCCAACCTGTAAACTCGCCCTCATTATAGTGATTCGCGATAATCGATGCTACGGGCATCTCCAGAGTTAAACCCTGGTTCCTGAGATTCACTATTCCCCTGTAAGTCCGCCAGTGTGATACCGTTTGAAAGGTATTATGAAACCGAGCAGCTAAGCTTGAACTCGACGAAAAATAATACAGTGCGATTTTTATCGTTTCCTGTAACCCGCGAAACCGTAGTGAATACATCCCTCGTTCAAAGAGAGACTCCTCGTTTATTTCCTCCCATGGTGGAACGAACCTGACGAGATCCCAATCCCAGTCGATAGTATTTACAACATCTGCCCGCTCAAGTGCATCGATATCTTCCATGTCTTTTGGACGGCCCTCAGCGTACTTTTTGGAAACCGCCAGCTCTAGGCGCATTACTTTGAACCCGTCCACAGACATGTGGAAGTCGTCGTTTTCGACAAGCTCATCATTCGTTATTCCAAGGTAATCAAATCGGTCGTGTGGCCCGATTTCGATGTAGTCGTTCGGGCCGTAGTATATTTGACCATCGGGTGTAGTGATGCAGTCTGCATGATCCGAAGCTTTCTGGTATACTCGTTTCCTAACCTCCTCTTTGGCAATAATATCGACATCCTTGTTCTCTCGAATCCCGAAGACATGCAGCGGCATACTACCAATTAAGCAAATATCATCTTTTCCGATATCAAACTCGTTCATAAATTCGGATAGCAAATCACGATGGTGGAAATCAAAGTTTTCTGGAGTACGGGGTATAGAGTTGGTCATCGTACCCGTGTCGCGTATACTACAATATATCTGTGTCGAACACAGTATTAGTCACATTACTATTGATAATCGGCACTTATTCAGTAGACTACTACTAACTGGCAGTGAGATGAACAAAGAGGAGATACCATTAGTTAAAAAAGGGATTCAGTCTTGGCTTGATATTCTTCGGGATCGATTTTGCTTTCTGACTCTCGGCCAATTTGATTTCGAGACGTATTATGATCTCTCAAAATCATATTACACCAGAACTCGTCAATTTGATGTCGACGATTATAATGTTCCAGTGGACCCACTATGCGTAAAATGGGTATCACCTGACGATATTATAAAAATGAGTAAACGACCTCTTCCGTCGTGGAAAAACATCATGGACTCGCTTGGAAGGGTCGAAGATGGAGATTGGGATAATCGAGACTCCTCCCCAATTTATGACGGGTTCGAGGATCGGTGGGAGTATGATTATCGGCTAATCCATGGTACGAATTTCGAAGAGACTATTTTTTTTAAATCTCTCAGAGCCCATTTTGAAGAAGATATCGTGTGGAACCGAACACAATTGTACCAAGAGATAAAAAAAGGAATCTCTCAGAATCATCCCACATACTATGACATTGAGAGTATTGATGAGCTGGAGAAGCGATGCAAAAATATTGACCTTCTTTACGAAAAGTTGGCCAAAAAAGGATATAAAACACAACGGGAACTCCGCAATCAGAACTTTAGGCGCGCGCTTTCTGACGAAATTCAGGTAGATGTTTCTCGAAATGGTGAGTTTTTATTTGTTGAAAGTAGAACCAGGTTGGCAATATCAAAATTACTAGATATTAATCAAGTCCCGGTCGTTATTCTTGTTCGACATAAGGAGTGGATAGAAGCACAAGAACAGTAACTTAAAATTTGACTTTTACTAACATAAACATATTTTGTAAGCATCCGGGATACAACTAATTCCATAAATATATCCGAAGTATTTTATATTATCAAGATCACTTAAATATAATGCGAATAGCCATAATTTCTTCCGAATATGGATCCGGTGGTGTCGGGACATACACATTTCATGTTTCATCAGAATTATCAAAAAATAATGAAGTCTTTGTCTTTTGTGCACCTGAACAGAGCAACTACTCTCCGGTCGATGGTGTTAAAGTAATCGAGGTTCCATTAAAAAACATATCATTCAGCGGACCAGACATTCAAAAATTAGCATGGAGTGTTGATGTTCGAAGACACATACGTGAGCTAAATAATAACATAAAATGCGGTATCGACGTTATTAATCCCCACCTCTCGCCGGCATTCTTTTATCCACTCTTCATGAACGAGATCCCTGGCGTTCTTACCCTACATACGACACACCTCATGGAGCAACATCATCCCGCGAAATGGTATCGGAAATTGGTCGGTCAAGTCATCGATAGAATTGCGTGCGAGCGAAGCCAACGAGCTATTGTTCTTAATCATACGTTCAAATTCAACCTTGAGAACAAACTGAAGTCCACTGAAGTCGTTCAGGTGCCAAACGGGGTTGACGTTGCCGCACATGCTGACTCTCCGTCAGAAGACGATATTAACGAATTCGAAGCCGAGTACGGTGTTGATACAGACAAGAGTCAGGCACTCTTTTTAAGCCGCCTGGAACGAGTGAAGCGTCCCATGGCAATGGTAGAAGCGGCCAACGCTATTCCAGATGACAGTTCAATTCTAATCGCTGGAGGCGGAAGCCTTGAACAGGAAATCCGCAACGCAGCGAGTAATCATGATAATATCACGGTGATGGAGCGGGTTCCTGAAGATCACAAACACATTGCTTACCACACCTCCGACTTGTTCGTATTGCCCTCAGTACGCGAGGGTATGCCGACAGTAGTACTTGAGGCGATGGCCGCTGGCCTTCCTATCTTAGCGACGAACATCCCGGGTAGTCGCGACCTCGTAACTGACAGCGTTGGGTGGCTGACTCATCCGGACTTGTCCAATTTCGAGCACGATATGGCAAAAGCACTGAGTGACGAAGAAACACTGACCACAAAAGGGACGAACGCCCAACAGCGAGCGAAGCAATTTGATTGGAGCAAAGTAGCAGAAATGATAGAAGCCGAACTGAGAGATGTAGCAAATGAGTGAGACAGGAAAGGTTCTCATCCGTTCGAAAGTGTTTCCTTACAGTGAGGCTGCTGGCGGTGGCGCAGAAAACCTCATGCGGAATATCGCATCCGCGCTCAGTGAGACCGGTTGGAAGGTCGACATCCTTT
>LFFM01003220.1_pt1 | contig 10374 bp, 10 predicted proteins | sample 643131 | NCBI WGS metagenome assembly LFFM01 (sample SAMN03777445, study PRJNA286221) | soda lake metagenome | biome: soda lake; feature: Kulunda steppe; material: water; isolation source: sample Tc-Br brine of Tanatar trona crystallizer | place: Russia: Kulunda steppe | collected 2011-07 | reverse complement strand
CTCCTCGCCCTCGGCGACGGTGTATATCGTGTCGACGCCTTCGCGGTTCAGCTCGTCGGCGAACCCCTCGACGTCGCCACCGATGACGGCGACGACGAGCTCGGCGTCGAGTTCGTCGGCGAGCTCACGGCCGGCCGTCACGAGTTCGAGGGAGACGTCCCGGAGGTCGCCACGGCGGTGTTCGGCGACGGCGAGCACCGTCATCCTTCGACCACCCCCTTATCACGGAGGAACGCGGCAAGCTCCCCGGCGGTCTCGTCGGCGCTTCCCTCCCAGACGGTCGCGTCGCTTTCGGATTCGGGTTCGTACATCGAGGTCCGCTCGATGACGGAGTCGACGACGCTTTCCTCGAGTCCGATCTCCTCGAGCGTTTTCGCTTCCAGCGGCTTCCGCTGGGCCTGCCGGATTCCGCGCAGGCTGGCGTAGCGGGGCTCGTTGATCCCGGTCTGGATCGTCAACACCGCGGGCAGATCGACGTCGGTCAGCTCCTCGATCCCGCCCTCCAGTTCGCGGTGGACGGCGGCGATGCCCGCATCGGTGTCGAGTTCGAGTTCGTTGACGACGGCGGCCCACTCGAATCCGAGCTCCTCGGCGAGCGCAACCCCCGTCGCCCCGTTGGAGTCGTCGCCGGCCTGGACGCCCGACAAGACGAGGTCCGGCTCCTCTTTTTCGGCGACGGCGGCGATGAGTTCGGCCTTTGTCTCGATGTCGAGGAACTGCGACTCCTCGAGGGCGTCGTCCCACACCCGGACGGCGCGGTCGGCACCCTTCGCGAGAGCCATGCGGATCGTCTCCTCGGAGCGTTCCGGGCCGACCGTGACGACGACAACCTCGACGTCGTCGTGTTCCTCGCTCGTCTGTACGGCCTCCTCGATGGCGTAATCGTCCCACTCGTTGAGATCGTATTCGAGGGAGCTTTCGGCGATGTCGAGCCCGGAGATATCGAACTCGTCGTCGACTTCGGCTACCTCTTTGACAGTTACGAGTATTTTCATAGCGGCTAGTGTGTCGAACTCATGGTCGTTCGTCATTAAACGTTTCCGAATCGGGGGCCGTTCGTTCCGTTCCGGTAGGCTTTTCAGGGCGTTCGGAACCGATCGTCACTCCTCGTCGGGTCGGCTCTCGATATCGCCGACGCCCTCACCCGGGAGGCTGATGAGGTTCTCCCTGCCGATTCGGAGTTTGTCCACCCGGTCGTCGTCGTCCATCGAGGACAGGAGCTGAGAGACCTTCGCGTTCGACCAGCCGGTCTCCTTGACGATCGTCGCCTGTTTCATCCGACCGCCGTTCCGATCGAGGAGTTGCTCGACGCGCTCCTCGTCCGAGAGCAACTCCGGGTCGGGTTCGGGATCGGCCTCGGCCTCGGCGCCTCCCCCGGTCACCGCCACGGAGTTCCTCGATCCGTCCGTATCGGCCGTCGGTGGGTTGTCTTTGCCCTCTCCGTCGGCCGGTGCTCCGGAAGCCCCGGAAACGCCGCCCGTGGAGCGATCGTCGGCGACAGTACCACCGTCGGAACGCCGGCGCGCTACCAGCAGATACAGACCGACGAGCAGCGCCGAACCGCTCAACCCCACCGCGATGACGACGAGCGTTGTCTCGATCCCGTTGCTTTCAACCGGCGCCGGACCGGTCGATGTCGGCGAGTAAACGACCGTGAAATACCCCGGTTCGAACGTCTGTGGACCCTCCCAGTGGAGGTCCTGATCCGCGGCACCGATCGGCGAAGTCGTCGGGCTCCCGTAGCCGGGCGGCGATCGGATCGTCAGTGACTGATCCGCCGTCAGCCCGGGCAGCCACGTTCCGTCGGTGGTGTTGAACGCGTCGTCGACGTACATCGTGTCGTCCGCTTCCACCCGAGCGAACGACTCCCAGATGAACGACACCCGGAGCAGTCCGCGCTCGTCGACAGTTTCCCCGTCGTCCGTCTCGTTGATGATCTCGCTCTCACGAGTGACCGACTGGATGGCCATCTCCCGGTCGCTTTCGGTAGCGGCCGCCTCGGCGGCCCGCTCGAAGGTGTCAACCCCGAGATCGAGCCCGCTCTCTCCGGCCTCGAACTGCGCCGCGAACGCCTCGAAGTCCTCTCGATCCTCTCCGTCGTCGATCGGGATCGCGACCGTGACGTTCCACTCGGCGTCGCCGTCGTCCTGTAGCTGCACTTCGAGACGGGTCTCTCCGGGTGCCGGCTCGGCGGCGGCTGGGACAGCGCCGACCGCCGCAGCGAAAACGAGGAGGGCACACAGCAGGAGGGGGACCCGATACCGCATGGGTAGAGCATGAACACCCCCACGGCAAAACGCTTTCCATCCCGAGTAAAATATCAGCGGGCTCGATAAACGGTCTCGTCGGTTCTCGTGGCTCCGTTCTCGTCCGGCTCGGGACGGGCGGCTTTTTGTTCATCCGGTACAACCCCACCGGTATGGACGGAACCCGTGTCCTCGTCGTCGCCCTCCTCCTCTGTATGGCACCGATCGGCGGTGTCGTCGTCGCCTCCGACACGGCCGGCGAGTCACCGCAAACGACCGAGGAGACCGACCGATCGATGTCGGTCGTTACGGTCGAAAACAGCTCCGAATACCTCGCCCCCTCGCCCGACGCGATCGATCGAACCGAACGACGGACGGTCGGTCTCGACGTCACCGGCGCGCTCGAGGGCGACACCGGACAGCTTCGGGGCGTCTATCTCCTCGAGACGCTACAGCGACAGTACCGAAACGCCGACACCAACGACGAGCGGCGGGCGGTCGTCGAACGCGGTGCCGAACAGCTCTCACAGCGGGTCGACGAACTCGAAAACAAAGAGCGAACGGCGATTCAGGGGTTCAACGACGACACTGTAGGCGAGTACGAACTGCTCCGGACGCTCGCGACTGTCCACCGCGAGGCCGAGGTAACGGACGAGGCCCTCGAGTGGCTCGGAACGGCCGCGGATGACGTCGGTGCGGAGGTCGTCTCCGAGCGGGCCGCGACGGAACAGGTGCGGCTCGTTCCGATGGACGGTCCCGTCAGAGACCAGTTGAGCCGGGCCATCGAGCGGGGGTCGACCTCCAGAGTCCACGTCGAAACGGTCGACGATGGCGTCGTTTTGGCAACGATGACCCGAACCGGTGACACGTATCTCCGGGAGGCGCACGATCCGACGGCGAAAGCGGCCGACGTCTCCGACCAGTACGAGGGGAACCCCTCGCCGGCCCTAGATCGGTTCGCCGAACTCTACCCCTGGTCGATAAACAGCTTCGACACCATCGACGCGATCGGTCCGGCACAGGTCCGGCTTTACCGCTTCGGGGCGAGCCATCCACACGGTGAACTCGAAACGTATCTCGACAGTGGTTCGACGGAGATCCTCTATGAAACCCAGCGGATCGACACCCGCTCGGTCCCGACGGAGACGCGACAACGAACCGACGGCGACCTCCGGCTCGTCCTCAACACGACCCGAGCCGGTGGTCCCCTCGGTGTTTCGGTCCTCGACACGACGACCGAAGAGCGCGTCGACGCGACCGTCGAACTGAACGGGGAGCCGGTCGGCTCTACCGCCGGCGATCGGCTCTGGACGATCGCTCCCAGGGGAACGACAACGATCGAGGCGACCCACGGCGGCGAGACGGTGACGCTCAACACGAACTTCGGTTGAGCGTCCGACCCTTTTTATACCGGAACGCCGCCAACGACCCCATGGTCGATCGTGCTGTCTCCCCTGTTATCGGCGTCGTCTGTCTTGTCGCGATAACGGTCGTTCTCGCGGCCGGCGTCGGGGCCGGCACACAGCTCACGAATCCGCCGGAGCCGACGACCGCGTCGTTCGAGGTGACGATCGACGACACCGGCGAGGTAACCGTCCTTCATCGCGGCGGCGACAGCATCGATCCCGCCGCACTCGACGTCCACGTCCGCATCGACGGCGAACCGCTCGACCGACAGCCACCGGTCCCGTTCTTTTCCGCCGACGGTTTCGAGAGCGGTCCGACGGGCCCGTTCAACAGCGCTCGGTCGGAGCAGTGGCGGGCGGGTGAGACGGCCTCGTTCCGGATCGCGGGGACGAACAGTCCCACGATAGGCGCCGGCGACACCGTCACAGTTCGAATCTCGGTCGACGGACACAGCGTCGCCCGGCTCGAGACGACGATCTAGCGGGATTCGCTTGGTTCCGTCTGTCCTCCGGCCCCGGCTCCGGTCTCGCCCGCCTCGGGAACGTACGCGATCGTCGTGATCGCCCTCGGCGTTCCGGGCGCCCGCTGTTGGATCCGGTGTTCGAACTCCTCGAACCCCGCCTCGGCGAACATCCGGTCCGCCTCCGCCTCGTCGTAAAAGAGCATGATCGCGTCGGCGAGCGTACCGAAAAGCGACGTCTTCGGGTAGTCCGGCCCCACGACGAGTACCGGTCCCCCCGGCTTCGTCACGCGTCGGGCCTCCCGGAGCGCGGCGACCGGGTCCGGCCAGTATTCGATCGATCCCGACGACCAGTAGGCGTCGAAGGAATCATCGGCGAAGGGAAGCCGTTCGGCGTCGCCGCGGTGGAACTTTACGGGACCGCGCTTGCCGAACTTCGAGAACGCCCGTTCGAGCTGGTGGGCCGACTGGTCGAGTCCCCAGACGTCGTCGGTGTGCTCCAGTAATCCCTCCGTCGCGAACCCGGTGCCACAGCCGACGTCGAGAACGCGATCGCCCGCCTCGATACCGAACCACTCCAGCGCCTCGTCGCGCATCTCCTCGTTCCAGATGAACGGGTTGATCCGATCGTACACCCGCGAGAGGTATTTATAAAAGAGGCGCGCGCGAGCCTTGTCTTCGAGCACTCCCATTACGTGTCGGTTGTGGCTTTCGGGGCATAACTCCCCGGATTCCGGCCGTGATCGGCCCGGTCCTCGGCGCGGAAATCGTCAACACTCATTACGGACGCCCTCCACAGGGGAAACATGTCTTTCGAGGAGATGGACGTCGACACCATCTGGATGGACGGCGAGTTCGTCGATTGGGACGACGCACAGACGCACGTGTTGACCCATTCGCTGCATTACGGTACGGGGGTGTTCGAGGGTGCTCGGTGTTACGACACCGAGAACGGCCCCGCCCTGTTCCGCTGGGAGGAGCACCTTGATCGCCTCTTCGACTCCGCGAAAGTGCTTGACCACGATATCGGTCACACGCGCGAGGAAATCACCGAGGCGACGCTGACGCTCATCAGGGAGCAGGACCTGCGGTCGTGTTACATTCGCCCGCTCGTCTACTACGGCTACAACTCGCTGGGCGTCTCACCGAAGGACTGTCCCTCCAGGACGACGGTCGCCTGCTGGCCGTGGGGCGCGTATCTCGGCGAGGACGCGATCGAAAACGGCGTCGACGTGATGGTCTCCTCGTGGCGGAAACACGCCTCCAGTATGATCCCGACCAACGTGAAAGCGACCGGGCCGTACCTCAACTCCATGCTCGCCGGTGAGGAGGCCCGGCGGAACGGCTACGTCGAGGCCATCGTTCTCAACAAGGAGGGAAAGGTCGCGGAGGGCCCCGGCGAGAACATCTTCATGATCAACGACGGCGAGCTCTTTACCACCGGCGTCTCCGAGTCGATCCTCGACGGGATCACCCGAAATACGGTCATCGAACTCGCCCGCGACCTCGGATACACGGTCCACGACGAGGCCTCGATCGGCCGCGGACAGCTCTATACGGCCGACGAACTCTTCTTCACCGGGACTGCCGCGGAGGTCACGCCGATCCGGAGCGTCGACGACACCGAGATCGGCAACGGGAACCGCGGACCGATCACCGAGGAGATCCAAGACCAGTTCTTCGATCTCGTCGGGGGCCGACTCGGCGGGTACGAGGGCTGGTTCACCGAGGTCTGACCCGCGCCCCGAGCGGTTTCTCGACAGCAGCTGGACACTCTGTTCGGGTCGCTTTGATGATATCTCGTACAACGCGCTCTCGGAGACGGCTACGGCAGAATATCCGATGTATAGTCTCCGCCGTGGTGTTGAAAAAGCTCGCTGAAAGGCGGACGCGCCGCTAGTAGAACGCGATCGGCGTTCCGGGCGAGTCCTCCTGTGAGACCTTCTGCAGCGCGTCCTCGAAGTCCTCGAGTCGGACCTCCGTCCGGCCATCGCGGATGGCGAACATCCCGGCTTCGGTGGCGAGACTCTCCAGTTCCGCGCCCGAAAAGCCCTCGGTGTTTTCGGCGATCTCGTCGAGATCGACGGCGTCGGAGAGCCGCATTCCCCGCGTGTGGATCCGGAGGATCTGTCCGCGTCCCTCGACGTTCGGTTCGGGGACCTCGATGAGCCGATCGAAGCGGCCGGGGCGGAGGATGGCCCGATCGAGCATGTCGAAGCGGTTCGTCGCCGCGATGATCGAGATGTCGCCGCGGCGATCGAACCCGTCCATCTCGGAGAGGAGCTGCATCATCGTTCGCTGGACTTCGGCGTCGCCAGAGGTCTTCGATTCGGTCCGTTTCGAGGCGATCGCGTCGATCTCGTCGATGAAGATGATGGCGGGCTCGCGTTCGGCGGCCATTTCGAAGAGATCCCTGACCAGGCGTGCCCCCTCACCGATGAACTTCTGGACGAGCTCGGAGCCGGCCATCTTGATAAAGGTGGCGTCGGTCTGATTGGCGACGGCCTTTGCGAGCATCGTTTTGCCCGTCCCCGGCGGGCCGTGGAGCAGGACGCCGGTCGGCGGATCGATCCCGACCTCCCGGAACTTCTCGGGGTTCGTCAGCGGGTCCTCGACGGCCTCGCGCACCTCCTGGATCTGCGTTTCGAGTCCGCCGATATCCTCGTAGTCGACGTCGGGCTTTTCGGAGATCTCCATCGCCTGCGCCCGCGCGTCGGTTTCGGTGTCGAGGACGGTCTGGATGGCGAACGAATCGTTGATCGCGACGCGGTCACCCGCTTCGAGTCGGTCGTACAGCCTCGGCGAGACGTCCGTCAACACCTCCTGGTTGTTGCCGTGCTGTTTGAGCAGTACCTGATCGTCGGTCAGTTCCTCGACCGTCGCCAGATACAGCGAGGACGTCTTCAACGCCTCGTTTTCCTTCTGGAGATCCGTCACCTCTTCGCGGAGATCGGACTGGCGATCGCGGGCGGTGTCGAGTTGTACCGAGAGTTCGTCGTGGACTCGAGAGACGTCGATATAGTGGTCCCGAAGCGCAGCCAACTGCTCGTTCACCGACATGTCGGGGTCGAGATTGAGTGTCGGCCGGTCCGGGAGCGAGGGGCTATGCGACATTACCGGTCGGTACGGGTCCGAGATTAAAAGGGCCTTTGGGTGCGGGTGACCTTTGCGATACCCGCCAACACACGGAACGGCCCCGAATTCTGTCGGTTGGCTGCCGGCAAAAAGGCTCAGACGAGCGATTCGAACTCCCCGAGCATTTCGTCGTATCGCCCGATCGCCGCCTCGACGGGCTCGGCCGTCGACATGTCGATCCCGGCGGTTTCGAGAAGTTCGAGCGGGTACTCCCTCGACCCCGACCGGAGGAACTCCCGGTACTCGACCGCCGCAGTGTCGCCCTCCGTCGTGATTCGATCGACAATCGCGTTGGCCGCGCTGATCCCCGTCGCGTACTGATAAACGTAGTAGGCGCGATAGAAGTGTGGGATCCGCATCCACTCGCGGGCGATCCGGTCGTCGACGACCGCGGGTTCGTAGTAATCGCTCTTCAACCCGCGGTAAAGCCCGTCGAGTCGGTCCGGGGTCAGCGCCTCGCCCGTACGTTCGAGTTCGTGGGCGCGGTGTTCGAAGGCGGCGAACATCGTCTGTCGGAACAGCGTCGAGCGGAACCGCTCGAGGTACTCGTCGAGGACGTGTCGACGGAACTGCCCGTCATCGACGGTCTCCAGCAGATGGCGAGTCAAAAGCGCCTCGTTGACCGTCGAGGCGACCTCGGCGACGAAGATCTCATAGCCCGAGTAGACGTACGGCTGTGTCTCGCTCGTCAACTCCGAATGCATCGAATGGCCGAGCTCGTGGGCCAGCGTGTACATCGAGGCGATGTCGTCCTGGTAGTTCATCAGGATGTAGGGCTGGCTGTCGTAGGTGCCGCCGCTGTAGGCGCCCGACTGTTTGTTCGCCGTCTCGTAGACGTCGACCCACCGCGAGTCCAGCCCCGCCGCCATCCGATCCCGATAGGCTTCTCCGAGGGGCTCGACGGCGTCGACGACGTACTCCTTCGCTTTTTCGTACTCGAGCTCTGGGCTCTCACCGTCCGCCAGCGGCGCGTACAGGTCCCACATCCGGAGTTCGTCGACGTCCAGCGCCTCGCGTTTCAGCTCGGCGTGTCGGTGCAGCACGTCGAGGTTCGATTCGACGGTCTCCACGAGGGTATCGTACACCGAAACCGGAACGTTCGGTCCGTTCAGGGCGCCCTTTCGGGCCGACTCGTAGTTTCTCGCCCCCGCGAGTTTCTCGTCGGCCTTGACGCTGTTTTTGTACGCCGTGCCGACGCTGTTGCGGTAGCGCTCCCACTCGTCGTAGAAGGCCTCGTAGACGCGACGACGGAACGCCCTGTCCGAGTGTTTTTGCAGTTTCGTGAAGTTCGAGAGGGTGATCCGCCGGTCTTCTCCGTCCGGATCTTCGACGGCCGGAAACTCCATATCGGCGTTCGTCAGCATGTTGTAGACGTCTCCCGCCGCCCCGGTCACCTCGCTCAGATCGGCCAACAGCGCTTCGATCTCTGCCGATCTGGTGTGTGGTTTCATCCGTAGCGTGTCGTCGAAGTAATGCTCGTACGGTTCGAGTGCGGGGTTTTCCTCGATCAGTTCTCCGACCGTCTCCCGATCGAGCTCTTGGATCTCCGGACCGATGTAGCTCCCGGCGCTCGAGGCGTCGGCGGCCAGCGATCGGGCCCGGGCGGCCAGCGCCTGATAGTTCTGGTTCGTCGTGTCCTCGTCTTTCCGCATCCGGGCGTACGCCGAAAGGTCCGACACCGTCCGCATGATCGATTCCCGGAGCGTCAGGACCTCCTCGAGCGTCGCCGCGCTCTCGGTGACCCGGCCCTCGTAGGCCGACAGTTCCTCGATCCGCGCTTCGGCCTCCCCGTAGGCTTCCTCCCACGTCTCGTCGTCGGCGAACAGATCCGTCAGATCCCAGGTGTAGGCCTCGTCGATCTCGCTTCGCTCGGGCACGGAACTCATACGACCGGATACGGACAGCGACACCCTAAAGCCGTCGTCCCGGGCACGTTTCGCTTCGGCCAGCCTACCGGTCGGAGGAGAGCTCGCCGGCGACCCGTGCCGAGGCGAGCCGTCGCCGTCGTCGCTCTTCGAACACACGGCAGGTCGCCTCGAGCGCTCGCTCGTCGGTCTCGAACGTCACGCCCGGATATTCTACGTCGACGAGTACGAGCGGTTCCGGGGCGGCGGGCGCGATCCCGTCGGGGCCCGAAAGCGGTTCGGGACCGAGCGCACGGTCGATATACGACGGCGGGCGTCGCCCCGAAGCGACGGCGTCGAGCGCCGAAACAAGCCGCCGGACGAGCTGGCGCGAGAAGCCACCGGCCCGGCAGTCGACGACGAGGAACGGCCCGTCCCGACGAACTGACACCGAAAGATCCCGTTCGGTTCCGGTCTCATCCGGCGTGAAGTTGTGAAAGTCGTGCTCGTCGGAGAGTTTCTCTGCCGCGGTTTTAGCCTCCGCATCGTCGCTCCCGTCGGCGTACAGGAAATACCGGTACACCCGCTCTTCGGCGTCGTGGGTCGCGTGAAACGACGCCGGGACATCGGCGGCCGCCCACGCCCGGATCGGATCGGGGAGTTCGCCGTTGAGGGCACGTGGACTCAGCCACGGCGGCGTTTCGAGTGCGATCGTCTGTGCACGTGCGGAGACGCCGGCGTCGGTTCGGCCGGCGGCGGCGTAGCCGACCGGAGAGCCGCCCTCGAACTCGATACCCAGTTCGCGGAGGGCCTCGAGGAGTTCGTCCTCGATCGTTTCACCGTGTGGCTGTCGCTGAAACCCGCGGTAGTCGATACCGTCGTACGCCAGCCGGAACGCGCGCATCTGTCGGATGGATTCGGCCCGACCGGCTTGTCGGTTCCGGAGCCGCTTGGCCTTTCTTTACCACTCTGTGTGACATGCATAGTCGAATAGTCCCCATTTGTTTCGAATATGTATCGATATAATGTCTGATGGTGTGTTTGTCCACCATTTCTATATATTCCTGTCGGGGATACGTATACAACGATGATAGACCGACAGGTTCGGGACATCGAGGTCCCACAGCCACCGACGATCGTCCCCGAAACATCGACGACAGAAGCCGCACGGTTCCTGTGTCGACCTGACGTTCCAGCGGTCTCCGTCCGTGACGACGACGGTGTGGTGGGTCTGCTCACCGAGTCGGATGTCGTCGCGATGGTCGCCGAAACGGACGCGCCG
>LFFM01003219.1_pt1 | contig 10375 bp, 10 predicted proteins | sample 643131 | NCBI WGS metagenome assembly LFFM01 (sample SAMN03777445, study PRJNA286221) | soda lake metagenome | biome: soda lake; feature: Kulunda steppe; material: water; isolation source: sample Tc-Br brine of Tanatar trona crystallizer | place: Russia: Kulunda steppe | collected 2011-07 | reverse complement strand
GGTCGGAGCCCGAATCACGTTGCGGTTGATGAGACTGTGATTCAGATTGACGATGAACAGTATTGGCTGTACGCTGCCGTCGATCCAGAGTCGAACGATCTACTACACACAAAGCTTGAACCGACGAGAAATAATGCTTTTGCAGATCTATTTTTGCTGAACTCTGTGAAAAACATGACGTAGATGACGCGGTTTTTCTCGTTGATGGCGCAGCTTCACTTCAGCGAGCTTGTCGCAAACACGATCTCGATTTTAGATACGAACGACATGGAAATCGGAATAGTGTCGAACGTGTCTTTCGTGAGGTAAAACAAAGAACTATCTGTTTCTCAAACTGTTTCAGCAACGCCGAAGTAGAAACTGCTGACGAGTGGCTGAGATCGTTCGCTTTCGCATGGAATCAGCTTATCTGAACACTACCCTCGAAGGCGGTAGCTACTTATTGATCCACTTCTCAATCCTGATTGAAGCAGACTTCGAATGATACAATTAACAACACTGGACAAAAATAATGAGTAACGAAACGAAACGCACCGTCACAGGCCGGATCGAAAAGACGCGTGACGAGCTCGTCGGTTTGACTGCGGCGCTCATCGAACAACGAACAGACGTTGGTCAGGAAGCCGCTGGACAGCGCGTCGTTATCGACGAGTTGGAGAGGATGGAGCTCGAACCGGATGTCTGGGAACCGGACGTCTCAGCACTTCGCGATCATTCGGGATATTTCGACACGAAAACGTACGATGACTACGGCTATGAAGGTCGTGAGAATGTCGCAGCTGTCGTAGAAGGAAGCGGAAATGGACGTTCGCTGACACTTTCGGGCCATATCGACGTGGTGTCTGCAAACGAGGATAAATGGAGCTACAAGCCGTGGGACGCTACCGTCGAGGGCAACCGGCTCTACGGTCGTGGGTCGTGTGATATGAAAGGTGGTCTCGCCGCGATTATCCACGCTACGAAGGTGCTTGACGAACTCGACATCGAACTCGCTGGCGATCTCATCCTACAATCGACAATCGACGAAGAGGCCGGCGGGACCGGTGGTGCGCTCTCGGCACTCGAACGCGGGTACCAGCCTGACGCGGCGATCATCACTGAACCGTACCACGTCCCCAACGTCGGAATCGCCAGCGCAGGCGTACTCTACTTCCGCGTGACCGTCGACGGACGGGCGGCACACGCCGCACACGCCTACGACGGCGTCAACGCGGCCTGGAAAGCAAGCCGAATCTTCGAAGCGCTCGAACGGCTGGAGGATGAACGTCAAGAACGGATCTCCTTTCAGCCGGCAGTGAACGAACGGCCAGAGGCCGAAGGGAGCGTGACGAACTTCAACGTGGGAATCTTCGACTCAGGTGACTGGCCTTCGACGGTCCCCTCCGAGGCAACGATCGAGTGTCGTATTGGCTGGCCGCCGGGTGAGACCCGCACGGACGTCCGATCTGAGATCGAAGCGGCGATCGACGAGGCAGTCGAGAACGACGAGTGGCTCAGCGAAAATCCTCCCGAACTCGAGTGGTTCGGGTGGAGTGCAGAACCTCACGAAGTGCCACGTGACGCGGAGATCGCACAGATCGCACGCAAAAACGCTGCAACAGCCTCCGGTCGCGAAGGATCGTGGGTCGGTGGACTCGCCGGGCTTGACGAGCGCTTCTATCAGCATCACTACGACATCCCATGCCCGAGCGTCGGGCCATGCGGGGACAACATCCACGGTGCCGACGAGTACGTTGAGATTGAGTCGCTCGTCGAGACGGCACAGGCTGTCGCACTCACCGCGATGGACTGGTGTGGCGTAGCCGACAAGTAGGATCCCAGCCACGTCGGTTATTCCTGGGGGTGACAGTCGATACTATGATAGTGATGGCTGTAACCGTCTGCTCATTTCAAAAGAGTATAAGTCATAGGAAGAGAATTGACATATGATGACAGCTACCAAAGCCGATGTCAAAGAACACATCGCAGCCAATCGCGAGGAACTCACCGAGTTCCTCGTCGAACTCGTCGAGGCGAAGTCACTACCAGGTCAAGAACAGCCGGCCCAGGCGGTGATGCGTGAGAAGTTCGAGTCGTTGGGGCTCGATGTTGACGCTTGGAAGCCGGATGTCGAATCGCTGCGTGAACACCCCGCATTCTTCGAAACGAACGCGTACACGGAGTACGGGTTCGAGGGGCGCGAGAACCTCGCTGCGACCGATCCCGGCGCTGGCGACGGCCGATCCCTCACCCTGAGTGGGCACGTCGACGTCGTCTCACCCGAGCCGGTTTCCGACTGGTCGTACGAACCGTGGAAGGCCACCGTGGAGGGTGACCGGATGTACGGCCGTGGGACGTACGATATGAAAGGCGGGGTCGCAGCGATCGTGATGGCGTACCAGGCGCTTGCTGAACTCGACGTCGAACTCGATGGCGATCTCACACTTCAGACGACGATCGAAGAGGAGGCCGGCGGAACCGGTGGCGTCCTCTCGGCACTGGAGCGTGGCTATCAGCCCGACGCCGCGATCATCACCGAACCGTCAGAGATTCCGACGGTGTACGTCGCGAGTGCGGGGGTTCGATACTTCCGAGTTCGCGTCCCCGGTAAGGCTGCCCACACCGCGTTCCAGTTCCAGGGCGTCGACGCCGTCGGCAAGGCCGTCAAGATCTACGAGCGGATGAACAAACTTTATCAGGAGCGAAACGAACGGATCGACGATTACGGTCCGGCGGTCAACCAGTATCCCGAAGCCGAAGGAAGCACGACGAACCTGAGTCTGACGAGCATCGAGGTGCCCGGCTCGTGGACCTCAACGGTTCCCGGCGAGGCCGTGATGGAGTACCGCATCGGCTGGCCGCCAAACACCGGTGAGAGTGCAGCTGACATCCGTGAGGAGGTCGAGGCGGCGATCCAGGAAGTCGTCGACGACGACGAGTGGCTCTCAGAACATCCACCCAAGATCGAGTGGTTCGGCTGGAAAGCCGAGCCCCACGAAGTGGATTTCGACAGCAACTTCTTCCAACTGGTCTGTGACGAGACCGCGGACGTCACTGGCGGCGAAGTTGACCATTACGGTGGACTCGGGGGGATGGACGAGCGGTTCTACAACCGGTATTACGACATTCCGTGTCCAAGCGTCGGCCCGCACGGTGGCCACGCCCACGCAGCCGACGAGTACGTCGAGATCGATTCAGTCGTGGAAACAGCACAGATCCTCGCGACAACCGCGATGGACTGGTGTGGCGTTGCCGACGAGTAAGGCGACAGCGCAATCTGTTCACCGTGACCCAGTCGAGGCGACGATCGAACTGCTTTCTCCTACCCAAAAGATTAACGCGATTTCCTGTGAGTTGTGAACTGATGACAATAAGCAAGACAGCCGTACGTGAGCGGATCGAATCGAACCGCGAGGAACTCATCGAATTCCTCGTCGAACTTGTCGAGGCGAAGTCACTACCAGGTCAAGAACAGCCGGCCCAGGCGGTGATGCGTGAGAAGTTCGAGTCGTTGGGGCTCGATGTCGACGCCTGGGAGCCGGATGTCGAATCGCTGCGTGAACACCCCGCATTCTTCGAAACGAACACCTTCACGAAGTACGGCTACGAGGGACGGGAAAACCTCGCCGCGACCGACCCTGGGGCAGGGGACGGCCGATCGCTTACCTTGAGCGGACACGTCGACGTCGTCTCACCTGAACCGCTCGACGACTGGTCATACGAGCCGTGGGAAGGGACAGTCGAGGACGGCCGAATCTACGGCCGCGGAACATTCGATATGAAAGGTGGGGTCGCAGCGATCGTGATGGCGTACCAGGCGCTTGCTGAACTTGACGTCGAACTCGATGGCGATCTCACGCTTCAGACGACGATCGAAGAGGAGGCCGGTGGTGTCGGTGGCGTCCTCTCGGCGCTTGAACGCGGCTACCAGCCCGATGCCGCCATCATCACTGAACCATCGGGGGTCCCAACGCTCGGTGTCGCGAGTGCGGGGGTTCGATACTTCCGAGTTCGCGTCCCCGGTAAGGCTGCCCACACCGCGTTCCAGTTCCAGGGCGTCGACGCCGTCGGCAAGGCCGTCAAGATCTACGAGCGAATGGTCGATCTCTATGAGGAGCGCAACGAACGGATCGAAGACTATGGCCCCGCGATAAAACAGTATGCAGACGCCGAACGGAGCACCACAAATCTCAGTATCACCAACTTCGAGGTTCCAGGCTCGTGGACCTCGACGGTCCCCGGTGAGGCCGTGATGGAGTACCGCATCGGCTGGCCGCCGAGTGCCGACCAGACGCACGAAGACATCCGCGAGGAGGTCGAGGCGGCGATCCAGGAAGTCGTTGACGACGACGAGTGGCTCTCAGACCATCCGCCAGAGATTGAGTGGTTCGGATGGCGAACCAATCCTCACGAGGTGGATTTCGACAGTGACTTTTTCCGACTCGTCTGTGAGGAGACCGCCGAGGTGACTGACCGATCCGTCGAACAGCGCGGCGGACTCGCCGGCAACGACGAACGATTCTACAACCGGTATTACCACATCCCGTGTCCAAGCGTCGGCCCGCGTGGAGATCTCGCACACGGCCCCGACGAGTATGCTGATGTCGACTCGCTCGTTGAGACGGCACAAATCCTTGCGACGACCGCGATGGACTGGTGTGGTGTCACCGATGAGGAGGGCCACGACATGTCTACTAAGTGAACAGCCCCGATCATCGTTCGTGATGATTCATCTATCATACTCGTCGATCAGGAGTAGTCGGAATCAAGTGGCTGACAAACAGGTGTCTCACAACCTGTATAAAATCGGCTGATATTCATTGAGGTAGTACTGAGCGTGTCATAGAAGAGTTCATATGATCTGTTGAATCTGTTTTAACAGCTTGAAATCATCGTGCACTTGGTGCACGCTGTTCTTAGCTTGTTTAGCCATGGCAAAAGAGAAGTTCGGAGTCGCTGTTGACGAAGAAATCGTCCGAGAAGTGGATGAATTGGTCGCTGAGTGTGACGATCTCGGAGTCAGTCGCTCCGAGATCGTCGAAGCCTTCCTCACAGCGTTCGTTCAATCCGAGACAAACCACGTTGAACAGGTGCGAGAAATCACTATTCGGAAACGAAAGGGTACTCTATAACCGGATTTAAACTCCGTTCACCGAGTGCACGTACTTCTAAGCTAATAACTTGCTATAATAGTGATTAAAATGACTATAGTGTATGAATAGTTCTATGACACGCTCGTAGTACTTGAAAATTAGTCGTCACAATCGGATTGATCCCTCTGGACAATTGACTACATGTAATAATTTGAATAAAAATGTCGATCGACGAGGATCAGGTTCGTGCGACGCGCTCGACATCCGTGACAAGCGCGGCTATCAGGACCGTCACGATTGCGACAAGCAAGAAGACCATGCTAAGTACGTTAACTTCAGGGGTTGCGGAGAACTGGATCTGGTTCCACAGGTAGATCGGCATAGTCTCCATCCCGGTTCCCCGGACGAAGTAGGTGTAGACAAACTCATTGAAGGAAATCGTGAACGCCAACAGGCCGCCGGCGATCATCCCTGGTAGGATGTTGGGAAGGGTAACCTGGAAGAACGTCTCGATTTCGTTGGCACCGAGATCCTGGGACGCTTCTTCGAGACTCTGATCGAAAGTAAGGAACGTCGGTAGGATGATCAGTGCTGCGAACGGCAGCGTCCTGATGATGTGGGAGACGACGATCGGCCAGAACCCGCCACCAAGTTCTAAGAAACCAAAAAAGAGCGTCAGGGAAATACCCACGACAATCAGCGGCACGATGAGTGGGAGTGAGATGAGAAGCTGAATACTGTTTTTCCCGCTGAACTCATACCGACCGATCCCATAGGATATCATCGTCGCCAGGGCAACCGTGATCGGTGTCGCAACGAGACTGATCTGAAGTGTCGTGAAGATCGAACTGATCGCCGAGCTATTATCAAGGAACTCGAAGTACCAGTCAGTTGTGAGTCCATCCGGCGGGAACGAGAGGACGCCCCCCTCAGCGAACGACATAAACGCGACGAGCACGATTGGTATCCACAGCGCTAACAGCACGAGTATCATAACGGTCTGCCCGATCCGTACGCCGTGTTTGTGGGCAATCCGTTCGATGTAACCAATGATGCCGGTCATTTTGCATCACCTCCTCGTCCTGCGACTACACGGGTGCCGATCTTTGCACTGATGATTAAAAGCGCCACCATAAACACGGCAACGAGAATACCAAGCGACGCGCCGAACGGCCAATTGAAAGACTGGTTGAACTGCTGATCGATGATGTTACCGATCATAATTTGATCGGTCCCACCGAGCAGCTCTGGCGTCACAAACGATCCGAACGTTGGTATCGCCACAAGCACGACGCCGGCCATGAGTCCGTTAAACGTCATTGGGAGCGTCACGGTAAAGAACGCCTTGAACGGTCCTGCACCAAGGTCTTTCGCCGCGTCGATGAGATCCGTATTGAAGTTCGTCAACGACGCGTAGAACGGAAGCGTTGCAAGTGGGAGCCACACATACGCGAGTCCAAGCAAAACGGCCTCGTTCGTGTACAGAATCCCAATGTCCTCGTTGACGATCCCCAGAACATTGAGCACCCAGCTCAACACACCACCGTTTTGGAAGATGTTGATCAGTGCGTACATCCGAACGATGTAGTTTGTCCAGAACGGTAATATGATCAAGAGTAAGACGACCGTCGTCTTCTTAGTGAAGCGGACCATACTGTATGCAAGCGTGTATCCGAGCACGGTGACGAGCATAGTTGTTTGCACAGTCAACGAAATCGTTCGCCAGAGAACGTTGAGATAGAGACTATCGAAGATACGTGTGTAGTTCTCAAGCGTGAACGAAGCTCCCGGCGGCAGCCCATCCAGCACCGAGATCCAGAACATGATCACAAGCGGGAGAATAAAGAAACAGAACAACACGAGAATCGGAAGCCCGACGAGGATGAACAGTCGAGCACGGGAATGATTACGGAGCCGATAGTGAATCGACTTAACGACGGGGTTGCTTCCGACACCATCCGCGATTGTTGAGAGGGACATACTTAGTGCTCCTCGGTGGTATAAACGAAGGTATCACTTCCATCCCATTCGATCGAGACCTCTGATCCGATATCGACGTCGTCGGCCTCATGGTTGTCGTCGATAACGAGGAACTCACCCCAGGCAGTGTCGACGATGAACGCCGTCTCGTTGCCTCGATACATCCGGTTTTGCACGGTCCCAGTGACCATATTGTTGTTTGTTCCAGAGCGGACACGCATCTCGTGTGGACGAACACACAGATCGATGTCGGAATCTGCAGTGAGAGTGATACCACCGGGGAGCTGGAGATCTGCGCGATCGTATATAAACTCGGCGCTACCAGCGGTAAACACGGCTTCGTCGTCAGTAAGTGTCGTCAGATGCGCAGAGATGACATTGAGATCTCCCAGAAAATCTGCGACAAACTCGGAAGTCGGTCGGTCATAGAGCTCCTCAACAGAGCCGATCTGTTCGATGACCCCGTCGTTAAGGATTACCATCCGGTCGGAGATCGACAGCGCAATCTCTTGATCGTGGGTTACATACAGGAAGGTGATCCCGGTCTGTTCCTGGATCCGCTGAAGTTCGAATTGCATATGCTGGCGCAGTTTGCGGTCGAGCGATGCCAGCGGTTCGTCGAATAGCACAACTTCGGGCTCATTGACTATTGCGCGGGCCAAAGCGACTCGCTGTTGTTCGCCACCACTCAACTCGGTAATGTCCCGATCTGCGTATCCATCGAGCTGAACCATCTCGAGCATCTCCTCAACCGACTGTTTCCGTTTGGTCTTGTCGACACCCTTCTGTCTGAGGCCGTACTCGATGTTTTCACCGACCGTCAGATGTGGAAACAACGCGAGGTGTTGAAACACCATATTGGTCTCGCGCTCGAATGGCGGGTTATTGGTAACGTCCTCGCCGGCAAGGGTAATTGTTCCCTCTGTCGGAGATTCGAAGCCGGCGATCATCCGAAGAATCGTCGACTTTCCAGAGCCACTCGGTCCGAGTATCGAGACGAACTCACCTTCTTCAACCTCGAAGTTGGCGTCGTTTACCGCGACGAGGGAACCAAATTCTTTTCGTAGGTCGTCTATCGTTAGTGCACTCATTGTTATCTTCGCGTTCCCAGGAATGTTTTGGATATATTTGCCATTTGAGGTGCGCTAAATGTGCTTGGAAGCCCAGTTACGCCGCCTGCACTTCCGTCCAGACTTCATCATAGGCTTCTTCTACTTCGTCGGAGAGTGGAACCGAGAACTCAACGTTGTCGAACATCTCCTCACCCCAGTCGAGATCGTTGATCAACGTTTCGTCGATCTCGTCGTCCTGTGAGAGTTCGTCTCGGAGATTATTAATTGGTGGCTTGTAGTTCATGATTTTAACGAACTCACGGAACGAATCCATACTCAACATGAAGTTCGTGAAGTTCATTGTTGCGCGTGGGTTTGGTGCGTCGTCGGGAATGACGATTAGGTCGATCCCGAACAGTGATCCCTCCTCCGGGACAGTCCAGGAGACGTGATCGGCATCGTATGCGTGACGTGCGATGTTAATCCGACCGCTCGTGTGTGTCCCGACGACGATTTCCTCATTGATGAATGCCTGCATATGAGACTCGTGTTCGGTCCCGTATGTCGTCAACAGGTCCTTCTGATTGATGAGAACTTCACGAATTTCGTCGTAATCGTCGGGATCGTTCGGGTCCTGACCCGTGTACAGTGCGGCGAGCTGGCCGGGTGCAGAGGAGTAGTGGGCCATAATCGCCATCTCGTCTTCGAACTCGTCGTCCCAGAGGACGTCCCATGACGTCGGCGGCTCGTTGAAGACCTCGTTGTTGTACACGAGCGACGGGAACACACTCATCGAGTGCGGAACAGCGTAGACTCCACCATTGTCTCCTCCCAGTTCATCGATGATCGGCTGGGTGAATCGGTCATCGAGGTTGTCCCAGTTAGGGATCCGATCGTGGGGGATCTCGGCCAGATAGCCCTGGTCAGCGGCACGACTCGTCCACTCAGCTGTCGTTCCGATGTGATCGATATCGTGGTTGCCCGACTGGAGCTGTGAGAACCACTGGGTTGGCTGTGAATACCCTTCAGTGGCCGTATTGACTTCAGGATGTTCCTCCCCAAATACTTCAGTCCCCCAATCGACCCACTGGACATACCAGTTCCAGACGTTCAGTTGGCCTTCCATCTCGTCGGTAGGAACCGATTCGATGTCCATCAGATCGATGTCTTCAAGATCTTCCTCGTCGTCACCCATACAACCGGCGAGAGCGGTCACGCTCCCGGCCGTTCCTGCAGCTTTCAACAATGTACGACGGTCGATGTTACCTAAACTCATACGTCTAGGAAGTGGAACACATCTACTTATACTTTTTGCCGAAATTCAGGGTCGCGTAAAGTTAGAGGATGAGGCGTTCGACTTCAGAGTGTCTATGGCCGAAATCGAACGCCTCAGCGAAGGTATCGCGTGGATCGACTTGTCATTTGTGGAGCGAGATCGAACTCCGCGATGGGCGATTGAAGTAGGGATCCGCTGTCACTTAGCCGGTATGTCACTACGTGAGGTAAGTAAGCATCTCGAAAGGTTTGGGATCGATCGGAGCCACGTCGCTGTTCATAACTGGGTTCATAAAGCCGATCTACAGCCGATCTCGACTGTCTCAGAGGATCAACTCGCGGTTGACGAAAAGATGATCCGCCTTCACGGTCAGGAGTTCTGGCTGTACGGCGCGGTTGATCCGCAGACAAACGAGATCCTTCACGTGAGCCTCTATCCGACCGCAAATACACAGACGACGCGATGGTTTTTAACTGAGCTACACCGGCGCTACCAGCTCGATCATGTGACGTTTCTCGTCGATGACGCAGACTATCTTGGACCAGTTCTTGCTGAAGACGGGTATCGATCTCAAGTCATTCAACATGGAAATCGGAATGCTATCGAACGTGTCTTTTGGGAAATAGAACAACGAACATCATCGTTTGCGAATAGTTTCAGCCATGTCGCGCTAGAGACAGCTCAAAACTGGCTCGAAGCAGTCGCCGTCTACCACAACTCACGCCAAACTTAACGCGACCAAATTCAGTACCAATCATAATTGAGTCTGAAGCATATTTATTAAAATTGGCTATATTATATTTATACTATCATTTATTATCTGTTAGATTCTCAGAAAGTATCAACGAATAATAAATACAGGAGGATGTAGTCATTATGATAGGGTAGTGTTCAGATAAGCTGATTCCATGCGAAAGCGAACGATCTCAGCCACTCGTCAGCAGTTTCTGCTTCGGCGTTGCTGAAACAGTTTGAAAAACATATAGTTCGCCTTT
>LFFM01003218.1_pt1 | contig 10378 bp, 10 predicted proteins | sample 643131 | NCBI WGS metagenome assembly LFFM01 (sample SAMN03777445, study PRJNA286221) | soda lake metagenome | biome: soda lake; feature: Kulunda steppe; material: water; isolation source: sample Tc-Br brine of Tanatar trona crystallizer | place: Russia: Kulunda steppe | collected 2011-07 | reverse complement strand
TGTTCTGAGCACCGCCCGTTCTGGAGGACGCGAGTGCAATCCTCCTCGGGACAGCGCTTGATCAGGCCGCTCCCGCTCTGGATGTCGACCAGCGCGCCCTCGACGGCCTCGGTGTCGTCGCCGACCTCGATCTCCTCGTCGAGTTCTTCGATCGTGGTCGTGCTGTTGAGCTTCACCGAGTACTGGCCCTGATACTCGTCGGTGACGACGTTGCCGAGCCGGTAGGACTGGCCGGCTTCGAGCTCCTCGAGCTCGGATTTGGCCCATTTGGTGAACTTGATCGTCCCGCTCTCGTCGCCGAGCAGGCCGACCTGACCGACTGCGTCGCTCCGGGGCTCCCAGAGGTCCACGACTTTCGCCTCGACCATGACCCACTGTTCGGCCTCGTCGATCTCGGCGAGTTCTATCAGGTTGCTCCCGCCACCACCGCCGCCGAGCGCGTCGCGCTCTAGCCCCGCCTCGTCGAGGTAGTGGTTAGTGACGCTGCGGCGTGCCTCGTCGACCGGCACTTTGTACTCGTCGACGAGGTTCGAGAGTCGCGACTCGACGTCGTCGACATCGACGTCCAGATGGTCCGAAAACTGTTCGTGTATATCTTCCGCGTGTGTTCGAAGGTCCGTCATGGTATCTCTCGTCTCCGCTTTGTTTTCCGATGGGAGACACCCGAGAGTAGGCCGGGATCGTATATAAAGTTCCGGCCCCCGTACCGGAAGTGAAATCCACTGATGTGACCGTGTTGTGTCTGCCGTTGACGGAGTCCCATCAATGCCCGGGGTTCCGATCGGCGGCCCGATGGGTCTTAGTGTCCCGACGACCAACTTCGGCCCATGATACTGGGCGGTGGTCGTCGTGGCTGACCGCGAGCGTGTCGAGCGGTTCATCCGCTCTACGCTCCAGAACGCGGGCCGACAGGTCGCCGAAGCCAAACGGGCCTACCGTGAGGGGCAGACGACGGCACAGCTGCCTCGAGACGACGAGGGACGGGTCCGTCTAGTCTGTCGCCGCTATGCGGAGCGTCGCGCCGTTCGGCTCGATCCAGAGGGACGGCCAGCCTGTTTCGACGCCGACCATCCCGACTGTCGCGGCTGTGCGGAGGACGTACAGGATGGGATCGTCGAGACGTGGTAGCTGCCCGGAGTGAAAGTAGTTTTTGGTCGCTCGAGACGGCTGCAGTCTTCGTGTTTCGAAGCGAAGCAGTGGGGTTGCCAACGACTGTCGTGATCAGTCCCCGGACGCGGGCTGGACACCGGCCGACTCGATGTCCTTGCCGCCGACCGAGGACCGATACGCGTCCATCCCATCGTCACGCTCGATTCCAAAGTTTTCGGCGTACAGCTCCTGTACGCGGTCGTACTCCGCATCGGTGAGCGCCGGGACGTCACTGGCGCTCGCCCACGCGTCGATATCGTCTGCGGTCCGGAACGTGGGTGTGACGGTGGCAACCGAGTCGTGATAGAGTAGCCACTGGATGGCTGCCTGGGCCATCGTCCGGTCGCCGTCGCGTTCGAGGAACCGTATCTCTTCCAGTTTCTCCCAGCCGGTTTCGTACCACGCCGTCGGACGGTGTGATCGGTGGTCACCGTCCTCGAGTTCCGTCTCGGGTGTCACCTGTTCGTTGAGCAGCCCCGAGGAGTGAGGTACGCGGGCCATGATCGATGTTTCGGCGTTCTGGCGCTCGATATCGTCGACGAAGTGCATTCCCGGCCCCTGTTCGAAGAGGTTGAAGACGGTCTGGAGCGCGTCGAACTCCTGGTCGATCGCGGCTTCGCCCTCCGCGAGCCAGCCGATTGAGGGACCAAGTGCCCAGCCGACGGCGTCGACGCGACCGGACTCCTGCAGTTCCTCGAGCGTCTCCAGCACGTCCCGATCGACCTCGTCGACGTTGGCATTGTGCAACTGGAGAAGATCGACGTAGTCGGTATCGAGACGCTCGAGCGACCGCTCGATCGCGGTTTCGATCCACTCCGGGCTGACCTTCTTTGGCAGCTCACCGTGGCCAGCCTGTGGGTTGTTGTAGAAGTCGTATCCGATCTTGGTTGCGATCGTCACGTCCTCCCGGCGGTCGCCCAGTGCCTGACCGATGATCTCCTCGCTCGCTCCGTGGCCGTAGACGTCGCCGGTGTCGAAGAAGGTGATCCCCTGATCGAGGGCGTGACAGACCATCTCGATCGCCTGCTGTTCGTCGCGGTCGCCCCACCAGTCGGTCCCGACGACCCACGCGCCAAAGCCAACTTCGCTCACTTCGACGCCGCTCTCGCCGAGCGTTCTGTAGTTCATATACACCCGTTAGATGTGGGGATACTTAGCGCGTACGGATGCTGGGGATCGCTATCGTCTTGCCTACCAGCTTAATTTGATCTGTATCAAGATAGAGATTAATCTATTATGCCAGTATATTCATTATCTTGCATTCTTTATTGGAGTGCATGGAACAAATAGTAGGGGACGAAATTAACGAAACAAATTGCTCGAAGAAGGAAGCCGAACTCGATGCTGTCGATCCGGAGACAATCGCACAGCTCGACAACGTTTCCGCTTCCGATGATGCTGGCCCGTCGCCTGCCGAGTTCGAGGGGTTCGTTTCAGATGTCGATACCGAACCGGTTTCGAGCGAACCGGCCGAGGAGGTCCCGATCGACGCGTCGATGGACGAGCTCTTCGCCGATTGACATCCTCCCCGCGCTGAAGCGCGAGGCTTTCGCCTCGAACTTTCCGTACCCCCCTGCGAAGCGGTATTTATCGACCACCGGCGAACGCGGCCCGGACGAAAACCCATTTTACCTCCCGCGGCAAACCACCCGTATGACCAAGCGCCACGTCAGCCTTCCAGCGGAGGCGGAACGAGGGCTCGACGCGTTTATCGAGGAGGTTGACAGCCGCCTCGCATCCGACGAGGATACCTGCGCCATCGTCGAGGACGTGCTCGTCGATCTGCAGGGGGACCGTGCGGCCTACGACCGCTGGAAAAACGGCGGCGACGTCTCTCCGGCCGAGCGCGTCCGTCTGCAGGGATACGACCCGTGTAACTCCACGCTGGAAAGTGAGTACTACGCCGAGAAAGACGAAGAACAGTTCCAGCGCTCGAAGCATCTCCAGTGGCTCTGGCGGCAGTTCGACGCCACGCCGATGGCCGACAACGTCGAGTTCGCGCTACGCTTTCGACGGATGCTCGCGGAACACCTCTTTGCCGACTGTGGTGACAACTGTCGCTTCTTCAAGGGGATCTCGGTCACCTACGGACACAACATCGAAGTCGGGGACAACGTGGTGATACACGACGACGTGCATCTCGACGATCGGGGGAAGTTGACGATCGGGGACCGCGTCTCGATTTCGGACGGCGTCCATCTCTACAGCCACGATCACGACATCGTCGACCAGACCGAGGTACGAAACTATCATACGATCGTCGACGACGACGCACGGGTCACCTACGACGCCATGGTTCGGGCCGGCTGTCGCGTCGGCAAGAACGCCATCGTCGGCGCGCGCGGCGTCGTCCAGACGGATATCCCCGACCATCACATCGCCGTCGGGATGCCCGCCAAAAGCGTCAAGATCAAACCCGGATTCGAGGACGAGGCGGTACCGGTCGATGGCGACGATGTCAACGTCAACAGGCAAGCGGAACGGGAACTGGAGTACGAGCTACCGGATGATCTAGAGCAGTTCGACGAGTTCCAGCGCGATCTGGAGCCGGACCGGCGACTCGATCGGTAGACCGTCCGGTCGTCAGTTGAGTTGTGAGAGAAGTCTGCGGCCCGGCCGAATGGCCGGAGGCGATCAATCAGGCAACGTTGAACCCACGGTCTCTGAGGAAGTCCTCGACACGTCCGGAGTGGTTGCCCTGGAGTTCGATGAGCCCTTCCTCGACGGTCCCACCGCACGCGAACTTGGATTTCAGGTCCGAAGACAGGCTATCCAGATCCACGTCGTTGGGATCGAATCCATCGATGATCGTTACCTCTTTGCCGTATCTGCGCTCGTCAATGCGGATCTCTATCTGTTGGGATTCCTTGGCCACGTCCTCGCAGACGCAAAGCTCCTCGGGCAGCCCGCACGTCGAGCAGACTTCCGACATTACAGTTCGATGTATGCCACTATCGTATTAAACGTTGTCGGGACCAGCCGGCACAGAAGTGCCGACACCTGATCAGCGACGAAGCAGTCCACGGAGTCGACTCCGTTCGGCGGCCAACTCGTCGACCAGCTGGACCGCCGTGTCGGCATCCTCCCCCGTTATCTCTCCCCCGTACCGTGCTCGTTCGTGAATTCGGGCCACCCGTTCGATCCGCTCGTCGACATCGTCCACAGTTGCGAGGTACTCCCGATATGTCTCGGCGGGCTCCCGGTCCCGGTGCTCGTCGGCGAGCAGCAGTTCGAGCCTGAAGAATGCCCGTTCGACAGCCGCTGTCGGATCCCTATCCTTCCTTTGCCAGTGTACCTGTACGGTGCGGTGTGCGCGGTCCACATAGCCGGCTCGGTGGGCCCCCGCGGCTACACCAACGAACAGCACGACACTCAGGAGTATCGTCTCCCGTGAGGGAAGCGGGACCGTCAGTCCGTCGTCAGGCTCGTCGTACTCGTCGACGCCGGGCGACTCCTCGTCCTCTTGTGTTTCGTCTTCCTCGTCGGTTTCGTCTTCCTCGTCGGTTTCGTCTTCAGATTCCTCCTCGTCGACGGGTTCGTCCTCGCTATCCTCGGTATCGATATCCGGGTTTCCGAGCGCGCGTTCCTCCTCGATCCGGTCAGCACGAGTGTCCTCACGGGGACCGGACGGGGTCGGGTCGAAGGTGACCCAGCCTTCGTTCGGGAAGTATACCTCGACCCACGCGTGGGAGTTCAGTCCGCGGACGACGTACTCGTCGTCGCCGACGGATTGCCCGGTGGAGTAGCCGGTCGCCATCCGCGCCGGAATCCCTTCGGACCGGAGCATCGCGGTCATCGTCGTCGCGTAATACGTGCAGTATCCTTCCTCCATCTCGAAGAGGAATCCGTCGGCGATATTCCCGTCGGGTTTCTCGACGTCCAGTGAGTACTCCTTCTCGGCTTCGAGATACTGCTCGATCGCGACTGCGCTGTCGTATGGATTGTCGGCATCGGCTGTCACGTCGCTCGTTCGCTGGCCAACCCGCTCGGGCTGGTTCTCGGGTAGTTGTAGATACTGCTCCTCGATCTGGCTCGGGTAGTCGGTTCCGGCCGCACGAAGCTCGTCAGGGCCTGCATCCGGGCGCTCGCTGCGGATGCCGTAGGTGTCGCCATCGAGGAGCGACCGCTCGGAGATGACGCTGCCGTGCTCGGTCACCTGTGTCTGGGTCGTGATGTCGCCGCGGACTTCGGTGGGCTGGTTGGCCGCGGGCATCGCGTTCGTCGACGTCTCGACGCGGTAGCTCTGCACGATGGTCTCCGTCGATCCCGGCGGCCCGTCGATCGACCCGTCGTAGATGGTGCTGCCGCCGGACCGAACCCAGCCATCGCCGGTGAACGTATCGTAGGTCCCTACCCGCCAGTGTGCCGGTTCGTTGCTCTGTACCGTGAACCGAACTTCGGGTGTCAGATCGACGCTGCCCTGAATCTGTAGCTCGTCAGGCGAGTTCATCAGACTCCCTTCGACGGTGTCCGCGTCCTCACCCTCCTCCAGTCCGCCGAGGGCGCCGGGACTATCGAGTCCGAGTGGTGACCCGCTTCCGCTCGGGACGACAGTCACAGACGCCGTAAACAGAAACATTATTGCGACCAGTACGATGAGAACGTCGAGTTGTCGGACCGAACCGTCCCTGCGATCGAGTTCGCCAAAGCCGATGGCACAGGTCGCCGCGAGCACGCCGACGAGCGTCGTCATCGCCGGCGCATCCCCGGTAAGCACGAGCAGCAACAGCGCGCTCCCGCCAACGACCGTACTCCCGACGTATCGACCGCGGACTGCCAGATACCAGGACAGAAAGACCGGTGCCGGCGCGGTACCTGCCGCCCAGACCTCGGCATCGGTGATCTGAACCAGGGATAATCCCGTCAGCAGTGAGAGTGCATCGTTCAGCAGTATCTCCCACGAGCCGAGCACCGTCGCAGTCGTTCCGGGCGACATCGCGAGATACCAGCCGTAGCCGATGATCAAAAGCCCGCCTGCAAGCAACAGCGCGGTCCGTTCTGCGACGAGTTTGGCAAGGATCGTGGCGACCACTATCGATACCATCACCGTCGTAACGACCTGCGATGATTCCCCGACGACGACGGCAATGTCACGTAACACTGTCGCGTACGACATCGTCAACACGAGGATCGAGGCGAGGGCAAGATATCGGTATGCCGACGTAATCGCAACGTTGTCCGGGAGCAGCTCTCCCATCCGGGACGAACTCGTGCTCATGTGGCCTCTACCTCGCGTGCTGCTCTGCTGACCATCCCCTGCTCCGTTCTCCCCAACCGGTCATCGACTGGGTCGGTTCGTTGATCCGTTACCAGTTTTTCGAAGGCAACATCTATTTCCTCCGACCGAACTGTAACCGTCCCGTGCTCCACCAACACGAGCAGGTCGGCACGCTCCAGCGTCTCGTCGGCGGGACGCCCACTGGAAAGCCGGGCAAGTGCCGCCAGCAGTGACCGTCGGTGCTCCACTCCGGTTCCGGGGGCGATCGTCGAAGTGTGGGTTCCGAGACCGACCTCGAACCCGTCGTCGAGGAGGTGACACGAGAGGCTTGCGGCAGCCGTCGCCAGCTCGTCCGAATCACCGGTGTCACTGTCGACTGCGATACGAACCGTTTCCCGCGGGCTGTTTTCGACGTACTCGCCGACGACGAGCTCCTCGTTTGGCCGTTTTGCGCTTGCCTTCCAGTCGACGTCCCGCAGGGTATCACCCCGCTGATACTCGCGCAGATGCGCGAACTCGTCATCGCCGTAAGGTCGATCGACCGACGAGAAGACTGCTACCCCGGAGCCCGCGGGATCGAGCTGATATGCTGGCGGGTACACGAGGAACTGGTCGACAGTATCGAACCGGAATCGACGCGTGAACAGGCCCAAAATATCCGTAATGACGATATCAAGCGGACCGATGTCGTGTTCGCCCCGCTCGTCGAGGTGGATGTCATACGCGAGCGGCCCAGCGCCGATGGTCGTCGTGAGACGGTTGCCGGTGGCGACTAACCCCTCACTAACGTGGTCGTACACCGTGGCACTGATAGGCGATCCCGTCTCGATGGCCACGTCGACGGATCGATCCGTTCCGACTGTCCCTGGTTCCGGGAGCTGCCGGCCGAATTCGGGCCGATCGGCGACGCCTACCTGGACGGCGGCCACAACGAGTGTGACGAGCGCCGGCCCGACCACGGCGTTGAGTGCTCGGGGCCCGAACTCCGACGCCATGTAGATCCCGCCCGCGATCAGCGTGATCACGACAATGCCACGACGTGTTGGCCTCATGGACTGGACACCCTCATTCGACCGGCACCGATGTGAGTGCGTTCTCAACGATGTCGGTACCTGATCTGCTTCCGTCGCCGGCCCGGAGCCGATGTGACAACACGGCTGGCGCTTCGGTTTTGATATCGTCGGGCAGGACGTAATCTCGGCCGGAGAACGCAGCACGCGCCTGTGCGGCACGGAGGAGCGAGACCGTCGCTCGGGGACTGGCACCGATATCTGCATGCTTCCGCGTGTACGTCGCAAGTCGTGTGGCATACTCGCGGATTGGTGCTTCGATCGTTACCTCGGCGATCGTCTGTCGGGCCCCTATGAGTGTCGCGGTGTCAGTGACCGGCGAGAGCGATTCGATCGGATGCGTCCCGACGACCCGATCGAGCATCTCGGCCTCGTCATCCGGCTCCGGGTAGCCAAGCTGGAGCTTTTTAGTGAAGCGGTCGATCTCCGCCAGTGGGAGATCGTACGTTCGATCGGGTTCGACTGCGTTCTGTGTCGCGATCACCGTATACGGCTGTGGAAGCGGTCGTGTCTCGCCGTCTACTGTGACCTGCTGTTCTTCCATGGCTTCGAGCAACGCACTCTGTGTCTTCGGCGGGGCTCGGTTGATTTCATCGCCGAGGACGACGTTTGCGAACACCGGTCCCGGCTGGAACTCGAACTCCCGTCGCTGTTTGTTGAAGACGTTCACGCCGGTGATATCTGCGGGGAGGAGATCCGGTGTAAACTGAACGCGCTTGAACCGACAGTCGACGGATCGGGCGATCGACCGGGCGAGCATCGTCTTGCCGACACCGGGAACGTCTTCGAGCAGCACGTGGCCGCGGGCAAGCATCGTGACGACGACGTGCTCGATTACGTCGTCCTGTCCGACGATCACTCGCTTTACATTGTCGACAACCGAGGCGGCGAGCGGCTGAATGTCCTCGATCGGTACCGGCTGTACATCGGTAGACTGTTGTGCGGGCTCGAATACGTCCGGAGAGTTAGCATCCGTCATTGTCTTTCAATAGGGCTCAGACTGCAACCGCGGGCAAAGCTATGCATTGTTCGGCGCCCGGAGTAAAATCCTTTGTGACGGAATACACCAACTAGAGGGCACTAGATGTGCTCTACGAGATCACACACATCGCTGGCCGCTGCGACAATAAACGCATCCTCGTGCAGTGTGTCCTCGTCAGCAGGGAGAAAGAGCCGCTGGTCACGGTCGTCCCGATCCACTGTGACCACATCGAGCTCCGCCGGTTCGTAGCCGAGATCCTCGGTCACGTCGGGATCCATGTGGAGCCGTTCCCACTCCGTTCTCGTTGTTCCATCCATACTATCACCGATCACCGATCGGCTCCGCTGCAGTCCGCGATGCCTGTTCACACTGCGAGCCGGTACAGGTGTCTTCTGGGTTGATATTGTTGTCAGTGTTACCGGGCCCGGTGATCTCGATATCGGTGGCGTCCCACTCGCCGCCGTGATGGCCGATCGCAGGTAGTTCGTCGCTTTCGTTGTAGATGCGTGTGTCGGTGATTACACCACTACCACCCCCATCGCGCGGGTTGATCTCGACCGGGGCGTACGGGAGCTCGTTGTAGACATCGCAGTCGCGAATCGTGATGTCGGCGCCCTGGTCCGACGTTCCTTCGCGAACCCAGATTCCCCGCATATTCGTTCCGATATCGTTGTTACTCCAGCGTCCATCGCCGTGAGACTGATCTAAGACGACGGTGGCCCCTTCAATCGTGGAGTTGGTGCCACCGATGCGAACGTTAGCGATATTGTTGTTCCTGTACAGCCCGCCGATCACGTTGACTTCGCCGTCGTTACCTTTGGAGTTTGCCGGCGCGCTCCCGTAGAGGCCGTTATCGGCAAAGCCCTCCAGCCAGCAGTCTTCGAGCGTAACGGCGCCCGTGTGCTCTGGGCGGACGAAGACACCCTCCCCGTGATCGTTGCTGCCGTCAGGTCGCGCGATACGCCGGAGTGTCACCTCGTTCCCCTCTGCTGCCTGAACCGTTATGTTACCGTTACCACCGGCGATGCCGCGCCAGACGATATTGTCGAGCAGGACGTCGCCACCGTTTGCCGCGATCACCTCGGAGAAAGTATAGCCATCGCCGTGATCGAAGACGACGTCGCCGAACTCACCCTCGCCCCTGACGGTAACATCCGCGTAACCATCTCCTAACCCGCGGGTGAACGCACGAGTCGAGTAGTCGTACCTGCCGGCCGGAACGACGATTTCGGCTCCATCCTCGATATACTCCGAGAGCCACGAGCCAGCATCGTCACCCTCTTCCATGCCCTCTTCCCCGAGGTCGATTACGTCCGAGTCAGTGTCGGTCTGGTCAACCTCGTATCCCCCGGTTTCTTGGGTCGGTAACGGTTCAGCCGATGCGTTCGGTGTGCCCGATCGTCCTAACAACGCCGACGCGCCGAGCAACACCCCGCCGCTGCCGAGACCGGTGAGGTACGATCGGCGGGTAAGCTCTGTTAAACTCGGTTCGTCGGTAGGACTGTCATCTACCATACCCGGGTAAGATCGGAGTATGGTAAAAGGGGTTTTCGCGGCATAGCGAGACATGCCCCGAACTCCAATGGTTCTTACCGTGAATTAGCTACGGATAGCTACAGACAAGTTACGGTCAACCGACCCGATCGGTAAACGTACCTGCCCGATCGCGTGCTGAAAACCGGCGCGCGAAGAAAGCACCTACTCGGAGTATTCGGTGTCTACTGTTAGCTAATTTCAGGCGCTAAGCCCCCTTCCTCAAAGAGCAACGCAGGGAGGAAGCGACCGAGTAGCGTTAACGAGAGCAAGCTCTCGTTCGCACACCAGAAATCTCATAGTACCTCAGGGAAGATACTGAATAGCTGGAGCTAATTGCGGGTAGTATGGTTGGTCGTGAGAAAGAGGTCGTGAAGCACCTCAGTAGGGAAGATTTAGATCGACTTCAAGCTGAGACTGACAATC
>LFFM01003217.1_pt1 | contig 10382 bp, 11 predicted proteins | sample 643131 | NCBI WGS metagenome assembly LFFM01 (sample SAMN03777445, study PRJNA286221) | soda lake metagenome | biome: soda lake; feature: Kulunda steppe; material: water; isolation source: sample Tc-Br brine of Tanatar trona crystallizer | place: Russia: Kulunda steppe | collected 2011-07 | reverse complement strand
TCGTCGGATCGGTCGTCGGTGCGATCGAGACTGCGTCGAACGATAGTAGTTGCATTACGTTATCTGGTTCGTTCTGAAACCTATATATTCGTTCGGCGACACGAAGGAAACCACCTGACATCGGTGTTACCGTCGGACGAGCGGGCCACCGAACGGCTTAAACCGCCGAGCGGCGTACTCTCGACCGGCAGAGGAAGCCCGGTTCCCGTGGGTTCGGCGGCAGTCGCCGCCCGGCCCATGAGGAAAGTCCCCCCACCCTCCGGGCAGGTGACCGGACGCAAGTCCGGGGCGGGAGACCGCCGGCACTGGAACAGAAACGAGACCGCCCGCTCCGACCGATGAGGCGCGTTCGGCCGTCGAAACGGCCGGCGTCGTTCGCAGGTGACCCTGCGAACGAGCGAACCGACCCGAGAGGGAAGGGAGTTAACCCGCCGAGGGTCGAGGTGGTCGTCGTCGCCTTCGGGCGGAGGCGGCCGCCGCTTGCTCGCGGCTTCGGCCGCGCGCCGACGAGCGGGAACGGATGGAACGGCGAATCCTCACCGGTGCAAGCCCGTCGCAACTGGTAGCCCGGAGACGCGGCGGGCGCTTAGCCGAATGTCGGGACGAACAGAAGGGGGCTTACTCTCCTCAGCCGTTTTCACGTGCTCGAGCCGTCGCTCTCGAAGCCCGCTTCGAACCAGAAGCGACCGTTTCGCTGGATCGTCTCGCCGTCGAGTTCGATACGGGACGACTCGGAGAGATCCGAGATCAGGTCGACGTGAACCGCCGACTCGTTGCCGGATTCGCCCTCCGGAAGGGTGGCCCCGTAGGCCCGCCCCAACGCGAGGTGGACGGTGTCGCCCATCTTCTCGTCGAAGAGGATGTTGTCGGTGAACCGGTCGATGTTGCGGTTCATCCCGAGACCCAGCTCGCCGAGTCGCCTCGCGCCCGCGTCGGTATCGAGAACGGACTCGATCGCGGCTTCGCCCTGACGGGCATCGAACTCGGTCACCTCTCCGTTCTCGAAGACGAGGCGAACGCCCTGAACCCGCCGGCCATCGATCGTCATCGGCACGTCGAAGAACACCTGCCCCTCGGTGTCGTACGGTGCGGTAAAGACCTCGCCGGACGGGAGGTTATGCGAGTCGTAGGCGACCGACGCAGCGGAGTTAACCGCCGTCCGATCCGCGATCGACAGCGTCAGGTCGGTGTTCGGTCCGTCGTCTCGTTCCGTGACGATTCGGAGGGTTTCGCCGCCGTCTAGCTTCGATTTGACGTTCGCCATCGTCTCCGCGAGCGCCTCCCAGTCACAGAGAATCGCGTCATAGACAAAGTTTTGATACTCCTCGTAGGCCATGCCGGCCTGCTGGGCGAGGCTTCGGGTCGGGTGGACCGTCGACACCCAGTCGGTCGCCATCCGCGCCTCCCGAACCTCGGTTCTCGCCCGCGCGTACGCCTGTCGGGTGTCGGTGTCCACGTCGGCTGTCGCGGCGGTGTTCCGCCCGCCGCCCAATCTGAGATACGCGTCGGCGTTCTCGAACAGCGCGAGTTCGCCCGCTGCGACCTCGAACTCGCCGTCGTGAGCGTTGAGGTACGCCCGCGTGACTTCGTCAGAGCCGTACGTCACGAGCGGGGTCGCGCCGATCTCTCCGAGCCGTTCGGCGACGGCGACCGCGAGGTCGTGGGCCCCCTCGGCGACGGAGACGATCACGTCGTCGCCCGGTTCGATCCGCGCGCTCCACTCGATCAACACCTCGGCGTGTTCGCGTACTCGGTCGTCCATGCGTAGTGTTCGAAGCGGGGAGGTTTATAAGCCAGCGCTGGATGATCCGGGGGGATCGACGCTACGAGTCGTCCGGTGCGGGGATCAGGTCCCGGTGACGGAAGACGACCGGCAGCACCTCGCCGCTCGATTCGTCCTCCAGACGGTAGGCGGCGGCGTCCATCTCCCGCTGTCTGTCGGCGTCGTCCTCGCTCCCGTCGTCCGGTTTCGGGGTGAACACGTGGACGACGCGACAGTTCGTTCCTTCGTAGGAGCTTTCGGCCCCCTCGTCGGCGAGGCGGACTCGAACGCGGTCGTCGACGGCGTAGGGCTCTGCGGGGGGCGTCGGATCGGCCATTCTCGTCTTAGGAGTTGTGCCGAGAAGGGTAATTTCTTGTTATGTGGAGCGACAGGACGTGACGGGGTCCGCGATCCGAGAGACATCGCAAGGGCTGATCGTGGGTAACTCGATCGAGCGCTACCCGATCCGTCCGCCGAGTGCTTATACACCAACAGTCCGAAGAGACTGTATGAGTATATCTACCAAAGTCGCGTCGCTCATCACCGATGCACCCCTCAGCGCCCGCCTCGCCACGTCGGTCGACGACCGACCACACGTCGCCACGGTTTGGTACGGGTATCGAGAGGGTGTCCTCTATTTCATCACGGGCGGACGGAAACTCGCGAACGTGCGAGAGACCCCCCGTGTCGCCCTCTCTATCGAGAAGACCGTCCGCGGCGACGTGGAGTGAAACGTCACCGTGCGCGGCACGGCAACCGTCCGCAAGGACCCCAACCGGATCGAGCAGGCCTCGGAGTGGATATACGACAAATACGACGACGACGATGAATCGGAGAGGCACGAGAGACCGACGGCGGGGAATCCAGCGAGGAGCAACCGGAGGCCGCATCGAAACTGTGGAACGTCGCCCGCTATCACTCCCAACAAGAGTGGGACGAAATCGGCGAGATTCCGTCCGAAGCCGACCTCAAGCGTGAATTAAAAAACCACGAACGCTACAGTGACCTGCATTCGCAGTCAAGTTCGTTCGAGACGGCGGAGCCGTCTCGTGATGCCAATGAGCTTCGCTCATTGAGCACAGCGCGTTCTCGAAGAGCTCGCTGAGGCGTTCAACGGCTGGTTCAAAAAGCGGAAAACGGCGACGCCGACGCGAATCCACCCGGCTATCGAAAACGAGGCGACACCCACCCACGATCCACTGTGACGTGGAAGCAAAACGGCATCAAACACGACTCCGAACACAGCCGACTCCGTCTGAGTAAGGGATTCAACCTCAAGAACCACCGCTCGGATTTCATCCTCGCAGAGTACGAAACACAACCAGACGTGACTGTAGAGAACATCCAGCAGGTCAGAGCCGTGTGGAACGGCGACCGTTGGGAACTCCACCTCGTCTGCAAGGTCGAAATCCCTGTCGAAGACGTCCCTGGCGACAACACCGCTGGTATCGATCTCGGCATTAACAACTATCTTGCCATCGCCTACGACGATGGTGATACTGATAGGGATTATCGTAGCCAACCAGAGGTTTCGAAGCCCGCCCTTCGGCACTGTCTCTCAGTTCTTCACAGGAAAAGTATGAACTTCTACGATAATCCCTATGAGTTGTATCCGGGGAACGTGCTGAAACAGGACAAACATTACTTCACCCGCGATGAGTACGATACCGAAGGTGAAGACGGCCCGTCTAAGCGTGCGCTCGGCGCTCAACAGAAGCTGTCCCGACGGAAAGACCACTTTTTGCACACACTCGCCAAACACATCGTCGAACGGTGCATCGACCACGAGGTTGGTCGTATTGCCATCGGTGACTTAAGTGAGATTCGTGAGGACGAAAACGGCGACTCTCGAAGTTGGGGCAAGCGTGGGAACAAGAAGCTCCACGGATGGGAGTTTGACCGCTTCACGAATCTGCTCGAATACAAAGCGGAGGAATACGGTATCCTCGTTGACCGTAAGAGCGAGCGAGACACGTCGAAGACGTGTTCGTGTTGTGGACGGAAGCGTGACGCAAACCGTGTGAAGCGTGGGTTGTACGTCTGCGATTCGTGCGACGTAGTGATGAACGCAGATGTGAACGTTGCAGTGAACATTCGCAGAAAGATAACTCAGAATCCCCCGACGGGGGATATGAGTAACGGTCGTTTGGCACGGCCAGTAGCCTACCTGTTCAATCAAACTTCGGGGCGTTTCGCACCGAGCGAACAGGTGGGTTGCAAACCGTAATATCCAAACGCTCGGGAATCCTCGCGCTTCAGCGCGGGGAGGATGTCAAGCGTATAAGATCCGGTCGTCGAGATCAACGTCGTCGTACGCGTCGAGCGTCGCATCGATCCGACGCACGAGTTCGCCGATTTTCATCCCGTGCTGTGAGGCGAAGACGATCCCAGCGTGGTCGACATCCGCCGTCTCGACGAGAGCCAAAAAGTCGTCGTCGAACGTGAGGATGAGCCAGTCGCGTTCCGCCGCATACTGAAGGTGTTCTCGATCTGTCGCACCAAGCGTTCCCTCGTCAGAAACCGTCGTTATATCCCATCCGCGCCTCCGCAATCCATCGACAACGGGGAGCCACACGTTTTCGTCGGCATAGAGCCGATTCATGCGGGGCGTTCGGCAGGTTCGGCACCATTCCGACTCCGAAATTCGTCGATATGGTCGTAGTAGTATGCTAACGCCGAGTGTACGTCGGAAAGCGATAGCGCGGGATACAGTTCCACGATTTCGTCGGGTGAGTAGCCGCTGTGTTCGTAGGCACTCGCGACGTTCCAGACGCGAATCCCCGTTCCGGCGATGGTCGGGGCTCCGTCGCTGTGGTCCGGGTCGCGGACGATTTCGGTCATAGATACTACTTGTGTCCTGTGGTATTTAAACGCGGGGCAGAAGTGTACGATAGAAGATATCAGACTCCCGTGTGCTGCCTCTCAACTGCCCCTCCACGATCCCCTCGTCGGTCGATCCGTACAACGACGATCCCGTCGATCAACCGATCGGTCGTCTCGATCTCCGCCTCCCCCCGCGCGCTCCGTCGCATGTAGATACCCCTCAGCGCCCACCTCGCGACGTCGGCCGACGACCACCCCTGCGTGGTGCGGCCACCGTGACGGCGTTCTCTTGTTGGCCGCCGGCGCGTCTCTCTGACGAGGACGCGTCGAAACGCGACATAACACGGGGAGGATGACGCCGTCGCGTCGGTTTCGATCCGATGGCTCTCTCAGTCGGCCTCCGCTCGGACGTGAACGTCGCTTCGGGTCACGGTCACCAGACACCCGTTGTAGCGGAACGAGATCGAGCTGTCTTCGATGGCGCTCTCGCTTCGGCCGTCGATCAGTTCGTTCACGTGCTCGGGATCGATCGTATCGTACAACGGGTCCAGATCGAGGATATCCGTATCGGTCAGCGTCGCGACAGCGCGGACGACGACTTCACTGGGTCGGTCGTCCTCGCCGATCTCGCAGACGATGGTCTCACGCCGTGTCGTGGGGTCGGTCTCCGCCTCGCCGTCGGTGTTTTTGTCGGTCATTGGTACGAGTGGAGTTTACCTCGGAACTCCTCGCTCTGGTAATCGAGATGGTCGAGCCGCGGTCCGAGCAGTTCGCGCACGAGAACGACGAGGGGATTCTCCTCCCCGGTTCCCACGAGCGCGGTCTCCCCCGGGGCCGCACCTTCGGACGGCGGTTCCTCGAGGACCGAGAGCATGACCTTTCGGCGATCCATGAGAATGAGCCGTCCCACTCGCGGATAGGTCGGCGTATTGAGCCAATCGAGCTGGGGCTCCCACACCGCGGCTTCCGGGAGTCCCTCTCGACTGAGTTCACGGACCGTCTCGTTCTGCGATCCGATCGAGATGTTCACCCCGCGGTTGAGCGCGCGTTCGCCGTGACGGACGCACTCGTCTTCGAGGAGGTCGGCGGTGACGTATAAGGTGAACAGTTCCTCCTCGGCTTCGTCGGCCAGTTTCCGCGCGTATTCGAAGGCCGAATCGAGCCCTTCGATCACCCCTACGTCGCCCTCTTCGCTGATAGCTCCGAGGCGTGTCACCAGCGTTTCGAAATGCCCCTCGTCCCTCCACTCCACCTCGGATGCCACGGGTGGTTTCGGGGAGACGAGATTCGTCTCGGGATCGTATTCGACCAGATCGACTTCCGCTAGTTCCGGTAACCGATGGTGGTGAAGTTCGAGAGACGTCCTGTCGAGTCTGTCGTCGTAGGTCTCCGAAGTGACGACGTCCACGTCGCGACCCACGAGCCGATCCGCCAACTCCTCCAAGCGGATCGCGCCGTCCGCCTCGGCGAGGATGTCGCGTATAGCGCGGTTCCGAACATCACAGAGGAGTTCGAGTTGATCTTCGGTGCGTGGGTCGAGCTGCATGGTATACGATACCACTCCAGCGGGTTAACGATTTCGCGGGGAAAACCCGCTCATTCGGGGCTGTCGGACCATGCGAGATGTTTTTCGTGGCTACCGATGAGGCCGGTTCTCGCCCCGGTATCCGCTCTGTCTGTGAAACTACTCCCCGACCGTCTGTTCGACGATCTCGATCTCCTCGTCGGTCAGCCCGTACAAGTGCTCGATCAGGTCACGACCGATTCCAGTACCGTCCGGAGTTTCGATTCGACTTCAGACGCTTGTAGGATGCGGATCGATCGCTGTTCGTCGAGCGATGCCGTCTCAGTTTCGTCAATGTCTTGGATGACGAGCAGTCCGTTCCAGCCGGAGCCGAAATACGCCGTGTCGTCTTCGAAGACGAACTCGTCACCTTGCCTGAGGAACGCGAGGTATTCGAGCGTCTCTTTAATACCTGATCGAATCGTCTGTGGGTTCGTCGAATTTTTGATTTCGGTGATGAGGTACTCCTGACGATCGTCGGCATCGATTTCGAGAACGATCACGTCGGGGCGGCCCGTCGTCCGTCGGAATTCGTCGTTCTCGAAATACGTGGAAAGCACTTCGTGCGCTTCGCGCTGAACCATCTCACTTCTCGTTAGCTCAGCCCTGTCTTTTTCGAAGTTTTCGGGGATGAAAGACAGACCTCGGTTTCTGGCGGAGTTATCGTGATAGAGCGTTATCTCGGCGTCGTCGTCGACCATCCGGGCGACAGCCTGTGAATCCGAAGCGATCGTCGAGAGGACGAACGAGTCCTCGCGGAGCGATTCGATCGCGGAGACGAAGCGGAACAGAACGTATAACTCCAAGAGCGTCTCCTCGTCGTCGGGAGTGATCGCCGTCTCTTCGAGCAGTTCCGCGATCGCTTCGGGATCGGCGTCTTGACTCCGCTGGTAGGAGCGAAGAAGCGATGCCGCCTCCGTATATAAGGGCGTTCGAGCAGCCTCGGCGCGTTGAAACATCCGACCGGTCGGCTCATACGTTTCAGGGTCGCGAATCCGTTTGACGTGGACGTTCCGTTCGAACGTTCGGCGCATGGTATCGACGAGTTCGAGATTCTCCCGCCAGCGGTCCGTCACCCACTCGTAGTCGGCGCGCAGATACTCTTTGCAGTCCTCTAATGTCTTATAAATCAACGCGAGCAGCCGTTTCAGCACGATATTTTCGGCGATATCGTAGCTCTCGGAGCGATCGTCGCAGACGAAAAGCGCACGGTTATGCGGATTCGTAGAGTATCGCTGTTTCACCGTCGACGGCCAGTCGATCCGGCCATCGATGCTTCCGCGGGAAACGACCGTCGAGGTTTCGGTTTCGGTTTTGACGCTTCGGAGTCGATCGGGAAGCGTCTCGACGAACTCGACGACGTCCGGTTTAAGTATAAAGTGTAATCGGACGAGCGTTTCGAAATCGTCGAAGCGCTCGTCAAGGCCGTCCGGTTTGAGTTCCGCCGCGATGTGACGCTCGGGAAACGATCCGTGCATTACGTACGTGAGGATGTCCCGAGACAACCCGGAAACGAGTTCGTCTCTATCCATCGACGGTCACACCGAGAACGTCACCCGCCAGTCGATACAGCCGATCGCGATCGACCGCGTCGGTAGATGCGATTCGCGAGACGATCCGTCCCCGGTTCGGAACGCCCTCTAACTGCGGGAAGACGTAACTCGCGACGGCACCCGAGAGAGCCGCTCGCCGATCGATATCGCGCTCGTTGACGTGGGAAAGGAGATCCTTTATAATGGCGGGACCGACGTTACGCCCGTCCTCGGTGGCGTTGATCGCGAACCAGATGGAGCCAACGTCCCGAAGCGTCGCATCGCCAGCGTCGATCCCCCACACATCGGCGTACGATCGAACGAGTTCGCGGCTCGCCTCGGAGTCGGACGGGATTTCAGGAGCATCAACGTGGATAAACGCGAATCGACGCATAAACGCGTACGAGAGTTCGTATAACGACGTCTTATCGTAGGAGTTCATCGTCGCGAAGATCCGCCATGATTCGGGGACGACGTACTGATGGGTGGCCAGTGAGCCATCGAACTCGGACGCCGGGACGATTTCGATCTCTTCACCGTCACGTCTGTACGGCAACTGAACCGATTGGCCCGAGAGAAGTGTGAACAGTTGGCCGAACGATTTGTCGATATCGGCGCGGTTGATTTCGTCGATGACGAGCAGTTCGTTCCGCTGTGATCCGTCTTTTTTGAACCGCCGAAGGACTTGGCCCGGTTCGAACGAGAGGTTCTCGCTGTCGGATTCACCGGGCATGTATCCGCCGACCGTTTCGAACGTCGACCAATCAGCCGTCGCAGTCGTGAGTTGCTGTCCAGTATAAATCTCGGGGTACTCGTTATTTAAATACAAACAGAGAAGGCGGGCGAGTTCCGTTTTGCCCGTCCCCGGCGGGCCCGTGAAGATGAGATGTTTGCCAGCGTTTAAGGCGGCGGATATTCCCTCGACCAGTTCTTCACGCTGCTCATCGCTGAAGTGCAGAGAGTCGAAGATCGAGGCCGGAAGATCGATCGACGGTTCGGTGTATATATCAGGCACGGAAGTGTCGTCGAACGTCGTCTGTTCACCCGGAAGATCGTCGGCCACGGAATCAGCATGAATCAGATTTTCGACGGAGCCGTATCGACCGCGAATCCCACCGACTCCGAGGTCGTTCAGCGGACTGAACCCCATAGTATACGAGATATCGTGACCGGCAAGCTCGTGGATTTCCTCGGCGTCGATGTCCGTCTCGATTGGCTCTTTTAGATAAATGATACAGATCCACGGTTTGCCGTCCTCGTGATTTGGCCATATCTCGCGCCCGAGCGACTCGTTTCGTTCGGTCGAGATGACCTCTGCCGCGTGATCGTACCCCCCGTCTTTATAAAATAAGAGATAGTCACCGGGGTCGATCTTGCGCCACGTTCCCGAAACCGTCTCTTTCGTCCCCCACATTCGCACAGTCCCCCCGGACGGATGTGAATCCGAATAGGCGGTGACGTCCGACTCGGGAAGCCCGTCGAGAACGGTTCGTTGAAAGTTCTCCTGGGCGGCGGCGTTCCCGTACGGAGCGAGAAAGATAGATGGGCCGTCGTATGCCATTGTCTACCGCTGTCCCGTGGAGAGTATAAAAGTATGCGATGGGGGTGACGTTTATCAACGAAAACGAACGGAAACACCCTCGATGCTCTCGAAAAAGCACCCGTCAGCCCGTTGTCGACACTGCGGTTCGTCGCTGTATTACGGGGTTAAAAGGGAAGCGACGGGATGGAAAGTCCAGTACTGCTGTCCGCCGCCGGACGGCTGTGGACGGGAGCTTTCGTTCGGGCGAGTTGGAGATGGATTGAACAAAATCGAGAACGTGTATAAACGGGCGGCTGATAGGGATTATCGTAGGAGTTCATAATTCTCCTGTGAAGAACTGAGAGACAGTGCCGAGAGGTGGGCTTCGAAACCGCTGGGTGGCTACGATACTCCCTATGAGTTGGGAAACGGATTAAAACGAGATTGATCGGTTAAAAGAGACTTGCGGCTGGTCGATAGCGGAAAGCGCCGAACCAATCGAACCGAAAGATATCGCGCGGTTGGAAGTCGGCTAACCATCTCAAAGATATCGCGCGGTTGGAAGTCGGCTCAATCATCCTACGCGCATGTACGCGAGTCAAGCCGGGTGAGTTACCGCGCGTCCGGACGTATTCGTGAGATGCCCATAGCCGTTCCGGTAGTCACGACTGGAGAAGTGTTCGGTCGCGTGCGGTCCCCCTGGGTTATGCGAGCTCTCGTCGCCACTCGGAGGTTCCAGCGCCCGAATTCCTCGGCGGGAACCTATGAACGCCGACGATACTCCCTCTCAGAGCTCCTCTAAGTGTTCGATCCCCTGTTTCGAGACGTTCGCCTCGGTGATCTCTTCGGGCATCCAGTCGGGGCTGTCGTCGGGGGCCGTTTCCTCCCACGCCCAGCCGTCGTAGATGTGGACTTTCTTCGTTCCTTTCTCGCGGAGTCGAAGCTCCGTTTGATCCGCATCGTCTTCGCTTCCCGCCGGGTCGAGCCGGCGAGCCGCTTTGAGCGCCGCCTGCCGCGGGGTTCGACCCGAAAACACGCTCGATTCATCGCCGCCGTTCTCGCGAAGCGCGAAGTTGCGCTTGTCGTCGTCTGTTGCCATGGTATCTTCTACTCCGTGTGATTTCTGCACATACGTCAATATAAATATATCCCCGAAACGACCGTCATGACACGGTTTTG
>LFFM01003216.1_pt1 | contig 10391 bp, 12 predicted proteins | sample 643131 | NCBI WGS metagenome assembly LFFM01 (sample SAMN03777445, study PRJNA286221) | soda lake metagenome | biome: soda lake; feature: Kulunda steppe; material: water; isolation source: sample Tc-Br brine of Tanatar trona crystallizer | place: Russia: Kulunda steppe | collected 2011-07 | reverse complement strand
GCGGTGGGTGTCCGGTAGTCGAACGGGCAACGAGAGATGGTCACTCATCAGCAGTCACCTCGGTTTCGACTGCGTTGACGACCTGCTGCTTTTTCGATGACCTCATCCCGTAGAGTTTGCCGGAGAAACTGGCGACGAGCTTGATGAGGTCATCGACGAGTTCTTGCTGTGCGGTTTTGTCCGTCTCGTCTTCGACGACAGTGATGGTGACGCCGTGGTGGTCGAAGAGGCGTTCGAGATAGGAGAAGCCAAAGCGGGTGAGTCTGTCATCGTAGGTGACGAGGACGCGTCCGAAGTCCGCATCTGGAGTCTCGTCGAGAAGGGTGTTGAGACCACGCCTGTCTTCGTTGAGGCCGCTGCCAACGTCGGTGTAGGTGGTTTCGACCGTCCATCCGTTGTCGTGTGCGTAGTCTCGGAGACGGTCAAGTTGACGGTCAAGATCGCCGTTGTCTTTCTGACCGTGGCTGGAGACGCGAGCATAGAGAGCGACGTGGTCGCGGGGGCGAGCATCACCAGCGAGGCGGAGGAGTTCGCGGTGGGGGATGCGGCGGTCGCCGCCGGGTGTCCGGGTGTAGTCAAGGTCGCCGCTTCGACACCACCGTTTGACGGTTTCGGGGTGGACGCCGAGTTCCTCCGCGAACTCGCCGATTGCGTACGACCGTGGCATCGTCTTGTTGCTAATTGTTGCTTACTACTGCTTAAAGGTTCGGAACTCAGAAACAGTTACAAACCCAGAACAGAAGCGACATTGCACCACGTTTCACAGCCAGATATATAGTAGGAGGGCTCCCGTGCTCGGAGAGCGCGGGGATGATCCGTGCGTCCACACGTCTCCGGGGAGGACGACGCATTGCAAAAACGGCCGCCGCAACGTCGATTCGCCGCCGTGTCTGACGCGGTTTTATTTCGACCCGAAACGTAGGGAATCGGCATGGTACTTCGCCGGATCGCGTTCACGCCGCTGTACTATCTCGCGGACTGGGTCGACGACAACCCGGTGAGCGCGGTCGGCGTCCTCGTTGCGGCGGGATCACTCGCCGTCCTCGTCGCCTCCGTTTCGCTCGGCGGAGCCGCCGAAACCGGCGGGCTCGCTTTCGACGCGGAGACGGCCGAAACCCTCGTCGAGGCCGCGCTCGAACGCCCGGCGTACCTCGCTGGCACCATCATCGGGCTCGCTGTCCTCCTGTTTTATAACGGCTGACGCCGCCTCGCCTCAATTCGTCGCCGCCTCGATCGCCTGATCGAGATCCCCGATGATCCGGTCCGTGTCCTCCAGCCCGACCGACAGCCGGACGAGGTCGTCGGTGACGCCGCTGGCCGCTTTCTCCTCATCGGTGAGCTGTTGGTGGGTCGTCGATCCCGGGTGGATGATGAGCGTCTTCGCGTCCCCGACGTTCGCCAGCAGGCTCGCCAGTTCCGTCGATTCGACGGTTTCCTTGGCCGCCTCGTAGCCGTCCTCCAGCCCGAAGGTGATCATGCCGCCGTAGCCGCCGTCGAGATATTCGGAGGCCTCCGCGTGGGTCTCGTGGCTCTCGAGGCCGGGGTAGGTGACCCACGAGGTCGCGGGGTGGTCCGAAAGGAACTCCGCGACCGCCATCGCGTTCTCGCTGTGGCGTTCCATCCGCATCGGCAGCGATTCGAGCCCCTGGATCGTCGCCCACGCGTCGAAGGGGGCCTGCTGGTTGCCGAGGTCCCGGAGCCCGCGGGTTCGGGCGGCGTAGGCGAAAGCGGCGTCGCCGAACGTCTCGGCGAAGTTGATCCCGTGATACGCCGGATTGGGCTTTGCGACTTCGGGGAAGCGCTCGGCGTGTTCGGCCCACGGGAAACTGCCGCCGTCGATCAGGATGCCGCCGACCGTCGTCCCGGAGCCGTGGATCCATTTGGTCGTCGAGTTCCAGATCAGATCCGCGCCGTGCTCGATCGGCTGACACAGCGCGGGCGTGGCGAACGTGTTGTCGACGAACAGCGGCACGCCGGCGTCGTGGGCGATGTCGGCCAGCCGTTCGAGGTCGGGTGTCACGAGGGCGGGGTTGCCGATCGTCTCGCAGTGGACGTAGGCGGTGTCCTCGTCGATCGCCTCCTCGTAGGCCTCATAATCGAGCGTGTCGACGAACCGTGTCTCGACGCCGCGGCGCTCGACCGTGTGGGTGAGATACGTGTAGGTGCCGCCGTACAGCGACGACGCGGAGACGATGTTGTCGCCCGCGCTCGCGAGGATGAATGTCGCGAGGTCGAACGACGCCATCCCCGACGACGTAGCGAGGCCGGCGATCCCGCCCTCCAGCGTCGCCAGCCGCTCCTCGAGGACGGCGTTCGTCGGGTTCATGATCCGCGAGTAGATGTTCCCGACTTCGCGGAGGCCGAACAGGTCCGCCGCGTGCTCGGCGTCCTCGAACTCGTAGGAGGTCGTCTGGTAGATCGGCGGCGCTCGCGCACCCGTGGTCGGATCGGCCTCTTGGCCGGCGTGTAACGCGTTCGTGTAGAGGTCGTCTCTGTCGAACATGTAGTGGAGACGCACGCTCGACGGTGTTAACTCCTGCCTTCGCCGACAACTGTGGCCGGTATACGTGACGCGGTGATCACTATCCATCGGGTCACTGCCTCGACGATCGGTTGCGCGCGGCCCCGATCCGATACGTCCGAATCCGGCGCAACAGGAGCCGCCAGACCCCGATCGCGACCGCCGCACCCGTCGCGTTCGAGACGAGGTCCCGAACGCTCGCGTGTCGGTGCGGGAGCGTGGTCTGGAGGAGTTCCATCGCCGCCCCGACGCCAAAGGCGACACAGAAGACGATCCCCAACACCTGCCAGTCCGGGCGAGGGCTGTCGGCGAGAGCGTATCCGAGGACGAGCGCGAAGCCGGCGTAGGCGAGCAGATGGAGATACCGTCCGATCGGGAACAGCCCGAGCGGGCCGAGTTGTGTGACCCACTGCGGTAGCGGGACGATGGAGAACACGACGATGAGGACCATCGTGCCCGCCACCAACGCGTACCGGAGCCACTTCGGGATCAACGGGAATTTCGGCACGGACGAGGGCTGTGGGGGAGGTTTCAAAAATACCGGGGGAGGCTCTTGTATTCGCAGGGTCAGTATGAGCGATGACATCCTCCCCGGCGTGAACGCCGCCGTGAACGGCGGGATTCTCTCGCTGAATCAAGACAGCGCACACATCTGACGGTGATTTTATATAACGGTTCCACGTATTGTTGATGCATGACAACATACCTCGTTGGGACGGACGGCGAGGCGGCGAGCGACGCGATCGGTGACCATCTGGTGGGGGAGATCGACGAGGACGACCGCGTCGAGGTCGTCCACGTCCTGACCTCCGACGGCGATCGACGGGAGGGGGAGGCGGCGCTCGAGCAGCTGGCGGCCCAGTTAGCGGAAACCGGGGGAGCTATCGAGACACAACAGCTCGCTCGGGGGCGCGATCCCGCGGAGGAACTCCTCGCACACGCCGAGAAGGTCGACGCGGACCACATCGTGACCGCGCTCCGACGTCACTCCCGGACGGCGCGTATCATCTTCGGAAGCGTCTCGCACTCGCTGCTCCAGCGGGTCTCGATCCCGGTTACGCTCGTTCCGCTGCCCGAGTATCAACCCTCGGAGTGACGGCGGTGCCTTCGCCGCGTCACTCCGAAAACAGGCTCGTGTGAACCGGGGCGAACTCGTCGCCCGTGTCCGTTTCGGCGGTGTCGGAGACCGCCTTGCCACTCACGCCCTCCTCGAGGAAGTCCGCGACCGGCGGTCCGACGCGGTCGGGTTCGACGAGGAAGGCGTCGTGGCCGTGATCGGAGTCGATGACGTGGTGGGCGGTGTCGGCCTCCGTCGCCCGGAACGCCCCCGCGAGCGCCTCCGATTGCTCGACTGTGAAGTGCCAATCGCCGGTAAAGGATATCAGGAGGGCGTCGCCGTCGAAGGCGGCGAGCGCGTCGGCGTCGTCGTCGTACCCGGAAGCGAGGTCGTAGTTGTCCATCGCCCGCGTCAGATAGAGATACGAGTTGGCGTCGAAGCGGGTGGCGAACTTCTCGCCTTGGTAGTCGAGGTAGGATTCGACCTCGCGGTAGGGAAAGAACCCGGATGCGGGGTCCATCTCGAACGTCTCGCGGCCGGCGTCCATCCCGGCCGAGCGTCGGCCGAACTTATCCGCCATCGAGGACTTCGAGAGATACATGACGTGGCCGATCTGTCTGGCCAGCGCGAGTCCGTTCGTCGGGTGATCGTCGCCGTAGTAGTCACCACCCGCCCAGTTCGGGTCGGTCACGATCGCCCGGCGGGCGATCGCATCGAGGGCGAGACACTGCGGATCGAGGCGGGCCGCCGCGGCGATGACGACCGCGCGTTCGACGTGGTCGGGGTGTCGTTTCGCCCACTCGAGAACGTTCATCCCGCCGACGGAGCCGCCGACCACGGCGTGGAGGTTCGGAACCCCCAGGTGATCGAGCAGCCGCCGCTGGGTGCGCGTCCAGTCGGCGACCGTCACCGCGGGGAACCGCGTGCCCCACGGCTCGCCGGTCTCGGGGTCGGTCGACGAGGGGCCGGAGGAGCCGTAACACGATCCCGGGATGTTCGCACAGACGACGTAGTACTCGGTCGTGTCGACGGCCTTGCCGGGGCCGACGATGTCGTCCCACCAGGCGTGGGCCTGCCCGGCGGTGTCGGTTCGGCGGCGACCGCCCGCGACGTGGGCGCTCCCCGTGAGGGCGTGACAGACCAAGACGGCGTTGTCGCCGGTGAACTCGCCGTACGTCTCGTAGGCGATCTCCAACTCGGGGATCGACTCGCCGCACTCGAAGACGAACTCCCCGAGCGAGGCGGTTTCGGGGCCGCCCGTCATCGGTCGCCACCGCCCGAGATTCCGTTCATAATGCCCCTTCGAGGTCGGCGATAATATCCGCTACGTCTTCGATGCCGACCGAGAGCCGAACCATCCCGGGGGCGACGCCGCTTGCCCGCTGTTCTGCCTCGCTCAACTGGGCGTGGGTCGTCGACGCCGGGTGGACGACGAGCGTCCGCGCGTCGCCGATGTTCGCGAGGAATTTCACCACTTCGGTGTCCTCACACAGCCGTTTGGCGGCCTCGTAGCCGTCGGCCAGTCCGACGGCGACCATGCCGCCGTAGCCGCCGTCGAGATACGTCGAGGCGAGGTCGTGGGTCTCGTGGTCGGGGAGGCCGGGATAGGAGACCCACGAGATCGCGGCGTGGTCGGCGAGGTGTTCGGCGACCGCCATCGCGTTCTCGCAGTGACGCTCCATCCGGAGCGGGAGCGTCTCGACGCCCTGCATCGTCACCCACGCGTCGAAGGGGGACTGCTGATCGCCGAGGCTTCTGGCCCCGCGCTGGCGGGCGGCCATCGTCAGCGCCCGGTCGCCGAAGCGCTCGGTGAAGACGGCCCCGTTGAACGCGGGGTTGGGCGCGGCGATCTCGGGGTACTTTTCGGGGTGCTCGGCGAACGGGAAGGAGCCGTCCGTGACGAGGATGCCGCCGAGGGTCGTCCCGGAGCCGTGGATCCATTTGGTCGTCGACTCCCAGACGATATCGACGCCGTGATCGAACGGCTGACACAGCGCGGGCGTGGCGAACGTGTTGTCGACGAACAGCGGCACGCCGGCGTCGTGGGCCACCGCCGCGATCTCCTCGAGCGGCGGCGTCACCAAGGCGGGGTTCGCGATCGTCTCGCAGTGGACGTAGGCGGTGTCCTCGTCGATCGCCTCGGCGTACGCCTCGGGGTCGAGCGTGTCGACGAATCTGGCTTCGATCCCGCGGCGGGCGGCGGTATGCGAGAGATACGCGTGCGTGCCGCCGTACACCGAGGCGGCACAGACGACGTTGTCGCCCGCCTCCGCGAGGACCAGCGTCGCGGCGTCGAGCGCGCCCATTCCGGAGGCGGTCGCCAGGGCGTCGACGCCGCCTTCGAGCGACGCGAGCCGTTTTTCGAGCGCCCGGACGGTCGGGTTGGCGATTCGCGAGTAGACGTTGCCCTCGTCCTCCAGGGCGTAGCGTGCGGCCGCGGTCTCGGCGTCGGGAAACTCGTAGGACGACGTCTGGTAGATCGGCGGCGCGGCGGCCTCGGTCGCGGGGTCGGGGCCCTGCCCGACGTGGAGACACCGCGTACCGAATCCCAACTGCCCCTCGTTATTCATGTATGTCATGCATATCTCTCAACGCATCTATAACCGAGAGTTACGGCAAAAATTGCGCGGCGCGGCGGGGCGATCCGTCCGGTCAGACCCCCCGAACGCCGAGAAGGCATACGAGTACCCCGAGGCCCCCGATTACGGCGGCGACGTACAGCCGGACGGCCGGATCGTCAATCGAGGCATACGCGAGCCCCGCGACGGCGACGAAGGAAACGCCCGAACCGACGATGACTGCCTGCACCGCTCGGTCCGGCGGGGCGGAGTCGCGATCGGTTCCGACTCCGTCGGAGTCGGATCTGAGCGCCGCCGCCACCGCGTCGGCCTGTGGTTCCGGGATGACGGCCACCCGGGGCAAAGAGAGGCCGCTACGTCGAAGATAGGAGAGATACACGACGACGAGTCCGCCGACCCGAACCGATCGAACCGCGGAGAGCCGCGCCGTGGGAACCGTCGTCCCGTTTATCATCACCGTCCCGTCCTCCACGCGTCCACGCGTGTTAGCGAGCGAAACGAGGATCGGCGAGAGGACACAGCCGACGACGAGTGTATAAATGACACCGCCGGGGACGCCGACGGCGGCGAGTGCGAGAATCGCGACGGCCCCCGAGACAGCGGCGGCGGCGACGCTTCGGACCGAGAACGGGGACCCCTCCGCGCCCGCGAACTCCGAGGGGTTCGGCCGCTGGTCGGGGTCGGTGAGCATCGGCCACAGGTACGCGAGCGATATCGGCCCCCCGACGACAAGGAGCAGTAGAAACAGCAGCACGTTTCGCACGCTCAACACGGAGGGGTTCGCGGCCACTCCGACGACGGCCACGCCGAGGACGAGCACTCCCGCGCCGCCGACCGCGGCCACCAGGAGATGCGAGGCGATCCGGAGGCTTCGGGACGTGGAGGCGTCGTAGGACCACTCGATGGAGGGCGAGGGCATACGCGACCGATACAGCCGCGCTCGGCTTAGTCCCGCCGTTTGACTTCGTGTCGACCGAACCCGTACCGCAGTCGGTTCGCGAGCCGCCGGGAGAACTTCCCGTCATCGAGGCGGGAGTCGAAGCGCTCGCCCAACGCCTCGTAGATGAGCGGGACAGAGACCTCCTGTTCGAGCGCCTCCCGGATCGTCCAGGTACCGGTCGATCCGCCCGCGATGTAGTCGTCGACGTCGCCGAGATCGTTACCTTCCTCGCGGAACGCCTCCTCGCACAGTTCGAGCAGCCACGACCGGATCACCGCCCCGTTGTTCCACGTGCGGGCGATCGACTCCATGTCGAGGTCGTATCGGCCCTCGGCCAGCAGTTCGAACCCCTCGCCGTACGCCTGCATGAGAGCGTATTCGACGCCGTTGTGGACCATCTTGACGTAGTGGCCCGACCCCTGCGGCCCCATGTGGTCGTGGCCCTCTGGCCCCGTCGCGACGGCGTCGAAGACCGGCACCAACTCCCCGTAGGCCCACTCCGGGCCGCCGACCATGAGCGAGAAGCCGAGGTCCGCACCCGCCGGCCCGCCGGAGGTCCCACAGTCGAGATACGCCGCCTCGAGCGTCTCGCCGCGGGCGATCGAGCGCTCGAAGTGGGAGTTGCCGCCGTCGACGACGACGTCCTCGCCGTCGAGCAACGGCTCGAGATCCGACAGCGTCGCGTCGACGGCGTCGCCCGCCGGCACCATGAGCCAGATCCGTTTTTTCTCGGGCAGTTTCGAGACTAAATCGTCGATCGAGTCGGCCGGCGTCGCCCCCGCGTCCGCGGCCGCGTCGACGGCGTCGGAATCGAGGTCGAAGGCGACGACATCGTGGTCCTCAGCCAGCACCCGGTCGACGACGATCCGACCCATCCGTCCGAGTCCGATCACACCTACGTGCATACCGGCCCCTCGATGCGCCGATAAGTGAGGGTTGTGATTCGACCGGAGGTGCTATCCCGAGACGTTTCGCGTCTCACACTACGTTTTCCGTACTCGTGTCGACAGCTCCCAACTGCCTGTATACTCTCTCCAAGAGAACTGTGCGAGAAGAAAGGGTTACACCGCACCGTTTGTCCCACTGTCCGGGACTTGCCGCACACGTATTATCAGTAGCGACTAACTTCTGCGTAGGTGGTGAACTCACCCCGGGGTCAAGCCCCGGGGCAGTCGCCTTGACCGCCTGTACAATACGGCAACACGGCCATCGGAACGAACACTACAGTCGGAACTGCTCGGACGCGAGGTGCGTTTCAACTACTCGGAGACGTGGCTCGCCTACTCGATGCTCGGTCTCCGGATCGTGATCGCGTGGGTGTTCCTGCAAGCCGGTCTCGAGAAACTGTTCGACGGCGGTGTCGGTGAGCCGCTGGCGTGGTCGTCGGCCGGCTTCCTCGAGAACGCTATCGCCGAGGCGAACCCGCTCCAGGGGCTGTTCCTGTTTTTCGCCGAGTACGCCTCGATCGTCGATCCGCTGGTGATCTTCGGACAGATTCTGATCGGGCTCGCGCTCCTCTTGGGAGTGTTCTTCCGGTTCGCCGCGTTCATGGGCGCGATCCAGATGCTGTTCTTCTGGACGGCAGCCTGGCAGGGCGGACTCGCAGCCGGGTTCCCGGTCGAGCACGGCTACTTCGTCGATAGCTCGTTCGTCTACATGCTGTTGCTGTTCGGCCTCGGCGCGTGGGGTGCGGGACGGCTCCTCGGGATCGACCGGTACCTCGAAGAGACCGCCGTCGTCCGGAACAACCCGTGGCTGCGCTATCTCCTCGGGTAGCGGTTCTTTTTATACCCGGAATTGCTCGACAGTCCGGTACTTCGGGCCGTCGTCAGTCGACCTACTTTCTTTGAGCCGCAGTTCCTCGACCCGAAGCGGCCCGACGTCCGGATCCGCCTCCCGGAGAAACCGCTGGACCTCGCCTTTCGCCGCCGCGTGCTCCATCCGGGCGAGCGTGACGTGGGGCGTGAACTCGTGGCGTTCCTCGTCGTATCCGAGAGTAGTCGTTTCGGCCTCGATCCGGCGGTGAAGCGCCGTCAACTCGCTCGTCCCCCGGCCGACACCGAGCCAGAGAACCCGGATGTACTCCGCCGAGGGGAACGCGCCGACGCCCTCGAACGTCGTCTTGAAGGGATCGATTTCGGCGTCGCTGACGGCGGTTTCGATCGCGTTCGAGAGGGCCTCGAGGTCGTGCTCGCCCGCACCGAGGAACTTCATCGTCACGTGAGCCTGTCCGGGATCGGTGAGCCGCAGTCCCGGGAGCTCCGACAGCGGGTCCTGTACCCCCGAGACCGCATCGGCGATGCCGTCGAGATCGACGCTCACGAACAGCCGCATACGCCGCCTTCGCGCTCGTTGAAAATAAGATTCCCCTCCGGCATCCACCCACGGTACGTTTTTATCCGCGGCCCGAAACCCTCGACTATGCCGTTCGATCCCGACGCGGTCGAGACAGTCACCGTCGACTCCTACGGAACGCTCGTCGATCCCTCGGCGGCGGTCGACGCCCTCGAGGACCACGTCGACGAGACCGAATCGATCTCGGACGTCTGGCGGACGAAGTCGATCGAGTACACGATGGTCGGCAACTTCGTCGACGGGTATCAGCCCTTTTATCACATGAACCGCGACGCGCTCCACTATTCGCTCGCCGCCCACGGCGTCGAGTTACCCGACGAAACCGTCGAGGGAATCCTCTCGGTGTATCACGAACTGGAGGTCTTCGACGACGTCCGCGACGGCATCGGACGGCTGGTCGACGGCGGCTACCCGGTGTACGTCGTCTCGAACGGCAACCCCGAGATGCTCGATTCGATGATCGAACACGCCGAGATCGGCGACCTGATCGAGGATCGGATCAGCGCCCACGAGGTCGAGACGTTCAAGCCCGACGCCGAGATCTACCGCCACGCCGCCGCCCGGACGGGGACGCCGATCGACGCCATCGCCCACGTCGCCGGGCCGAGCTTCGACATCCAGGGGTCGAAACACGCGGGCATGCAGGGCGTCTGGCTCGACCGGACCGGCGGCCCCTGGGACACCTACGGTGCCGAACCGGACCTGACCGTCGAGAGCTTCTACGAGTTCGCCGAGGCCCTGGACGTCTAAAGGGTACAGCGAGAGTTCCACGGGTCGCCTGACCCGTGGGTGAATCGCGTACGTTCCTCGCCGTAACTCCAAGTCCGTCGAAGTCTGCCGGACTCCCCGAAACAAAAGCAACTCCGGGAGTCCGAACACGATAGGGGATCGGAGTACCGGGGGCGTGGCACTCCCAGCAGTCCCACCCGTCACAGTCCG
>LFFM01003215.1_pt1 | contig 10393 bp, 12 predicted proteins | sample 643131 | NCBI WGS metagenome assembly LFFM01 (sample SAMN03777445, study PRJNA286221) | soda lake metagenome | biome: soda lake; feature: Kulunda steppe; material: water; isolation source: sample Tc-Br brine of Tanatar trona crystallizer | place: Russia: Kulunda steppe | collected 2011-07 | reverse complement strand
GACGTTGGGGATGACCACGACGATGCAGAGACAGGTGACGACGCTGACGAGGCAGACGACCATGATGAGCCTGCTGACAACGGAGCCGACGATGCCGATACCATCCCCGGCTTCACCGGTGTGGCGGCCCTCGCGGCGCTCCTGGCCGGCAGTGCGTTCGTGATTCGACGCCGATAAGCAGGCTCCGCAGCCAACTGATTTTGAAAAGGGTTTAGAAACGTCCCCGCCGATGACCAGTATGGTCGAAAACGTCATCTGGCCCGCCTATCTCGACGCCACCCGGACGCGGGCCGAGGGGCGACGCGTTCCCCTCGAGTTGGCAGTCGAAGAGCCGACGGTCGAGGAAATCGCCAAAGCCGTCCAACAGATCGGCTACGACGCCACCGTTGAGCGCGACAAAGCCTACTCTCGAGAACACTGGGAACCACGTGGACGGGTCGTTGTCCGTGGCACCGAGGACTCGACGAAAAACGATCTGGTGCAAGCCGTCGCGGCCTACGTGGTCGCGATGCGCGACTGACGTGTACCGCGTTGGCACCGTCGTCCGAACTGCACAGGGGCTGGCCATCCTCCGGAGCCCCGAAGACGCCAGTGCCGAACATGCGATCGGAACCATGGTGCTCGATGACTCCCTCGACACCGTCGGACGGGTCGTCGACGTCTTCGGCCCAGTCGACCAGCCGTACTTGGCCGTGTCACCCACCGATCACGTCCACCTCCCCGCGCTGTTGGGAACGACGATGTACGCTCGAGACTGAGACGTCCGTACACGAGGCTCTTCGAACGTCTCCGACGGGTATCGACCCAGCTCTGGACGCAGACCAGGCCTGTTATCCGGAGCTCGCTCTCGACGCAGAACGACAACCCTCGAGCGCAACACCAATACCAACGCCCACATAAGAGGGGGTATATGAACGATCGTCTGGGGCTCTACGCGGCGACCGCGTTGAGCTGTCTGTTGTTTCTCGGCGTCCAACTCGGCGCACTTGCACTCATCGAGCCGTTTATTGCAGCGGAGATGCAAGCCGTCGAGGACCCGGAAGATCCTACCTACAGCGTCCTGTACATCTTCGCTATTCTCGTTGCCACGGCGTTCATGCTCGCTGCATTTAAATACAATTACGACTGGGTGATCCGACTGGTCATCGTCGGTGTAAGTGTGATGCTCGCCTGGTTCGTGTTCGCGGCAATCATCCCACCGATCATGGTCTCCGGAATCCTGCTTCCGATTCCACTACTCGGCGCGCTAGCTGTAGGCGCAGCGTTACTCCGCTATCCGGAGTGGTACGTCATCGACACTGCTGGTGTCGTGATGGGAGCCGGTGCCGCCGGCATCTTCGGCATCAGTCTTGGATTGCTTCCCGTTCTCATTTTACTCGTGGTGCTCGCCGTCTACGACGCTATCAGCGTCTACCGAACCAAACACATGCTCGATCTGGCCTCTGGCGTCATGGATCTCCGTATCCCCGTCGTACTCGTGATCCCCACGACGCTCTCGTACTCGTTTCTCGCCAGCGAAAATCAACCGGACACCCTCGAGGACGGAGAGGAGAGTGCCCAAGAAACCGATGGCGGAGCAGAAACGAGTGTGGAAGGTGTTGGCACTGAAGAGCCCGCAACAGAGCCCTCAGAGTCGCTCGAAGATGGTGAGCACGGTGACACGACAGTCGGCGACGAACTCGAGGACTCCGACAGCGAAGCCACAGGCGACCAGACCGAGGACGAACCACCCGAACCCGCCCGTGACGCCCTGTTCATCGGTCTCGGCGATGCCGTCATCCCGACGATACTCGTCGCCAGCGCGGTCACGTTTCTCGAGGCGCCGCTCTACGACCTCCCGGTCATCGCGCTCAATACCCCCGCACTTGGGGCGATGATCGGCACGCTCGCCGGGTTACTGACACTCCTGTATATGGTCGTGCAAGGTCGAGCACACGCTGGACTTCCGCTCCTCAACGCTGGGGCAATCGGTGGCTATCTGTTGGGTGCTGTCCTGATCGGGATACCAGTGACGACGGCGTTGGGACTCTGAGCCACCACACTCTCGCAAAAAACACGCCTCGATAGATACGCCTCAGACAGCCGCTTCGAACGCGTCACGGAACGACGCCGCTTTCGCTCGGATATCCGCTGCAGCCTCCTCGAGCGCGTCCAGTGGCTCGACGTCGCCTTCGGTTTTCACCGTGAGAATTGGATCGGTCTGTCCACCCGACTGTTCGGGGTTCATGTCGTAGGTTGCGGCGCTGACGTCTGCGTGCTCTAAGAGCGCACCCTTGAGGACGTTCATGAACGTATGGTCCTCACCAGCGATCTCGATCGAGAGTTCGTTTTCGCTACTCTCGGTGACCCGTAGTTCCATACCAACACCTGTGCCGGTGAGTCGCTTGTACCTTTCGAAGCCAGTGCCAGCGACCGCTGTTTCTCCAGTGTCGAACGCGAAAGAGGGTCCTCGAGCAGAAACCACTATACTGCTTCCGCCATACGGGCGGGTATGGACTGGCTGGAGCCCGTGCTTACCGCCCTCGTCATCGTCACGGTGGCGCTCTCACTGGTGGCCGTACGCCGCCTCGAGCGCCGTAACCGACGATGGCGAGACGTGCTCAGGGCCCGGTTTCTGTATGGCGTCCCCTGGGGGACGCTCATCATCATCGCGTTCGTCCTCGCGTTTTATCTCTTCGTCCAGGATGGCATCTCGGATTTCGATTCCCCCGTCGTCAAGCCGTTCAGAGCCTGGTCGTTTTTCTATCCGCTCGGAATCCTCAGTTCCTCGTTTTCACACGCACACGCCGGCCACATCACCGGCAATCTGATCGGCACCGTTGTCGCCGCACCGATTGCGGAATACGCCTGGGGTCACTACCCTCGAGAGCGTGACGGTTCCGACGGATGGGGGCCGGCGTGGCTTCACAACCCGTGGGTTCGTGCGTGTGCTATTTTCCCCGGTGTGGTCGTACTCGTTGGCCTGTTCACTGGACTCTTCGCTCTCGGGCCCGTCATCGGTTTTTCGGGTGTCGTCTACGCCTTCGCCGGGTTCGCAATCGTCCGCTACCCGATCGTGACCCTCATCGCGACCGTTGGCCTCCAGAGCGTCGTCTCGAGAACCTTCGACGCCCTCCAGACACCGATCGGCTACTACGTTGCCCAACCACAGGGCCCCTCACCACCGTCGTGGGCTACCATCGCCATCCAGGGCCACGCACTGGGCTTTTTTATCGGCCTCTTTCTTGCGCTCGCACTGTTCCGATACCGCGGCCACCGACCCAACGTTCTCTCCCTCTGGATCGCCGTTCTCGTCTACGGGTTCTCGAAATCGCTGTGGGCCATCTACTGGTTCGGCGGCGCTGACGTCTACATCCTGTTGCAGGGCCCAGGTGTCATCGTGGTGATCGCCCTCGCCGCCGTCGTCGTCGTCGCCGTTGCCGGCTCCGATCGTGGGCTGGCACCTCGGTGGCTCGAGCGACGGTTCAGTCGTCCGACAGCCGACGAAGTCCGCTCGAACGGGCTCTTGGCTCGTGTCCTCGAGCGCGGGACACCGCAGTCGGCCTCGAGCGAGGGATCTAACCCCAAAGGAGGGGCCCGTCTCGAGCGGATTCGTGAACTGGTGGCGAGACCCCGGTCGTCGCTCCCTGCACCGCTCACCGACTACTCTCGGCAGTCCGTCGCTATTGTGGTCCTCCTGGTCGTGCTCGCGGCGATTACCGGGCCGGCAATTCCGGTCAACCTGTTCGTCTACGATGGGGACGGCGAGGGCTACGGCGAGACGACGATCACTATCGAAGACTACAGCGTCACGTACGCAGAGGACGTGGACAACCCCATCGCCTCGGTCGTCGGCGTCGAGGAGTTCGACCCTGGGAGCCTGGATGCCAGTGGGGTGATCGTCTCGAGTCCGGAGCGGCAGATATGGACCGAAGCCGTCTCCGCCAACCAACTCGCCTTTTCTGGCGAAGCAACCGTCACTGTCGGCGGGCCTGCCTGGCGGGACAGCGTGACCGCCGAACGGGAGGGCTGGTCACCCGTCGGCAACGACACCGTGTATCAGGTCTGGCTCGAGGACGACGACGACCGAATCCTCGCACACACGAGCAACGAGTCGCGTGTCGGGGCCCAAATTGATGGGCAAAACATCACCGTTGGGGCCGAAGATGGCGAGTTCTACCTCGAGGTGAGCGACCGGGCGGAGTCACTGCTGTCAGCGGACAACGGTGAGGCGGCCGATCAGGATGGCACAGTGACGGCTGAGCGCGTCGAGTTGCCAGCCGAAAACGAAACTGCATCCGTGGGTACGCTCGAGTTCGTTCGCGTGGATGACGACCTGTACGTCACGACCGGCGAGACGATCGTCCAGATCGCGAGTAAGGAATCGTACAATTGAGCCGGCGCATCGAAAACACGCCCTCGGCGTTACGTGGAACCGACCGTCTCGCCTCCGGACCGTCTCCACTCGATTCGAAACACCTCGGCCTCGAGCGTACGAGCGTCGTCCTCGTGAAACGCGAACTGATGATGGATGGGGAACGTGGCGGCAAATGCGTGGGTCACGGTTCCGCCGTGATCCGTCGCTAGTGATTCGACGAACGACTGACTGCCCGCGTTGTGAATCGTGTAGGAGACGTCCGCCAGCCTCGAGGCAGCGAGGAGAAACGGCTTATCGGCGTGGCGGTTGCCACGTTGGGCACCGAACGGCGGATTCGAGACGACAGTCACCCGTTCGTTCCCAGACTCGAGTGTGGCTCTCGTCATCGGGAGCTGTGTAACGTCGGCACAGAGCCAGTGGTGTCGACTCGACGCAGGTGACGAGGTGAGTCGAGATTCGTTCGCCACGGCCGCCTCGAGTGCCTTCCTGTCGACGTCGATCCCGATGACGTCACGGGGTACGTACTGTCCCGCCGCGAGAGCCAACATCCCGGTCCCAGTACCGAGATCGAGGACGAGGTGGTCGGTCAGATCGCCCTGCACACTCGCGAGATGGGCGATGTGTGCGGCGATCTCTGCCGGGGTGAGGTACTGCTCGAGGGTCGGTGACGGATCCGAAAAATCAGTGACTGACTCGAGACGACGGGCGACGGTTCGACGGGACGGCCCGATGGGCATCGTCCGAAGTTATTCGTCGAGGCTAATGGGTGCGTCGAGTTCGAACGCGAGACCTTCGCGGGTCGCCCGTTCGGCACAGGCTGCCAGCGCGGGGCGCACTTTTTCGGGGTTTGCGATGTCGTCGCATACAACGGTGACGGTGCCGACACCGAGGAACGCGCCCGCACGAACGTAGCCACGGATCCGGTCGGCTTCCTCCTGAGTGGTCAGTGAGCAATCCTCGCTAAAACACGCCTCCACGGTCAATCCGGCAGGGAACAAATCGTTGCGCGTACACTCGTGTTTGAGGTCTCGAAGGTACTCCGGTGCAGTCGACTCGAGATCTGCTGCTTCGATTGCAACCGGCGTTACGTTTGCTGGTCGACAGCCTTCGATGGTCTGGGCGAATGCGGGTGACGTCGTGCTCATGCACCAGCATACATCCCCTGCATACAAATAGTTTTGGAAATGTCCAGTAGTAATATCCACAACCATCAATTGAGGACATAGACTTATGCTCACCCCCTCAGAATCACCGTGTATGGAGGAGTGTCCACGATGTGACGCCCCACTCGAGCAGCTGTCGCTCGGTGACGCGACGACGCGTGCGTGCAACAGGTGTGGATTCGCAGACGTCCCAGTCGACCACGAAAGCGAGGGCATCCGCCTCGAGAGTTGGCAGGACGCGTTCAACCGATTCTACGATGGCTGAAGGGGTCAGAGACTCCCAGCGGTAATGACAAATCTGGATAGTCGTGTCCACCAGCCAGTGTCACACTCGAGGCGTCCTGTCGACGACCGCCCCGTGTACACGTCAGGGACCATAACACCTAACACGAGCGATGTAATTCCAAATCGACTACGACGCCTCCGGTTCCCGTCTCGTTCGACAAAAAGCGTGAGAAACCGTGTTCAGTCGGTCGTCGGTGCTTCTGCTTCGTCTTCTTCGTAGTCGACGTCCTCGTCAGAACGGGCCGCCACGAGGCCACCGCGAGCGACACTGTACAGCGGTTCGTCGGCGTGGCTGACACCACTGATCGAGAACGGAATCGCCGCGTCCTTGAGGTGGTCACGGAACAGGGCTTCGAACCCGTTAGGGCTCGAGGTCCCACCGGTGACGACCACGGGGATGTCGAGGCCTTCTTCGACGTCTTCGTCGTCCACTTCTTTGACGATGTGCTCGATGACGTAGTCGAGGAGGTTCTCGTAGTAAATCGAGAGGGCCCCTTCGACGCCACCAACGTCGGTCGTGAAGTCGAGTTCGAAGTTGTCCTCTTTGATCGAGGTAACTTTGTCGACTGGCGTTCCCGTTGCACGGGCAGCCTGCTCGTCGATCCAGTCGCCACCGCGGGCGACCGAGAACTTCATGACTGGCACCGCGTAGTAGGCCAGACAAACGTTCGTCATCCCGGCACCGAAGGAGATGCCGAGCCCCGTAAAGTTGTTGTCAGCGAGTTCGGAGTAGATGACCGACATCCCCTCGTTGATCGGTTCGGCGTCGTACCCCATATCGTTGAGGAACGACTCGATCGTCTTCTGGTGGTACAACGTCGAGAGGTCGTCGTCGATTGGGTCCGCAGGGGTCGAGAAGTACAGTTTTTCATCGGGATAGGACGGTTCGCCGACGACCTGTTCGATGATGAGTTTCATCATCGGAATCGCGCTCTTCTCGTCAGCCGACAGAATCCCGTGTTTCATCGGGCGTCGCGTTTCCCGATTGAAGATGTTCGCGAAGTTCAGGGCGTCGTCCCCAACGACGTAGACCTTGTCGTCCTTTCGGATGTGAAGGACTTCACTTCGGGAGAGCATTTGCTCTGCCATGTCGGAGTATTCAATTTCCACGAAGGAGTTACGCTGCTGCACGAAAACGGTATCAGAACCATCCTGTTGTGCTGACAGGATGTTCATTGTTCCAACGTCTAGGCCTTTGGCCATATGTGTGCAACGACGCTGGCGGATTATAAATCTATGTGATTTGTTTACATCAACACACTGGTCCGAATAATATGGGATTGTCGACAGTACCGACGGCTTATTTACGAGAAGAGCGAACGGATTCGCTCGAGCAACGATCCAGCCGACCCTGCGCCACTCGCTTCGGCCTCTGCTTCGGCTGCTTTCTCCGCTCGTTTCTGTTCTCTGAGTTCTTTCAGTTTCTGGGTTTGATCGTCGACCGTCGAGGTCGACCGGGCCGTCTTTGTCTCACCACCTTTCAACCCCTTGAGGCCCGCGACCTGGCTATCGACCCCACTCGAGCGCGTGGTTTTCGCGGCGAGGTTCGAGTCGAGTTCGGAGCTATCGAAATCGTGATCACTGAAACTGAGTCGGGTGTTTTCAGTTTTTGCGACGCCTCCCCACGAGAGTTCGACCCCTTCCATCGCCCCCTCGATGTCCGCACGAATTTCCTCGTCGGTGTACGCTGGGTCGTCGTCTTCGTCATCCTCCTCGGCCGCTTGCTGGTGTTCCTGGGCGGCTCGTGCAGCGTCGAGATAGTGGCCTATGAGCGATGCTCCGGTCGCGGCCGTCACACCAGCGAGACCGATGGCATAGGTGCCGAGCACGTGCGGCGTGTAATCAGCACCGTGTAACCAGTCACCTGGATAGGCATACACGAAGCCGATAGCGGCAAGCGCAGTCAGTCCAACGCTGGCGACGGACACGTACCGCATTCGTCGCTCAGAGGGGAGTAATACGACGATACCGAGCATGAGTGCCGGCAGTGAGACCATCCCGATCGCGTATGCCGGACGCAACACGGCGAAGTACTCCGGCCCTCGATACTCGAGTGTTGAACCCCAGATAAAGAGGACGAGCGCGATGATTGCGAGGCCGATACCACCGATAAACAGCCCAAAACCGACGTAAACATCGGTGCTGTCGTCGGGTTCACCGATGTACCGTCGGTAAAGGTCGAATAGGTACCCTTCAGGGGGGTCTTCCGCGGCCATTAGGATGACCTTTCAACTCCAGTATTATGACTGTTGGGTCGAAAAATAGTCACCAAAACAGCAGTTTATTTGACGGTAAACGAACCGAACTCAATCCTGACAACAGCCACCGGCTTCCCCACCGAAGTCGACGGCCAGTGGTGCCGAGATCGCCTGGTTGAGTGCTTCGAGTCGCTGTGCGAGGACGCTTTTCGCCTCGAGGAACTCGGCCATCGGTTCCATGGCGTGCAGTTCCTGCTGTGTCGTCTGGAGCTCCTCGAGGTCCTCCTGTGTCGCCGCACCGGTCTGACGGGCGAGCATGAACTCCTGGCGGATGCGTTCGAACTCGCTGATTTTTTCCTGGACCTCCGGGGTGGATTCGACGACTGCCTGTGCATCCTCGAAGGACTGGTACTCCGGCAAGGTCGTGATGGCGTCGCCGAGCTGGGTTGCGAGGGCCTCGACGTCGGTGTCGGCGTCAGCGTCCGCAGCTGTACTTTCGATGCTCATACGCCTCCGTTAGAAGCCTGGCCGTTTGAAGCTGGCGGATACTGCCGTACGGGCCATCGGCCGGTCCTCTCTGACTCTGGTCCGCGTACTACTGCTCGAGAATCAACACAGCTGACAAGGCCAAACCCGCGTCGTTTTACGTCCACACCCGCAAACGGAAACAATGAGTCAGGAGACGGAACCGGAGTATAGTGAGGGAGACCTGCGAAACACCGGGATGGCCCTCAAACACGACCGGGAGTGGGATTACGAACTCGAGCGGATCGTCGACGCCGTTGCCGATCGAAACGCAACGAAGGTGGGACTGCAGTTTCCCGAAGGATTGAAACGACGGGGCCCAAAGGTCGCAGACGATCTGCGTGAACTGCTCGGTGACGAGGTCACCATCATGTTGTCAGGCCAGCCCTGTTACGGTGCCTGTGACCTCGACACCTACCTGATGAAACGGACCGACGTGTTCGTCCACTTCGGGCACTCGCCGATGAAGAACACGGACAAGGTCATCTACGTGCCGCTGTTCTCGAACGTCGAAGTGACGCCGATCATAGAGGAGTCACTGCAAACGCTCGAGCCACCCGAGGAACATCCCGAAATCGGCCTGGTCACGACCGCCCAGCATATGAATCGCTTCGAGGAGATGCGGGCGTTCCTCGAGGACCGCGGCTACGAGGTCAGAACACGTCGCGGTGACGAACGACTCACCCACGAGGGACAGGTACTCGGCTGTAACTACGCCAGTGCGGACGTTCCCGCGCCGCAGGTGCTCTACGTCGGTGGCGGTAAGTTCCATCCACTGGGACTGGCCATGGAACATCCCGACAAACACGTCGTCATTGCCGACCCCGTGAACAACGTCGTCACGGTCGCTGACACGGAGAAGTTCATGAAACAGCGCTACGGTGCCGTCCACCGAGCGATGGACGCCACGAAGTGGGGCGTCATCTTCTGTACCAAAATCGGTCAGGGTCGCTGGGAGAAAGCCCAGGAAATCCTCGACGGCAACGACGATGCATACCTGATCACGATGGACGAAGTCACGCCGGACCGCCTCCGAAACTTCGATATGGATGCCTTCGTGAACACCGGCTGTCCACGGATCACCACTGATGACGGTCCCCGGTTCCACAAACCGATGCTCACCCCCGGTGAGTACGAGATCGCCATCGGTGAGAAACCACTTGATAGCCTCGAGTTCGACACGTTCCACGGCACCTGGTAGGCAGTCCGTTGAGCGGAACGGCCTGAACTCGAGCGTCCGAAACCCAGTGTCCAACTATCACTCGAGGGGAGCATCCCCACCATCGGTGTCGGCGCGGTGGACCGAAAGCGCTTCTTTGACGGTCAACTCACCACGTGCAACCCGTCGGGCAAGCTCGTCGTCGATCGCGCGGTTCGTTTCACTTTCTTCACGAGACCGGTCCTTGATTCGCTGGAGTTCACCCGCCGTCGGCTCGATCGTTCGATGATCGACTGGCTCGCCCTCGAGTCGGGCGATATTGACTGCCGCCAACACGTCACTCATGCCTCGAGCGCCGGTGCCTAAATACGGCGAGGTCCCGGTTTCGTCGACCAGTTCGATCCGCACGTCCTCGAGCTGATTGATCACCTTCGCACTCTGGAGGCGGGCCCCATCACCGATACGGACGACGGGATCGGGCGTCTCGACGTTCTCGAGTTCTCGCTCGATAATATCGATGGCGTCACCGAGTGGAACCTGGAACGCGGCGACGACGGTGTCACCGACGACTACCGCGATACCGGGTTTCCGGCCGGGATCGACGCCGATGACAGTTCGCCCGTCATCGCCACGAATCGTTGCCAGTGCCTGATCAACGGCCTGACGGGCCTCGTCCGGTTCGACAACGATCGTTGGCACACCGTTT